>SMEN01000099.1_pt1 | contig 29496 bp, 27 predicted proteins | sample 2456271 | NCBI WGS metagenome assembly SMEN01 (sample SAMN10132593, study PRJNA489261) | soil metagenome | isolation source: day1 control-loamy sand soil ammended with raw manure from dairy cow... | place: USA | collected 2015-04-01 | reverse complement strand
AAGACGCCGCACTTATTTTTGAACAGTTACAAAACTGGGTCATCAAAAGTTTCGGCTGGTTCTATATCCTGGCTGTCGCTTTATTTTTCTTTGCCGTGGTGTATTTGGCGTTAAGCCGGTACGGCAATCTGAAATTAGGGCCGGATGATTCTGAACCGGATTACCCGTATTTAACCTGGATGGCGATGCTATTTGCCGCCGGTATGGGCATCGGCTTGATGTTCTTTGCCGTAGCCGAACCACTGCAACACTTCTCTGCCCCCCCATCCGGGCTGGCCAGCACGGTGGAAGCCGCCCACCAGGCGCAAATCATCACCTTCTTTCACTGGGGCGTCCATGCCTGGGCCGTCTATGCGGTCGTGGGTTTGTCCCTGGCGTATTTCTGCTTTCGCTACAACCTGCCTTTAACTATTCGATCGGGCCTGTATCCCTTATTTGGCAAACGCATCGAAGGCTGGATTGGCGATAGCGTCGACATTTTCGCCGTCTGTGGCACGCTATTTGGGATTGCCACGTCCATGGGTTTGGGCGTGCTTCAAATTAATGCCGGTCTGGAGCATTTATTTGGCTGGCCCCAGGAAACCTGGCTGCAAATTATCTTGATTGTGGTGGTGACTGCGCTGGCAACCCTGTCCGTGGTCAGCGGTTTAGACGTGGGTATTCGACGTCTATCCGAACTGAATTTGCTGGTTGCTATTGCCTTGATGCTGTTTGTGCTCGCTGTGGGCCCTACCGCCTTTTTAATGAATGCTTTTGTACAGAATATCGGCGGTTATCTCGATAACTTTTTCGCGCGTTCATTTAGTACACAAGCGTTTCGCGGGCAAAGCTGGATGAAAGCCTGGACCTTGTTTTACTGGGCCTGGTGGATTGCATGGTCGCCTTTTGTAGGCATGTTTATCGCCCGTATTTCTCGTGGCCGCACAGTACGTGAGTTCGTGCTGGGTGTCCTGCTGGTCCCCACTGTCTTTACCTTTTTCTGGATGACGATCTTCGGTAACACCGCCATCTTCCTGGATATGGGTGTAGCAGGTGGGCAACTGGCCCAGGATGCCGCCGCCAACGCGTCGGTTGCCTTGTTCGAATTCCTGGAATACCTGCCTTGGTCCAACGTGACCTCCATCCTGGCCATTATTCTGGTGGCTATTTTCTTTGTGACCTCGGCCGACTCCGGCTCCCTGGTCATCGACACCCTGGCTGCGGGTGGTGTGGAAGATGCACCTGTCTGGCAACGTATCTACTGGTGCGCTCTGGAAGGCACCACCGCTTCCCTGCTCTTGCTGGCAGGGGGCTTAACCGCCTTGCAAACCGTCACTCTGGTCAGTGCCCTGCCCTTTACCATCATCATGTTCTTGTTGATTCTGGGGCTGTTCAAGGGCATGAAAGCGGATATGTCGCGCCTGCGCCGCCAAGGCCCGCTAACAGGTCCGGCACCCGGCTCGGAAATATCCTGGCGTCGCCGTCTATCGACCATTTTGCATACGCCTAATCAGCGGGATGCACGCCGTTTCCTGAACGAGACAGTGCTGCCCGCCTTGCAGGCCGTGGCCGATGAGCTGGGCAAGCGTGACCTGAACGTCACCCTGGAAACAGGAGAGCCGGACAAAGCCCAGCTGACTATCCAAGCCGATAACCAGCGCAACTTTGTCTACGGTGTGGAACTGAGCGCCCGCCGAGTAGCCAGCTTTACCGCTGCCGCTGCCCGTAACGAGCAAACACGCCCACAAGAATGGCAGGTTCGGACTGTCTTCTCGGATGGCAGTCGGGGTTATGACCTGATGGCCCTGTCTTCCAGCCAGGTCATCAACGACATCCTGAACCACTTCGAGCGCTATCAATCGCTGGTCACCTCCGAGGCCACTGCTCTTTACGCGCAGTCGCCCGACCCGACCTAAGCTTCTACCCCGGTCTCCTGCTTTCTTTCAAGAATCTGGGGACCGGGTCCTTGCTGACCCAAGATATCGGCCGGGTTTCGCAAGGGACACTCACTCATGGACAAGCACCCACAGCCAATACAGTGGGTCAGCTCATCGCGCAAGCGCATCAACTGCTCAATACGCTCATTCAAACTCACTTGCCAACGGCTGGACATGGCACGCCACTGTTTGCTCGATGGCTTGCTGCCCGGCGGTAAACCCTTCAAGGCATCGTGAATTTCCTCCAGCGGAATCCCGGTACGCTGAGCCACTTTAATGATGGCGATATAGCGCAACACCACGGAATCAAAACGCCGCTGATTGCCACTATTACGCGTGCTCGCAATCAAGCCCTTGGACTCGTAAAAGTGCACGGTAGATACAGGTACACCGCTACGTTTGGCCACCTCCCCCACTGTCAAAGCTCGTTTGAAATCAATATTCTTTGCCATGTTTTATCTCCTTGACCTCAAGTTAACTTGAGGTTTTATAGTTCAGGAACCTGATTAAGGCAAGCCATGTCGGCTGCCGTCTTTGCTTTCACAGGAACCTGTCATGCCCCGCCTCATTTGGATCATGTTTGCCAGACCTTTGTCATGGCTGCTGCAGTCCCTTCTAGTTCTGACCGCGTCTGCCATCCCGTTAGGCGCGAATCGCTCCCCCTCTTTGGCAAGCCTTCGTTTGACGTTGAGCTCCGCCCTTTCCCATCGCCTGCTGACGATCCTGTTCAAGCCCGAAGATTGGTGGCTGAACGACAGGCGTCCCAGCCAGACGCGCCCTCATCCTCAGCCTCTGTGGCTCTCCGCACAAGACGGAGGACAATCAGCATGAACAAGCGTCGTACATGGGTCATGATTCCCCTTGTGGTGGCTGTGCTGGCGATAGGCTGGCGCATGCTGCCCGCCTCGCAAGAGGCTCAGGCCAGCGGTGCCTACCCCCCCGCCACCGTTGAGTTGGCCAGCGTGCAGTCTCAAACCGCCCCACGTCTTTTACATGCCGTGGGTGCACTGGAAGCGTGGCAGCAAGTGCTGCTAAGTTCTGAAACCAGTGGCCGCATTCACAAGATTGATTTCACCTCCGGTCAGCAGGTCAAGGCAGGCCAAGCGCTGGTTTTACTGAATGATGAATTGGAGCAAGCCAGCGTGCGCCGTGAACAGGCGCACGTTAAGCAAACGGCTATTCAGCTCACGAGGGTGCGCAAACTGAAAGAGCAGCAAGCCGCCACCCAGGAGCAACTGGATCAAGCCCAGGCCGATCACGCTATGGCTCAGGCCCAGTTGCAATATCAACGCGCAGAACTGGCTCTGAAACAGATTTCCGCCCCATTTTCAGGGCGTATCGGTATCAGCAGCTTGCACCAAGGCCACTACTTGCAGCCCGGCCAGCCCATTGCCAGCCTGGTCGATGACACCCAGTTGCGCGTGAACCTGACCGTGCCCGAACAAAGCCTGCCAGATCTGAAAGTAGGCCAACACTTGCAAGTTCAGGTGGATGCCTGGCCTGGCGAAAGCTTTCAGGCCCAAATCAGCGCCGTTGATCCTTTGATCGGTGACTCCCGCACCGTGCGCCTGCAAGCCTTGCTGCCCAACCCGGACAAGCGCTTGAGTGCCGGCATGTACGCCCGCGCACAATTAACGCGTCCGGCTGAAGCGCCCGTACTGACCGTGCCAGAAACGGCCTTGACTCATACCGCCTATGGCCAAACCGTGTTTGTTGCCACAGAGCAAGACCCAGGTCTGTGGCAAGTGCGCCGTGTATCAGTGCAAACCGGCGAGCAATGGGATGAACGTATCGAGATTACCCAAGGCCTGAAAGAAGGTGATCTGGTCGTCAGCGCCGGTCAGATCAAAATTCAGGATGGCTCTACCGTACAGACCGCCAAGGATAAGGAGCCCGTATGAACACCGCCTCCCGTCCCGGCTTTACCGACTTGTTCGTGCGCCGGCCGGTACTTGCCCTGGTGGTCAGCGCTTTGCTCCTGATGTTGGGCCTGTTCTCTTTGCAAAAACTGCCCGTTCGGCAGTACCCCTTGCTGGAGAACTCCACCATCACCATCACCACCGAGTACCCCGGCGCCTCTGCAGAATTAATGCAAGGCTTTGTCACCCAACCTTTGGCCCAGGCCTTGGCCTCGGTAGAAGGGGTGGACTACCTGTCCTCCAATTCAGTACAAAGCCGCAGCATCATTACCCTGCGTATGGAGCTGAATCGCGACTCCACCCAGGCCCTGACCGAAGTCATGAGCAAGGTCAGCCAGGTCAGCTACCGCTTGCCCGAAGGAGCTTATGACCCGGTTGTAGAGCGCTCCTCCGGAGACTCTACCGCCGTGGCCTACGTGGGCTTTTCCACCACCTCCATCTCCATCCCGGAGCTGGGTGACTACCTGTCCCGCGTGGTGGAACCCATGTTTTCCACCATTGATGGGGTTGCCAAAATCCAGACCTTTGGCGGACAGAAATTGGCCATGCGTTTGTGGCTGGATTCCGACCGCATGGCAGGCTACGGCCTGACCGCTGCTGACATTGCTCAAGCCGTACGTGCCAATAACTATCAGGCCGCCCCCGGCATGGTCAAAGGCCAACACGTTCTGAGCAATATCCGGCTGAACTCAGATCTAACCAGTGTGTCCGAATTCCAGGATCTGATCGTGCGTGAAGACGGCACCTCTTTGGTACGACTGCGCGACATCGGCAAGGTTGAGCTGGGTGCAGCCTCCACAGAAACCAGTGCCCTGATGGACGGCTTGCCTGCCATTCACTTGGGCTTGTTCCCTACCCCCGGCGGCAATCCCTTGCGTATTGTGGAGGGAATCCGTGACCGCCTGCCCGCCATCGAGGCCACGCTACCTCCCGGCGTCGAAGTCGCCTTGGCCTTTGAGACAGCCCGCTTCATCCAGGCGTCTATTGATGAAGTGCTCAAGACCCTGACCGAAGCCATGCTGATTGTGGTGCTGGTGATTTACCTGTGCCTGGGCTCTTTCCGCAGTGTGCTGATCCCGCTGGCGACCATTCCCTTATCCATGTTGGGAGCAGCAGGCTTGATGCTGGCCTTCGGTTTCAGTATCAACTTGCTGACCCTGTTGGCCATGGTGCTGGCCATTGGCCTGGTGGTGGACGATGCCATTGTGGTGGTTGAAAACGTGCACCGTCACATCAGTGCCGGACGCTCGCCCGTGGTCGCTGCCTTGTTAGGCGCACGCGAAGTGGCCGGGCCCGTCATTGCCATGACCCTGACCTTGGCGGCGGTCTATGCCCCAATTGGTTTGATGGGAGGCCTGACCGGCGCCTTGTTCAAAGAGTTCGCCCTGACCCTGGCCGGCGCCGTGCTGGTATCCGGTGTTGTGGCACTGACCTTATCGCCGGTAATGAGCTCTTTGTTGTTACCCAAGCAACAAGACGAAGGCCGAATGGCGCATCTGGCGGAAAGCTTTTTTGGTGGCTTGTCAGCTCGTTACGGTCGTCTGCTGGCCCGCTCCCTGCGTCACCGCTGGATTACGGGTGCAATGGCCGTACTGGTCTTTATCAGCCTGCCCGTGCTTTATCAAATGACACACAGCGAACTGGCTCCTATTGAAGATCAGGCCAGTGTGCTGACGGCAGTCAAAGCGCCACAAAATGCCAACTTGGCTTACGCCGAACGCGACGCCAAACTGCTGGACGATACCTATCGTGATCTTGCCGAAACTGACAGCACTTGGCTGATTGTGGGCACAGATGGCCCGGCCGCCAGCTTTGGCGGGATCAACCTGGCCGACTGGAACAAGCGCGAACGCGATGCCAGCGCCATTCAGGGCGAGCTGCAAGGCCGCGTCAGTGCCATTCCCGGCAGCAGCATTTTCGCTTTCCAATTGGCACCCCTGCCCGGCTCCAGCGGTGGCCTGCCTGTGCAACTAGTGCTGCGCAGCCCGGGCGACTATCGCTCTGTGTACGACACCATGGAGTGGGTCAAGCAGCAAGCTCGTGAAAGCGGCTTATTTGTGGTGGTAGACAGCGATCTGGACTACAACAAGCCCGTTTCCCGTGTGGAAATTGACCGCAGCAAAGCCGCCAGCATGGGGATCAGCTTGCGGGATATTGCCGACTCCTTAGCCGTACTGGTGGGTGAAAACTATCTGAACCGCTTCTCGCTGGACGGCCGTTCGTATGACGTGATTCCGCAAAGCCAACACGAATTGCGCCTGACGGCACAGGCCCTGACGCGCCAGTTTGTACGCAGCGCCAATGGCGAACTCGTGCCGCTTTCTGCCATGGTCCATATTCAGAGCGAAGTGGAACCGAATAGCCTGCGTCAATTCAACCAGCAAAACTCCGCCACCTTGCAGGCGATTCCGGCTCCCGGTGTCACCCTGGGGCAAGCGGTCGGCTATCTGGATGAAATTGCGCGTGAACTTCCCGCTGGCTTTACGCATGACTGGCAGTCGGAGTCACGTCAGTTCACTCAGGAAAGCCAGTCATTGGTCTGGGCCTTTCTGGCCGCACTGGTGGTGATTTATCTGGTGCTGGCAGCCCAGTACGAAAGTCTGGTGGACCCCATCATCATTCTGGTCACCGTACCTCTGTCTTTATGCGGAGCCTTGCTGCCTTTGGCATTGGGCTTTGGCACCTTGAATATCTACACCCAGATTGGCCTGCTGACACTGGTCGGTCTGATCAGCAAGCACGGCATCTTGATGGTGGAATTTGCCAATGAGTTGCAATTTAAAGAGGGCATGAAAAAACCCGAAGCCATTTTGCAAGCCGCCCGTATTCGCTTGCGTCCGGTACTGATGACAACCGGTGCCATGGTCTTTGGCTTGGTCCCCCTGCTCTTTGCTTCGGGTGCGGGCGCCAGTAGCCGCTTTGGTCTGGGCGTTGTGCTGGTCTCAGGCATGCTGATCGGTACCGTGTTCACCTTATTTATCTTGCCCACCTTGTATACCTTGCTGGCGCGCGATCACGCCCATCAAGCAGACACACCGCGTGCGCGTGACCTGGCTCAGGCCCTGCGCCCTTCCCATGGAGAACAATCATCATGACGCCACACGCTTTATCAAACAGGCTCGCTCCTGTGGCGCGTGCGCTGCGCCTGGTGATCCCAAGCCTGCTGTTGACCGGGTGCGCAGTTGGTCTGGACACCTCAGTGCCCACCGCCCCCACCCTGACCAGCCCGGACTGGAGCGCGCAATTTGCCCAGTCTGAAAAGCAGACAGAGAACTGGTGGACCTTGCTGGCAGACCCGCAACTGGATGCCTTAATCGCCAAGGCTTTGGACAGCAATCTGGATATTGCTCAAGCCCAAGCCCGCTGGCGGGCATCGCGGGCATTGATTGACGAGCGGCAGCATGACAGGCTGCCTGCCGTCACCGCGCAGGCCAGCTACCAACGCAGTGGCTCGCAGTTTGCCGCAGCCGATGGTTCGTTAGATCACGCCGTCACCGAAAACTGGCGTCTGGGCATGCAAGCGACTTGGGAGATCGACCTGTTCGGTCGTCTGGAGCAACTGGCGCGCTCCGCCCAAGCGCGCAGCGAAGCCAGTGCGGATCAGCTGGAATGGACCAGACAGGCCATTGCCGCAGAACTCGCACGCCAATACGTGCAGGCTCAAGGCTTGCAACGCCGTCTGGAACTGGCCCAAGACGATGTACGCAGCTGGGAACATACGCTAAAACTGGTCCAGGCCGGTGTCACACTGGGACGGGAACTGCCGGAGAATCTGGACAATGCGCAGGCCGGTCTGGAGCGGGCCAAAACGCAGGTTCCCCAATTACGCAGCAATCTGGAACTAGCCCGCCTGCGCATTCAAGTCTTGAGCGGTGGCGAAGCCGACGCCATTTCAACACCATTGCCCAGCGCCAAAGCCCCCTTGGCTGCTTCACTGCCTTTGGGCGATGTGAACGCCATGCTGTTTAACCGGCCTGACGTACGCGCGGCGCGACAAGAAATCCTGGCCAGTTCGCACGAAGTGGCGGCAGCCACTGCAGAGCTGTATCCCCGTCTGGACCTGGCCGGCTTTATTGGTTTTTTTGCTCTGCGAGGTAGCGACCTGGGCCACGCTGCCCGAGCCTTTGATGTCTCGCCAGCCATGCAATGGCCCGCCCTGCGACTGGGTCACGCCAAAGCCCGTTTACGTGGCATGGAAGCGGTAGCCGACGAATCGCGCTTGCACTATCAACAGGTGTTGCTGCAGGCCCAGGAAGAGATCCAGGGCTCCTTGCAACGGCTGACTCAGCATCAGGAAAGTTTGCTGAGCCTGACGCGAGCCGCCACACATCTGGAAAATGCGCATGAGCGTGCCCTGACTCGCTATGAAATAGGTGCCGGAGCCTATCAACAGGTTTTGGAGAATCAACGTAGTTTGAACCAGACTCGGCAGGAATTAGCGATGGCAGAAACAGGTTCCTACCTGAATGTGATCGCCCTGTATCAAGCCATGGGCTGGCGGATTGCTACGCCAGCTACACCGCAGTAACTACGGCTGGGGATCAGTCCGAGGGTGGTCTGTCTCATAGATGGACTGCCCCTTTTCTATTTGTGCATCCGCCTGTTCCAAAAACAAGGACAAGCTGGCGATCTTGCTGCTCATCAGTCGGTCCAAAAGCTTGCCTCCGGCCCAGAGCAAAGCGCTGCAGGCCAGAGCAATAGGCAACACATACCAGCGTAACCATAGCGATGCATCCAGAGCCCAAGCTGCAACCGTAAAGAGGGCTACCAGCACACAGGCAATCAGATTGTGACGCCGGGCTTTACGCAAAAACCTATGCAAGTCCTGATGGCCTCGCTCCAGCACAGTCAATTGATCGCGCAACTGATCCCGGTCTTTCTTTAACTGCTCCCACGCAGCACCTTGGTCCTGCGTGAGCGGGGGAACAACGTCGGTCTGCATGGGGTTCTGATCACTCATCATCTCTACGTCTGGCCGCGCAGTGCGCTACAAAAACGCTATTGTAGGTGGAATGAAAACAGGAAGTGCTCTGGCCATGAGCCACAAGCTGATGTGCCTCCATTCCCATCCGCTGTATTTGGCACACGCGGTCAACATCAGGCCGGAAAAGCGGCAAAGCCCGCCTAGTTTCCCAACAGAGATGAGCCCTTTTGCCCCAAGGAAAGCACTTCACTGGCGTTTACGATTGCAATGGAAATATCTTCAATCGTGCTGCGTTTATTCATGGCCTGCTCGCGGATCAAATCGTAAGCCCGCTCCTCGGAAACCTGATGGGTGCGCATTAAAATCGTCTTGGCTTGTGCCACATGGCGTTGCCCCATCAACTTGGTCTGCAGTTTGTCGATCAGACGCCGTTGCTGCCGCAATTCCTTGTGATATTTACGAGCCAGAACCACCGTAGACAGCAGCCCGAAAGAACGAATGGGCGCAGGCAAAATTGCCTGAATATTCAAATCCAACACTGCAGACACGATCGTGGGGTTTTCGTAATTGACCACCGCAATAATCGTGGGAGCTTCATCCGCACAAATCCAGTCCAGACGCAGATGCAGCAAGTCCGGCTGCACAGCCAGAAACACCAAGTCAGTGCCAGACGGCAGGTTTTGCGTGGGCGGCCAGATCGTTTGAACCGAACACCCAATGCGCTGCAGCTGCTGAGTCAACAAACGTCCATCACTGTCGTCCGGGTGCATGACCACCATGCTTAACTGCCGCAGCTCTTTCAACTGTGGCGAGGTCGCATGCGGAAACCGATTCCGTGCTCTCAAGGGCTTGTTTGCCGGCTCATCACCGTAGGAAGAGGAGTTGGCCACGCTCTATGTCTCCAGAGTATCCAGCTTGGCAGTCCAATCGCCCAAAGAATGGGTGACCAGATACGGGTCGGGCGAGACAGGGCGCGTTGCCTGCCGCACAATCGTGAATTCGCCATCGGCGTTGATGCGCCCAATCCGGGGGTAAAGCCAGGTGTGGTGATTAGTCGGGTCCACTTTGATACGCCCCTGAGGTGCATCCAGTTCACTGCCTAAAAGATAGGGCAACAGGTCCGCGATCTGGTCACTGGCTGATTGCCGGTATGCATTGGCAAACAAATGCATCTGCGAGTAGGCCGCCTCCCAGCACAAATTAGGGTGGCAGTCCGAACCAAAATGCTTGCGCAAACTGGCCAGACAGCGCGCATTGACCGCGGACTCAATCGATTGAAAATACGGTGCAGCGGTAAAATGCCCACAGGCCACTTCTGCCCCCATTTGTGCCACTTCCGCTTCTGAAGTGGTCAGGCTGGCAATGGGCATGGTCTGCGGATTAAAGCCGGCATGGGCGTAAGCGCGGTACAGATTGGCGGTGGAGTCCCCCACAACCGTAGAAAAAATAAAGTCCGGCTGCTTGCTGCGTATGTCTTCCATGATGCGGCTGTAATCGCTTTCGCTGGCATCCAAAGGCAGGTAGTGCTCGCCCAGCACTTTGCTATCGGGGTGCTGCATCACCAGTTCGCGCATGATGCGGTTGGACTCGTAGGGGTAGATGTAGTCCGAGCCAATCATATAAACCCGCGCCCCAAAATTGCTGGTCATGAAATGCGCCAGCTGCACACTGTTTTGATTCGGGGCGGCGCCGGTATAAATCACGTTGCCCGAGAACTCGAAGCCCTCGTACAAGGTGGGATAAAACAGCAGCTTGTTCCACTTCTCCACAATCGGGATAACCGCCTTGCGGCTGCTGGACATATAACAACCAAAGATCACGTTGACGCGATCCTGCACAATCAGCTGCTCGGCCTGCTGGGCATAGCAGGCCGGCTTGGAGGCCGGGTCATAGCAGACTGCGACCAGCTCGCGCCCCAACAGGCCACCAGCCTCGTTAATTTCATCAATCGCCAGCTTGGTACCCTGCCATTGCGACTGACCAATGGTGGAGGTCATGCCGGTTGCGGAATACAGAACGCCGACGCGTACGGGGTCGTTGTGAGCCAAAGTCCATCTCCTGTCTAGCATGGTAGGGGCGCAGGTCGGCAGACCTGCCAATAAACACTACGAGCGAGCATCAGGTTACTCCAAAAACAGCATGACTCAGGCTCCCTGCCAGTCTTGCATCCCGGCTTTATTTACCAGGTATTCATCAACAATAAAGTGCCGGGTAACCAGCACGTCAACGCGCCGATCAAGATGGTGTAGACCGGCAAAATTCGCACGCTCTTGCCCAGCCCCAAGGCCAGGAAAAACAGGAACCACAGGCTGGACCACAAGAGCCACATCACAATCAAACGAGGATCGTTGGCGGTTCCGGCAAAGGCCAGCGCACTGATGGCCACAAACAGGCAATACCAGCCAAAACCGGTGCCCTTCAAGCCCCACCACTGCACCACTGCCAAATACAAATAAGTAAAGGCAAACAGCAGCCCGCCAGCCACCGCGAAGTAGTCTGCCGCCTGCTCACCGCGCACCAGACCCAGCAAATTAATAAACAAGGCCAGCAGGCCCACCAGCAAGTTGAACGGAGCAAGATCACGGCTTTCAATACGCCCGGTCAAACCCACACCGTTCACAATCAGCACAGCCCCAATAAAGAAAAGCGCAACACCCAACATGGCATAAGCCTCCAAAACAAGGTGACGATTCCGGCCTGGCTGGCGCCTGGTCTATCGGGCGCTGCGTGAGCTCTGTGTACCGTGCTTGTCTGCTTCCGTGACATCCAACCTCAAATATCCGCGACCTAATTACATAGCCGGATTTTTGTTTCGAGCAAGCAAAAAGGCCCAGACGGGTTCAGGGAATGAACCAGTCCGGGCCTTTTTGCCCAACACCCACGCTGGCAACATTGGCAGCAGATGTCGTTTCAATTTGGATATGTCACAGCGATCAACAATCGCGGTCGGTGCAATTCTTACATAGCCCGGTCCGTCGCCTGTACTAGCGATTACCCTAGCGACTGCCACTTGACGGCCCAAGTACCTGTCGTGCTAAAGTGCTTTTTATCGATTTAACGATCTGATTCTTATTCCATGAACTGCCCCGCATCCTCTTTGCTAAGCACCTTGCCCCCTTCGCGGGCGATGTCGCTGCGGGCAGTCTCCCCACCTTCTGTCTTGCTGTTGACCGTCGTCTCTCCGGGCGTCGTCAATCAGGCTGCCGTTGTGTCTGACCCCGTCGTCAACACACGCGTCTACAGCGTCTGCCACTAAGACTTCATCTTTTTTTCCTGCGCTTTTGAATGAGCGCCTGGAATGTCTTCGCAGACACACCTAATTTATTTAGACAGATAAAGAAAACATCATGACTTCTTCGTCTCGCGCCCAAATGGGTGCTATTGCTCTGTTCGTGCTGCTGTGGGGCAGCGCGGGTATTTTCACTCGTGTCGGCTTGGATCATGGCTCTGTCATGGCCATGTTGATCCTGCGTTTTGCCATCGCCCTGCCTTTAGTTGTATTGCTGGGCCATTACAACGGCGGCTGGCTCCCGCCCAAAGGGCAACGTCTGCTACCTGCAATCAGCGGCTTGCTGATGATAGGCCTGTATTCGTTTTTCTACTTTGAAACCCTGGCCCAAGGCATCACCCCCGGTTTGCTGGCCACCATCCTGGGCGTACAGCCAATTTTGACCCTGGCCCTGACAGAACGGCGCTTTTCCCTGGCTCGTATCGCAGGCCTGGCCTTGTCTTTGACAGGGCTGATTCTGGTGGTTTATCAAAGCCTGATCGTGAGCCGCTTATCTGCAGCGGGTTTGATCTTTGCCGTTGCCGCCTTGCTCAGCATTACCTTGGGCACGATCGTCCAAAAGCGTCAGGCTGTTGGAGCCTTGCAAGGGATGCCTTTGCAGTACTCCCTGTCGTTAGGCCTGTTTTTGTTAGTGTCTCTGGGCTTGGGGCAAGAGATCCGATGGGACAACACGCTGGGGTTCTGGGGGCCGGTGGTATGGCTGGGCGTGGTGATCTCGGTACTGGCCCAGTTGCTCTTGTATCGCATGATTCGCAGCGGAAATTTGGTTAATGTCACTAGCTTGTTTTATCTGGTTCCGGTGGTGACAGCAGGACTGGATTTTCTGATTTTGGGCAATACGCTGGCTGCTCGGGCAGGCCTGGGCTTAGTCGCTATTCTGGCAGGGCTTTGGTTAACCATGCGTAAGGGCAAGCAGGCTTCCTCCAAGTAAGTCGCTTTGGCTCTGTTAGCTTTGTGTGGTGGTCTCTGTGAGGCCACCACACAGGGCCAGCACGCGGGATCGAGCTGAACACTTGCCAGTGCAGCGCACCGTGCCCTTGTCCCCGGACAAGGCACACACTTTCGCTCAAATAGCAGAACGCTCGTATCCCTGCGCCAGCCCCACCCCCACTGCAGCCAGTACCCTGAATCGCCCAATCCCCGTGCTGGCCCTGAGTGGTTCACATTGAGCCTTGCCCGCCATTTCATCCAATGCTGAGATCCTCTTTCTGAGGTCTGACTTACTTGCCGCTTGGCTCTAGTTTTTGATCCACATCTTCAGCATGCCTCAAGAGCCGCTTTTTCCTTGCTGCCATGAGACAAGCCGCCTGCGCAGCCGGGACGGGTCTAGAGCGAGTCAATCTAATGCAGCTGGGAGCTACAGAATCTGGAATGTGTGAGTAGCCCCTCCCCCTACATCTCCCATTCACTCGTAGTAAAGGTATCCACGAACAATTCAAGTCTCACGCGTGGAGTTGCTCCGCAAGCACGAATCACGAGCGCCTCCATCATGGCGCGATCCTATCCAGCGCATTGGAAGCTTTACGCAAGCTCATTCTTCTTTTCAGCGCTAAACCCACCCTTATGGAAAAAAAATGCAGCGTGTAGATCTGTTTGGGCTTTTAGCATAAAGGGAGAAGATACAGCCGCTAATGTCCGGGTATCGAGAATAAATCCATCAACAATAAAACCACAGATTCCCATTATTCGCCTTCAAGCCAGATAGAACTCGAAAATCCTTTCGGATCACAGAATTTCGAGAGAAATACATAGAATAAAAACTTTCTTTAAACACTATTAGTTAATAGCCTGATCATATAAATATAATGTTTTATTTTTTTGTTAGGCACCTTAATCAATTGACTAAACATACATTCACAATATATCTTCTGATCCTAGCTGTGTAACCCAGCTAATTAGCTTACTTTTTAGCTAGTTCTCGAACTAACAACTCAAGCATATATACAAAAAATTTATTTAGATTTCTACACAAAAATATTCTAATTAGTCGTGCAAATAAAACTCCCAGCAATCAAAAAGGATTGATATGGATTTGCCAAATGAATCAAAAGAATTATCTAATAAACTTGTAGATATAGAACCAATAAAGACGAATCTACTGAGCCTTGAACGACATAAAGTTTTTGATCAACTTCTTAGCAATGAAGATCTTCAGTTATTTATGTCTTGGCACGTTTTTTCAGTATGGACTTATATGTCCATCATCAAACGCCTTCAACTAGAGTTCACCTGTACCTGCCTGCCTTGGACTCCTTATAGAAGCGCAAAATCAGCTCATCTAATTAATAAAATCGTTTCTGAGAACGAGTCTATCGATCTAGCAAACAATACCTATCTAAGTCATTTTGAACTATATCTTTGTGCCATGGAGGAGATCGGCGCAAACACATTTTCAATCAGAACATTTGTTGACTTGATCGCTGCAAATATGCCGCTACAAGACGCTCTAAAAATTTCAAATTCCCCTCCTGCTATAGAAGAGTTTGTTCTGACGAATACACATATAGCTATATCAGGTAGCGTTGAGGAAGTGCTAGGTTGCATGATTTATGCACATGAATACATTTTCCCTAAATCCTTTATACACAGCTCCGCCGGTTCAGCGCTTAGCCGTTTTGCCGAAGAAAAATTTTCGCTTTATTTGAAAATGTGTTGCAGCACGGATCCACATCAGCGTCATTTAGATATAACGAATCTGCTCATCGAGCAAACAAATGGAAATGAATCGTGTCTCAAGACTTGCCTGGATGCTGCACTAGGAGCTATCAAGCGCCAAGCTAATTTATGGGACTCGCTTGCTTGCAAGATCGAAATTGAACGTTGTTCTCTGCCTGAAACCATGCAGACCACCTAAGAATGGAGCAGATAGATGACCAAGCAAGCAACGCTACCACTTCCTGAGTCCCTAACGATTTCTGATTATTATCGAGACCCGGAAATCATCTCCCATCTTTCTAAGGAATTTTTTCATAACCAATTTGTAAAATTGCCAGATTTATTCCTGCCTGCTGTAAAAAAAACCGTACAAGAAAATCTGCAATATCTACATGGATTAAGAACTAGAAAAGATTTCATTATGCCCGGATTCGATACTGAGCGGCGAATGTCAGTAGTCGGAGGAAGCAAAGTTATTAATTTATCTTTGCCGCTAATTGCTCTATATGGAAACCGAGACCTTAGAGAGACATTAACAAAGATAATTGGTAGTCATATCCACACCGTGCAGCACGCTGAAGAATTTATGGTGGTCAACTTTCTGGACGGTGAAGCCGATACGCACGGCTGGCATATTGATGACCCACAATACGCCTTAATCATAATTACAGAAGCTCCACCACCCAATTCTGGAGGAGAGCTTGAACTGATTCCAAGCTGGTCTAGTTTCTGTACAGAAAATGGGTTTTCCACAGGCAGTCAAACTAAAGAGGCTATACAGCAAGCAATCGCTGAAAATCGCGTAAAACGATCCCAACTTGCCGCAGGAGACTGCTACTTACTCAATGCCAGCGAGGCATTTCATCGCGTCACTCCCATTATCGGGAATGGTTCCAGGAAAGCACTCAATATGGCCTTTGATTCTCGTCGCTTTCGTAATTACGGCAATACAGCCCAACTTTTGTACGCAAACTAAGATATGCATTCAACTTCACTGTCTTATAAGTATCCTGATCTTAATGATCAGCTTGCCTTGATCACGGGTGCTGCCAGTGGTATTGGCAGAGCGACAGCCAAACTCATGGCCCGCCAAGGTTGCACTGTTGTGATTGCTGATGTTAATGAGCTGGCAGGTAAAAGCCTACTGCAAGAAATTGAGCATGAAGGTTTACGCGCTTCCTATATCAAGCTGAATGTGACAAGCCAGTCGTCTGTTCAGACAGCTATCACCAAAATAATAGAAAACTATCAAAAAATTGATGTATTGGTTAATTGTGCAGGATTTATCCGTCGAGCCAACGTGGTTGATTTGACTGAAGATGAATGGGATCAATCCATCGCAGTCAACTTGAAATCAATTTATCTCTTGGCCAAGGCCGTTGTTCCATATATGCGGCAACAAGGTAAAGGAAATATCGTCAATGTAGCTTCGGGCTGGGGCTTGGCTGGAGGTACCAATGCCGTGGGCTATTGTGCCGCCAAAGGCGGAGTCGTTCAGATCTCACGTGCCATGGCAGTGGACCATGGAAAAGATGGGATTAGAGTGAACTGTGTGTGTCCAGGCGATACCAACACTCCTATGTTGGTTTCCGAAGCCAAACAACTCGGCTTGGCTCACGATGCCCTGATTCAGGATGGCTGCCATCGTCCATTAGGACGAGTAGGAGAGCCTGACGAAATTGCATCAACTATCTGTTTTCTTGCCTCGACTGCATCTTCTTTTATGACTGGCTCGGTGCTGGTAGTCGATGGTGGCGGCTTGGCCGGATCTATGTGAGTGTCCCCATGCATCTCGTAATTACACATGACCATTCGGCTGCAGTCGATTTGATTTCTCAACGCATGAAGCAGCATTTTGGCAAAACGACGGACCCTACAGGGCATACGTTGAAAAACTTCCTGTCCTCAATTCCTGTGATCAATAAAACTGACTTGATCAATTACGGACAGGAATATACGAGTTTGATGCATCAGGAGGCTATTTTATTTAGTGAAACCTCAGGCACAACCTCATCACCTCTACAAACTCCTCGTAATAAACACGATCTTAATTGGAATGTGCTTAACCAGATCAATGCCTACAAACCTCTAGTCCAACCGGGTGTTGATAGAGTCTGCGTCTTGCATCCTTCTGTTTTGAGTCCGTTCATAGAGGGTTCTGTGCGGGCCTTGCATGAACTGGGTGTAGGCCACGTTCGCCTATATCCAATTCCAAAAGTATGTGACTACAAACGCATCTATGAAGTTATTGATCGTTATCGCATTACGACAATAATGTCTACCCCTTCACTTGTTTACAAAACTCTCTATGAGTTAGCACAGATAGGTTCTGGAAAACTGCCTTCATCTCTACGGAAATTGCTGCTTACCGGAGAACGTTTTTCGCAAGAAAATCGCAGCAATATGCGCAGAATTTTAGGTGTCGATGGAATTATCACGCCGTTTGTATATGGTTCGAGCGAGACAGCCACAATCATGGTGGGCCAATCCGACTGTTCCTACCGTCCGATTACTGAAGATTTTGTCTTTGAAATCGTCGATGAAGAGCAAACAGACAACTTAACCGTGAAAGGAAACTTATTGGTTACTTGGCTACGAGGAGGCATGCTGCCCATCGTGAGATACGACACAGGAGATTTATTTACTGCTCACCGTTCTGGTCGCGATAATAATTATAAATTCATCTTCGAAGGCCGCAATGGAAATGAAGGTATTTCCTTACATCAGCAAAACGTAATTGAACGCATTATTTACACCCTTCCAGAACCTATTTTTCATTTTGATTGCAATTTAAACCCAGAATCAAAAAAAATAATTCTTTCATTAATCCTTAATAAAAAATCAACAATTAATTCCAAAAAAATATCAGATCTACTTACTAAATCAATTGAAGATAGCTGGAAATTTGAAACTTATATAAACCCAGAAAATCATAATTTCTTTGATTTCTCGCCATCCCCAAAGACTCGGAAATTTTATCGTGCTTAAGAAAAAAATATCGGTTCTTAATGGTGTGGCTATCGCCATTTCCATGGTAGTTGGATCTGGGTTATTCGGGCTTCCTGGACTAGCTATAAAAGCCACAGATCCAATTACAGCCTTACTTGGCTGGGGATTAATAATTTTAATATTACCCACCCTAATATTTATTTTCTCTTATTTAGGCCAGCGATACCCATCAACTGAAGGTTTATCTTTATATGCTAGTTTAGGCTTGGGATCTTGGTCTAAAAAAGGCGTCATGCTGGTCACCTGCGGCACCTTAGTAGTGGGCATGCCAGCTTTTTTTTTAGTAGGTGGAAGCTATATCGCCAAATTAGCTAGCCTGGATACGGAAACCTGGACAATCCCATGCGCTATTTTACTTGCCATAGTGACCACTACTATCAATCTAACAGGCCTTGATAAGCTAGGCTGGGTTAATAAAACAGTAGTAACACTCGTTTTAATAATGGCCCTGCTGATATCCGTTCAGGCACTTCCGATAACTTTTACGCAATATTCAGCCATCAACTCAAGCTCTCTAGATCAAGTAACGATATCCGGAGTCTGGTTAGCGGCCTCTATCGTTTTTTGGGCATTTCAAGGCTGGGAAAATCTAACATTTATTTTTGGCGAGATAGAGAATCCAAAACGTAATATCCCTATTATTTCTTGGGTAAGTTTCGTTATCGTAGCCATAATTTACGGAATTTTATCTTTAGTTGTTTCCGCAGCTGCTTTACAAGGTAAAGATGTCGCAAACTTGGCGGGAATAGCAGAGCTACTACCTGATACCTTGTTAGGAAAAATATTTCTGGGCGTCATGGTATTAATTCTAATCGCCAACGCTAACTCTTGGGTTTTTGCCTGCTCCCGCGCCTTTTATTCAGCTGCTTGTGCAGGAGTCCTTCCATCTTCACTGAAAAACATTAACTCAAGAGGTGTCCCCGCTGCTAGCTTACTATATTCAATGTTCGCCTATATATCAGTCATATTATTTATCTGGTATTCAAAAACAGGTGAACAATTCTGGTTTCTATTGACCACACAAGGATTCATTATTCTCTATGGAGCTGCGATACTAGCATTTTTTAGGCTATCAACTGGATTATGGAATAAATTTATTGGCGTTCTTGCAGCGTTATGCTGGCTCTTCCTTATCCATGGGTTCGGACTGATGATTATCTATCCTCTATCCTTACTATTAATTGGCACCGCTATTTCATTTTTTGATTCCAAAAGAAACGTCACTTAAAGATTTTTTGTGATTTTTTAAACAATTCACAACTGGTGAAATCATGAACAATTGGTTTATTACAGACCTTATTATTGTTTTGTTATATGGCCTTCAGCATAGCCTTTTAACGACTAAAACCGCAGTTAAAATTTACAATAAAATCCTGCCAGAATACACATGGAATTTCGTTTACAGCATTATATCTGTTCTAACCATTTTCCTTGGCTTCTATTTTTGGCGTCCATCCGAAATATTTTTATTCCACTTAATCCCAGGTTCATTCTCATACCATATCAGCGTTGTACTTCTTTCATTATCTCTATTTTTATTTTTCTTTTGCTTTAAATTTACCACTTCGTTCTGGCAATGGCTTGGCATTGTTCAAATAGCAAATAAAATTTCTGGAAAAAAATCTCAAGTTTATTATCGAATGCGAAATCAAGGTATTAAACGTTATATCCGCTTCCCTCACCACACCTGCTTGATATTCTTTTTCTGGCTACATCCTGTGATGACACTAGACACCTTATTTCTTGCGATTTCGGCCACTATTTACTTGTATGTCGGTACGTATCATCAGGACTTACGTGGTCTTCGCATCATAGGAAAAGAGTGGGAAGACTATCGCAAAGAAACCAACTTACTCTTTCCAGGCATAGCGGTACTGAAGCGTTTTATGGCGGATATCCGTATGTCAGATTCCATTAAGTCCGAAGGAGCAAAGCTGTGATGGCCGCCAGCAAGCAACGCAACCTTGTTGGGTCTTACGATGCTCGCAAGTTCCCACAAAAGGAAATCGATCGCCTGGTCAGGCAAGGGAGCGCCACCTGGCAACAAGAGAGGGAGATCCTCTTATGGGGCGGCTTAAAGCGAGGTGCAAATGTACTTGATTTGGGCTGTGGGCCAGGCGTGATCAGTTCACTACTTGCGAAGGAAGTAGGCCCAGAAGGCTCTGTAGTTGGGGTTGATATTGACGAAAACCTTTTGTCGCTCTGTCGTCAAATAAATGGTGACACCGCCACTTTCTATCAAGGCAGTGTCTACGGATTGGAAGAGTTTTCAGGCCGATTCGATTTTGTTCTTGTCAGGCTGGTTTTGCAGCATGTGACGCATCCTTATGATGCACTCAGTGAAGTCATGAAGGTGTTACGACCCGGCGGGATCGTGTGCTTATTGGACAGTAATGAGAGCCTGCTAAGCATCAATCCGCCTCCTCCGGGCTTCGATCAAATGCTGCTGGAAACGCAGTTACTGCAACGTTTGCGAGGAGGTGATCGCTTCGTCGGAGGCAAGCTGTCCTACTATTTGAAGCAGGCCGGCTTCACGGATATCCGTTCTCAAGTGCTACTAATCAGCCCAGATCAAGTTGGCAAAGGAGCGTTTTTAGATTCCGTCCTGACATGGCGCCCACAACTGTACCCAGAGGACTTAAGAACTGAAGCGGGGGAACGAATTACCCTTATGCGCACATTCTGCGAAGAGTCCATGGTGGAGGGATACAACGGTGCGTTTGTCGTTTTCGGCACAAAACCAGAGATATAAAGAACAAAGCCTGCCCTAGTCACGGTAGAAGGCTATTTCATAGATACCTTAGCTAAAACTGTGGCTGGAGAAATATATCAATCTTGCCTATGACCGGGACAACGGCGCACTGCGCTGGCAGACAGCCCTGCCCGGCATCCCAAGAGGCGCTCGCCTAAAATCACCCATAGCAAAAAAACACCAATGCCCAGCCCTGGGGTCGGGCAAGACATTGGTGTCAAAAAGCCGGGGGCCTGTTCCCGGCGTGCTACCGTCTCAAAACGTACTTCTAATTATTGATTCCCTCTACGAAGATCCAAACCACGGCGTCTTACTGCGCCGCAATCCAGTCCTGCAACTCTTTTTCACCCTGCCAGGGCTGGCTACGATCCGCACTGGCAGCGCGTGCTTGCGCGATTAATTCGGGAGTAATGGCATCACCCTCATTGCCCCATTCATGACGAATGAAGCTGAGCACGGCCGCCAACTCTGCATCTCCAAACTGTTCAGCAAAAGCAGGCATTGCCCCCTGATACGGCTGCCCCTTGACCGTAATCGGCCCGCTCATGCCATGCAGCACCAATTGAGCCAACACCTTGGCGTCACCCGTTACCCACTCAGACTCTGCCAAAGGAGGGAACACGCCCGGCAAACCTTTCCCGCTTGCCTGGTGGCACGCCACACAGGCATTGGCATAAAGCTGCTTGCCATCTGCTGCTGCACTGGCCGGAGCCGGGGCCAAGACCGCCAAGGGACGCTGGTCCCCCAAGCGGGGAGAGCTATTGGGCTGAGCCGAAACAATGTAGTAAACCGCCCACACCAGCAGAGCCAGAATGACCAGAATTACCACCTTGGGAATCGGGTTGTACTGTTCGTGAGGATCTGCGTTTTCGCTTTGACGACTTTGAACTGGCTTGCTCATTTCTCGCGCTCCACCGCCTCAGCACTCAGCACCGGATAAACACGCTTGAGCGACTGCAAATACACCACCAGATCCAAGGCTTCTGGACGGGCGACCACCACTTTTCCAGCCGGGGCAACATCAGGCGGCAGGCTGACCACCCGCTCATCAGGCTGAACCTGATCCGGGTCCTTGGCCTCGAATAAGAAACGATAGGGGGGCATATTGCTGCCCGGCGTGTATGCACGCGGATCGTACAAGTGCCCCAAGTGCCAATCCTGGCTAGGCTGCCGGACCCCGATATTGAACAGGTCCGGGCCGGTACGCATGGTGCCCAGCAAAGGCGGATCATCGTAGTGATAATCCCCCGCCACCGATGCTCGTCCCCAGCCACGGCTGGCATCGGCCACACCCGCGCCAGTCGTGCTGGGCTGCTGCGTGTGGCAAGTAATGCACCCATTGGCCCGGTACGCCGCACGGCCACGCAGCTCCTGGCTGGTATAGGGGGACAAGCCCTCTGGCGCAGGCTCGTCTTTCAACTGCAAAAAAGGCACAACAATCATGGCGGCCGTCGCCAATGACAAGGTCACCATCGACCCGACGATTAGTTTCAGTTCATTTTCCATCTCATCAGACCTCCAGCTCAGCGGTACGACGCACAGCAGCCGAACCAGACTCGGTCAAGGCGAAAGCCCCCGACTTCACAATGATCAACAGCACGTGCAGGGCAAAGACCAGATGACCCAGCGTCATCAAGGCGCCACCCACAGAACGACCTTGCAACCAGGGCATCGTCACTTCTACAGATTCCATGAAGCTGCGAGCCGGGTCCAGCAAAGTCAAACCTTGCAGAACACCACCGATGCTGAGCGTAATCATGTAGACGGCAAAACCTGCGACCACCAGCCAGAAGTGCCAGGAAATCAAGGCGGGACGCGGCCAAGTCGTATTCAGAATGCGTGGCAAGGCGAAATACACACCGCCAAAAATCACCATCGTCACAAAGCCGTACATACCCAAATGCGCATGTGCCACTGTGAAGTGGGTGAAGTGAGTAATGGAGTTCAAGGAACGCAGCGCTTCTGCCGAACCTTGCAAGGAAGCGGCGGTGTACATCATGGCGCCAAAAACGATGAAACGCAGAACTGGCGAGTGACGCAGCGCACTGAAGTGGCCTTTCAAGGTCAAGTGCTGGTTAGCGGAGAAGGCCAGAACCGGGATCACCATCATCACACTTTGCACGATGGACAAGGTAATCAGCCATTCAGGAATGGGACCACCAATCAAATGGTGGGCACCTACCTGGCCATAGAAAAACGCCAAGGTCCAAAAACCCAGCAAAGACAAGTTATAGGAGCGCACAGGACGTCCGATAACTTTGGGCAGGAAGTAGTAAATAGCGGCAATCGACATGGGGGTGTAGAACAGACCCAGCACGTTATGCCCGAACCACCAGTTCATAGTGGCTTGTTCTACCCCGAAGTGCACGCCCGGCACTTTGGCAACCAGATACAGGATCGGGAACCAGAACAGCGCGGCACCGATATACCAAACCGACACATACAGGTGCTTGACCTTGCGCTGCGACAGCATCAAAGCCAAAGGCATGCCAATCATCATGCCGCCAAAAGCGAACAAGACTCCGATCTGCCAAGGAATTTCCAGCCACTCCAGACCGGCGTTCAAGCCAATCGCCAAAGCGCCGATACCCGCTACCAACGCGGCATTCCAAACCATGCCGCCCACCATCACCAAACGGCCACCCAATAGAGGCGTTTGCAGCAGGCGCGGCAACATCCAGATCGTCAGGCCCAGCAAGCCCATGGGCGCCCAGCCATAGGCCACACCATTTAAGTGAATGGTGCGCAAACGGCCAAAGCTCAACCAGGAGATGTCCCCCAGAAACTCGGGCCAATGCAGCTTTAAGGAGCTGATCAAGCCTGCAAACGAGGCCACCACCAACCACACCACCGCACAGACAATCAGCAAAAATGCAGGCATCGAGCTGGAGCGGTCTGCCAGTTCACGGGCTTGCATTTCCGCCGCACTGGTTTGCTGGCCATCGTTTTCTGCCAAATGTTCGACGGCAGCCAAGGCCAGCGCCTGCCGTTGAGCGGCATCGGCAGAAGGATCTTCGGGCTGACCAATCTCGCCCTTGTGGAAAATAGTGCGCGCACCGCTGACATCGGCATCGAACAGGCCCTTGCGCAAGGACCAGATAAAGACAAAAAGTCCGGCAATCGACAGGATGAATGCGGCAAGCAAAAGCGCCGTCGGGTTCATGGTATTCCTCTGATTAGGTAGGGCCGCACCCCGCGTGGAGCACGGACGAAAACACCCGGCAAGGCTACCTGTCAGCCCAGAGCATTCCAAGAATCAGTTAAAGCTTAAAAAACCCTATCAGTTGGCGCAAAAGCGGCTTAAAACGCCATTTGCTTGTGCTTATTCACCTACGCATCAGATAATCAAAAAACAACATTTATTGTATTTACCGTATCAGATGGACAGGAACCCTTGATGAAACTGTACGAAAGTCTGGCCAAAGAACTGGCTCAAGCGATTCTGGACGGCACTGTCGCAGCGGGCGCTCGCATGCCGTCGGTGCGGCAGTTAATGGACAAACACAAGATCAGCGCCTCGACCATTTTCCAGGCGTATTACCGCCTGGAAGCACAGGGCCTGATCAAGGCCAGGCCGCGCTCCGGATATTACGTATGCGCCAATCTGGCTCCTCATACGCTGGAAGCCGATACCGCCTCCGAGCCGCCCTTGCAAGCCACCAGCGTCAACAATAGCGATCTGATCATGGCAATTTTGCAGTCCAGTTCAGAACGCTCAGTGGCCCCCTTGGGTTCGGCTTTTCCCAGCCCCCTGCTTTTCCCACTGGAGCGCCTGGGACGCTTTCTATCAGCCAGCATCAAGCAACAAGACCCCTGGGCCAGCGTGGACGACCTGACACAAGGCCACGCCCCCTTGCGCCGACAGATTGCCTTGCGCTATCTGGCGCAGGGCATGGCCATCAATGCCAACGACATTGTGATTACCAATGGCGCACTGGAAGCCTTGAACCTGTGCCTGGCTGCCGTCACCCAGCCCGGCGATATCGTGCTGGTGGAGTCCCCCACTTTCTATGCTGCCCTGCAATCGCTGGAACGCATGAAATTGCAGGCGCTGGAAGTTCCCACCCATCCCCGCGAGGGCATTGATCTGGACGCACTGGAAAAAGCCATTCTGCGGCATGCTCCCAAGGCCTGCTGGCTGATGACCAACTTTCAAAATCCGCTGGGCAGCCTGATGCCGGACAGCAAAAAAGCGCAGCTGGTCGAACTGCTGGCTCGTCATGAAATCCCCTTGATCGAGGACGATGTTTATGGGGAGCTGTACTTTGACACGGAGCGCCCGCGTCCCGCCAAAGCCTTTGACCGGCAAGGTCTGGTGATGCATTGCTCCTCTTTTTCCAAAACGTTGGCCCCCGGCTATCGTATAGGCTGGGCTGTGCCTGGACGCTACACCCGCGAAGTCGCCCAAGCCAAGCTAACCACCACGTTGACCTCCCCCGTTCCCACCCAGTTGGCGCTGGCCAGCTATCTGGAAAAAGGCGCTTACGATCAGCACTTGCGCCGTCTGCGTGCGCAGCTCAAGGCGCAGTACGCCGAATTCTCCAAAGCCTTGGGCCGATACTTCCCGGCAGGCACACGCGCAACCCGGCCCGAAGGGGGTTACTTTTTATGGGTGGAATTGGACAAGAGCGTGCAAACCCTGGAATTGCAACGACAGGCTTTATCCCAGGGCATCAGCCTGGCGCCGGGCTCCATCTTTTCCACCACTCAAAATTACAGCCATTGCCTACGTCTGAATTTCGGTCATCCCTGGACCGAACGCAGCCTCCCTGCTCTGGAGACACTAGGCAATTTATGCAAACCCTTGTCACTTAAAAAGTAATGAAACAAAGGACTGATCAATAGAAAATAAAAATCGCTAATTGATTGAAATAATTAGATAAAAACTTCATTATTGCGCAGCTTCCTGACTGAAGCGTACTGTCTCAACTGGAGTGTGCAATGCCCCAATCACTACGTACTCAACTGATCGGCACCTGGAAACTGCTGTCCTTTGACTTCACCCCGGCTGATGGCTCCCCCAGCCGTCCTGGGTTTGGCCCGGACCCGGTAGGCTTGCTAATCTATACCGAAAATGGCGACATGTCGGCACAGCTAGGTCGTAGTAACAGGGCTTCCATGGACGAATGCCAAGCTCTGCTGGAAAGCTATCTGGCCTATGCTGGCACCTTCGAGGTGGATGAGCAGAACAAATGCGTCAGCCATTTTTTGGAAATGGCCTTGGCACCCAGCTGGAAAGACGAGACACAACAACGGCTGGTCGAATTCAAACAGGGTTTCTTGCAACTGAGCACGAAAAACCAGGTCGAGTTCGAGGGTGTGCCAGGAGTCGGCGTTTTGTTATGGGAACGGGTGGGCAGCTGATTGGCCCTTGATTACCAGGCAGCGAAAAGACAGAAGGCCAGCGCAAGCTGGCCGTTTTAGTTCTGGTTCTCGGCATCCAGAATGCTTAAGAAATAATCCACAATGGCATGGGCACGCCGGTCCTTGCGCATCGCCAGCGACAAGGGAATCGTAAACTGACGCTGCTGGGGATTAAGCGTCACCATCTCCTGCTTCTCCACCCACCGTGCGGCGGCATGCTCGGGTAAAAATCCGATGTATTCCCCCGTCAAAATCAGAAAGGCGATCCCTTCGCGGTCACTGGCGGTAGCCATGCCATTTAAATCCTGATGTTGAGCAACCGCTTCGGGGCTCATGCGATAAGCGGGAGCAATAGTGGCCGCACGCACTAATTCTGAATCGGGCACCGCTCCTTTTTGCGCGGCCTCAAACAAAGGATGCCGCGAAGAACAGTACAGAAAATACTGCTCCTTATATAAAGGGCGATATTCCAATTCGCTCAACGAGTTGGTGACCGGCAAAACCCCCATATGCAAGCGCCCGTCCAGCAAGCCGCGCTCAATTTCACCGGGCGTACTCATGCTGATCTGCACCCGCACCGCCTCGCTGTTTTGACGCAGGGTGCGCAAGGCAGAAGTAATGTGCATTTGCGGCTCAGTGACCAGATTATTAAGCAGCCCAATATTCAAATCACCCCGCAAGCTGGAGTGCAATTGATTAACCTCGCTGCGAAAGTTTTCCACCGCTGCCATCAACGTTTCACTGGCGCGCAGGACTTGCCGACCTTCTTGCGTCAAGGCAAAACCTGCCCGCCCCCGCTGACAAAGCCGGATTCCACCCAGGCGTTTTTCCAGATCGCTCATATGCAGGCTGATAGCCGAGCGAGTAATGCCCAATACCCCCTCCGCCGCTGAAAAGCCACCTACTTGCGCCACCGTCCTGAACACGCGTAGCAAGCGCAAATCAAAATCAGAAACCTGCAGCAAGCCTTTGATGTGCATATAGGTAAGTAAATCAATAAGTGAACTTGAATAAAAACGTATTTTACTCAACAACTTAGCTACCTACACTGGGGGTATTCACCGCCTTGAGGAGACCGACGTGAACTCACCCTACTTTGCGCCGCAGCAGATTGCCAGTGAACTCAATCTACAGTCCCACTGGATGCCGTTTACAGCTAACCGACATTTTCAGCAGGACCCGCGTCTGGTCGTTAAAGCCGAAGGCAACTGGCTCTACGATCAAGATGGCCGCCAGATTTTTGACAGCCTGTCTGGGCTGTGGACTTGCGGTGCCGGCCATGCCCGTCATGAAATTCAAGCAGCGGTGCACCGGCAGCTGGGGCAACTGGACTACTCCCCCGCCTTCCAGTTTGGTCATCCCGCCGCATTTCAGCTGGCCGATAAACTGATCCAGAAAACACCCGAAGGCCTGGATCATGTGTTCTTCACCAACTCGGGTTCGGAATGTACCGACACCGTCGTCAAGATGGTGCGTGCGTACTGGCGCATCAAGGGCCAGGCCACCAAGACCCGCATGATTGGCCGCGCTCGAGGCTACCACGGCGTGAACGTCGCTGGCACCAGCCTGGGCGGCATAGGCGGCAACCGCAAGATGTTTGGTCAACTGATGGATGCCGATCACTTGCCGCACGTGTTGCAAGCAGACTGCGCCTTTACACGCGGCCAGCCCGAAACCGGCGGCCTGAGCTTGGCTGACGAACTGCTCAAATTGATCGAGCTGCACGATGCCAGCACCATTGCGGCCGTCTTTGTGGAACCTGTCTCTGGCTCGGCCGGAGTGCTAGTGCCGCCGACCGGCTATCTACAACGTCTTCGCCAGATCTGCGACCAGCACAATATTCTGCTGGTCTTTGATGAAGTCATCACCGGACTGGGCCGCCTGGGTACCTACACCGGGGCGGAATACTTTGGCGTCATTCCCGATCTGATGACCATGGCCAAGCAATTGACCAACGGCGCAATCCCCATGGGTGCCGTGATCGCCAGCAAAGAGATCTATCAAACCTTTATGGGCCAGGATCTGCCGCTGCATGCGGTGGAGTTCAGCCACGGTCACACCTACTCGGCCCACCCGGTGGCCTGCGCAGCAGGACTGGCAGCGCTGGAGTTGCTGGAACAGGACAATTTGCTGCAACGCTCTGCCGAACTGGCTCCGCACTTTGAACAGACGCTGCATCAATTACGCGATAGCCCCAACGTAGTCGATATCCGCAACTGCGGGCTGGCCGGTGCCATCCAACTGGCTCCTCGCGACGGCGACCCTGCCATTCGTCCTTTTGAAGCGGGTTTGCAGCTTTGGAAACAAGGCTTTTATGTTCGCTTTGGGGGTGACACGCTGCAATTTGGGCCTACGTTTACCTCTACCCCTGCCCAGATCAGTTCGCTCTTCGATGCGGTAGGCGGAGTTTTGAAGCAATTGGCGTAAACGCACAGAGCGGGGTGATCTTGCCAGAGCACCCCGCTTGTCCAAACATGCTTTTCTTAGCCGGCATATAAACCCCGCAACACAGGCTTGGGTGAAGCAATTTCCCTGGCCCAGCCCCCTGCTCCAAACCCGACAAAAGCGCCATAATAGGAGTTTTGCTCCACAAGAATCGTTCAGCGCCATGAGTCCATCCAGTCACCCCGCATTTGCACAAGCCCCTATTGGCGTGTTTGATTCGGGCGTGGGCGGATTATCCATCTGGCGCGCCCTGCGCCAATCCTTGCCCAACGAACATCTTCTCTACCTGGCCGATTCACACTACGCCCCCTACGGTGACCGTTCCCCCGAATGGATTGTGGAACGCAGCCTGCAAATGATTCAGTTACTGGTAGATCAGGGCTGCAAAGCGGTGGTCATTGCCTGCAATACCGCCACCTTGGTTGCCGCCCCCGCGCTGCGCGCCAAGCTTTCCATCCCCATCATCGCCATCGAACCAGCCATCAAACCCGCTGCCGCCTTGAGCCGCAGCCGTAGCGTCGCCTTGATGGCCACCAGCCGAACACTGGACAGCAGCGGCTTGCAAAGCCTGATCGACCGCTATGCCAGCGACGTGGAAGTCATACGCATCCCCTGCCCAGGACTGGCAGACCGGGTCGAGGCCCTGCAACTGTCAGGCCCCGAAATCGAAGCAGAACTCAAAGAGCGATTAGCCCCTGCCCTACAAAGCCAAGCCGACACCCTGGTGCTGGGCTGCACACACTACCCCTTTTTGCGCCCTAGCATCGAAGCCATCAGCGGCTCACGCTTCCACATCCTGGAACCTTCCTTTGCCGTCGCCGCCCAAGTACACCGACGTCTGGAACAAGCCAGTTGCCTGAACACACAAGAACAGGCAGGCACCAGCGCCTTCATCAGCAGCGCCCCAGCCACACAGGCCCAAAACGTGATCCGCGCCCTGACAGGACTGGCCGACCCCACGATGCTGAGCTTCCCGACACAAGCACTCAGCACCTAGTAAAAACTGCGAAAGCATACTCCCGCAACGTGCTTCCCATGACGGAAACCACCGAACAACCAAGCCGTCTGCTCATCAACCCGGTCCGGTCTGCTCCGCTCCTCTCCCCTTCCCTCAAACGCCCCTCCTGATTGTGACGCTGTGACGCTGTGACGCTGTGACGCTGTGACGCTGTGACGCTGTGACGCTGTGACGCTGTGACGCTGTGACGCTGTGACGCTGTGAC
>SMEN01000098.1_pt1 | contig 29561 bp, 26 predicted proteins | sample 2456271 | NCBI WGS metagenome assembly SMEN01 (sample SAMN10132593, study PRJNA489261) | soil metagenome | isolation source: day1 control-loamy sand soil ammended with raw manure from dairy cow... | place: USA | collected 2015-04-01 | reverse complement strand
TGATTGATGGGATATTCGATTGGACAAGACTTTTGTTAAGGGCCTGGTGCTCCTGGAAGCCCTGGCCAAGCACGAACGAGGCTCGGGCGTGACTGAGCTAGCCAATCAACTGATGCTCAATAAAAGCAATGTGCATCGTCTGTTGCAGGCCTTGGTGCACCAAGGCTTTGCACGCAAGAATGAAGACACTGGGCGTTACGAACTGACCATGAAGCTGTGGGAGCTGGGCTCGGGCCTGGCTAACCGCTTAGATGTGCGTGTGGAAGCCTTGCCTTTCATGAAGGAGCTGGCCGAGCAAACCCAGGAAACGGTGCATTTGTCGCTGCTGGACGGGGTAGAGGTGCTGTACATCGAAAAGATAGACAGCCCCCAGCCGGTGCGTGCCTACACCACCGTGGGTGGTCGTTCCCCGGCCCAATGTGTGGCAACCGGCAAGGCTTTGCTAGCCTGGGCCAGTGAAGAGACCCTGAATACGGTCAAAAATCGTTTGAAACCCTATACCCCACGCAGTCTGGTCAAGTTTGGCGATTTGCGCCGCGAGCTGGAACAAGTGCGCGAACAAGGCTATGCCATTAACCGTGGTGAGTGGCGTGAGCAGGTCGTGGGCGCGGCTGCACCTATTTACGATAGTCGGGGAATGGTGGTGGCTGCTTTGGGAATTTCTGGACCTGCCGAACGGCTGGCAGAAGAAAGACTCGTTCAGGCCGGTAAAACCTTGATGACTGCGGCGGTGCAAATATCGCGTCGCTTGGGTTATAGCGCTGTGTAAACCCTTAGAGCTATAGCCAGCAGGTCCGGGCTGGAAGAAATAACCCGTATGTGTACTGCCCCCAAAACCTGGATACTTCTTCAGTTTTTGGGGGCAGTTCAATTCAGGCAAGACTGTTCAAGATTTAGTGGCCTGACGAAACGCCGCAATTCTTTCCTTGATACCGGGAGCAGACGCAGAACGCACCAGGGCCGCCATGTCCCTGTCTGCTTGCTCCGGGCAGCCTGTTAATTGATGCAGATAGGCGCGGCTACTGCTGTCCAGCAGACTGGCCGTTTTCAGGGCTTGCTCGATAAGGGCAGGCCAATCCTCCGGCTCTTGCACGTTTTCAATAAAACCCAGCGTCTGCGCCTTGGCAGCATCAAAAGTCTGGCTGCCTGCCAGTAATTGATGCGCCTGCTGGCCCCCAATCAATGCAGCAAGCCTGCCAGTTCCCAAGGCCAGGCCAAATTGCAGGCCTGGCATGCGAAAACGGGCATCTGCACTGGCGATACGCTGACGGCAGACGGCGATCAAATCCACCCCCGCACCGAAGTTTTGCCCATGTGCTAAAGCCAGCGTGGCGCAAGGAGTGTGCGCCAGCATTTGTAGCAATGTTTCAATGCGGATAAAGCGCAGCACCAAGTCGCCTTCGCTCTGTTGCTCGTAGTCTGTGAAGTCAAACCCTGTGCTGAAATTGCGGCCTTCACCGCGCAGAACCAGCAAGTCGGCCTGGGCCTTTTCTGCGGCCTGAATAGCCGCAATCAAGGCTTCGACCAAGTCGGCCGACAAGGCGTTGCGCTTGTCGGGCCGATTCAGCGTCAAGGTCCAGACTTTGCCTACGCAGTCCACGTTCAGGCTGGGACTGCGGCTGCGGTAGGGCTCGGTCATGGAGTGACCCCGTTCAAAATACTGTCGTTATGCTCCCCCAGGGCCGGGGGAGCCAGTCGTACGGGCAAGCCCACACCATTAATGCGCAAAGGCGAGACAAAGGTGCGCGTGTCGGCATCCGTGCCGGGAAGGCGGATGTTTTGTACCCACTCCATATGCTCCACTTGCGGGTCGCGCAAGACATCGGAGTAACGGTTGATGGGGCTGCTGGGTACGCCTTGTGCTCGGAATTGAGCCAGCCAATGGTCTGCATCTTGATGTGCAAAAATGGCTTCCAGCAGTTCACGCAGCTCGTCTTGATGTTTGGCACGCAAGGTAGTGCTGGTGAAACGGGGATCTTCCGTCAGATCCTGACGCTCAACAACGTGACAGACGGATCGCCACAAAGCGTCGTTACCGGCAGCCATCGCAAAGTAGCCGCCTTTGCAACGGAAGGCTTGGTATGGGGCATTGCGCGGGTGGGCTGAACCCAGCTTGTCCGGGTCGCGACCGCTGCCAAAGTATTCGGAGGTTTGCAACGCGGCGATGGCCAGCGTCGTACCCAGCATGGGGACGTCGATATGCGCTCCCTGGCCACTGGCTCGGGCTTGGGGCAGGGCGGCACTGATGGCAAAAGCGGCATACAGGCCTGCTGCAAAGTCAGCCAGCGGGACACCACATTTGACCGGTGCGCCGCCCGCTTCGCCGGTCACGCTCATCACGCCGCTCATGGCCTGGATGGTCAGGTCAAACCCGCCTTCCTGCGAACGCGGGCCGCTTTGCCCGTAGGCCGAAATGGAGCAGTACAGCAGCTTGGGGTTCAGGACTTTCAGGCTTTCATAATCCAGTCCCAGACGCTGCATGACGCCGGGCCGGTTGTTCTCCAGTAGGACATCCGCTTCCAGCACCAGTTGGCGGGCTTTCGCTACATCTTCCGGATTTTTCAAGTCCAGTGTGACGGAGCGTTTGTTGCGGTTCAGAGAAGCAAAGTTTTCGCTGTAGCCCTGGTTGATGGGCGGCCAGCTTCGCAAGGTGTCGCCCCCTTTGGGGTGCTCGATTTTGATGACGTCGGCCCCCATATCGGCCAACAACATACCGCAGTACGGGCCAGCGGCCACATTGCAAAATTCCAGTATCCGAACCCCGTTCAGGGGCAATGTCGTATCCATGAATCAGCTCCAGAGCGTGATGGGTAAAGGGGGCCGGCAGCCCCTTAAGCGTTCACATCAACCACGATACGACCGCGTACTTTGCCTTCCAGTACTTGGCCTGCCTGATCAATGGCTTGCGACAGGGTGATAGTGCTGGCACCAATGCGCTCCAGCGCCTCGCCGGACAAGTGTTTGGCCAGCAGTTCCCAGGCGGCCAGACGTTCGGGCTTGGGGCAATGCACGCTGTCCACGCCAATCAACTGCACACCACGCAAGATGAACGGGGCGACGGAGGACGGGAAGTCCATGCCTTGGGCCAAACCGCAGGCGGCGACGGCTCCCAGATATTGCGTACCCGCGCAGACGTTGGCCAGGGTATGGCTGCCCACACTGTCAATGGCACCGGCCCAGCGTTCTTTGCCCAGCGGTTTGCCAGGTTCGCTCAAGGTGTTGCGGTCCACGATCTCGTTGGCTCCCAAGGCCTTCAGATAGCTTTCCTCTTGGGGACGGCCTGTGCTGGCCATCACGGTGTAGCCCAAGGCGTGCAGCAAAGCCACGCTGACACTGCCCACGCCACCGGCAGCCCCAGTTACCAGCACGGGGCCTTTTTCTGGAGTGACGCCTTGGCGTTGCAGGGCGCGTACGCACAGGGCCGCGGTGTAGCCAGCCGTGCCGATCATCATGGCTTGTTTGGTGGTGAAGGCATCGGGCAGGGGAATGAGCCAATCGCCTTTGACGCGTGCTTGTTGGGCCAAACCGCCCCAATGCACTTCACCCAGGCCCCAGCCATTGAGCACCACTTTCTGGCCTGTCTTGAAATTCGGGTCGCTGCTGTCGGTCACGGTGCCCGCAAAATCGATGCCCGGCACCATGGGGAACTGGCGCACAACCGGGGATTGGCCTGTCATGGCCAGGCCATCTTTGAAGTTCAGGGTGGAGTAGTCGATGCGAACAGTGACCTGGCCTTCAGGCAGGGCAGATTCGTCCAGTGATTGCAGGCTGGCCTGGTATTGGCCGTCGGTTTTGTCGATGACGATTGCGGAGAACATGGTTGAATTCCTTCGATCAGTTAAAGGCGGTTGTTCTGATATTTGGAACAGCGTTCTTAAAAATGACATAAAAAAGCCATGTTTTCATTTTATCCAGAAGCTCGTGGCGGTCAAGCCCATTGCGCGATTACGGCTGGACTGGGGAAATCCCGAAGGGGTTTAATAGTTGACACCTGAAATCAATTCTCCCTATATTTAAAACGTTGTCCTAAGTTGCTTGTGTTGTTGCTGTCTGTTGTATTCAAGCCGTGTTCACGGCATTTTTAATATCAAAAACAAGAACAGCGTTCTATATATTGGAACAAGAAAGAGAGTTCGCTCTCACACAGGAGGCAAGGATCATGTCTAGTTCTTTTTTTTCGCGGCAAGGGTTTTTACGCACACTAATGGTTTCAGGCCTGGTAGCGGTCAGCAGCTTTTCTGCTCCGGCAGCTAGCGCAGCTGATACCTATCCCAGTCGGGAAGTTACTTTTGTAGTCCCCTATCCCCCCGGCGGTAATAGCGACAATCTGGCGCGTCTGTTTGCCGATCGTCTGCGCATCAAGCTGGGCGTTCCCATCGTGATTGAAAACCGGCCGGGCGGCACGACCTCGCTGGGCACTTCCATCGTGGGGCGTGCCAAACCCGATGGATACACCCTGCTGTTGGCGACCAGCACCGCTTTCACTGTTCTGCCTTATATCCGCGATGTGCCTTATGACCCGGTGAAAGGGTTCGATTTCGTCGGAAGTTTGGCCGGGTATCTGCCCATCATGACGGTGCGCAAGGACCTCCCCGTCTCCAATCTGAAAGAGTTTGTGGAACTGGCACGCAAAGAACCCGGCACCTTGACCTTCGGTTCGGCCGGGATTGCCTCAGGTGGGCATTTGGCAGGCGAGATCTTGAAAAATGCCGAGAAGCTGGATGTGCTGCACGTACCCTTCAAAGGGTCCGCGGACACTATGACGGCTTTGCTGGGCAATCACATTGATTTCTTTATTGATGGTGTCGGTCTGGAGCTGGTGAAAAGCGGCAAGGCCAAAGCCCTGGTGACCTTTGCCAGTGTGCGTCATCCCGAATTACCCGATGTGCCCACCCCGCTGGAAGAAGGCTTTGATCTGACCTTGCCGTTTGAAGGTTTCTGGGGACTGGCCGTGCCAGCAGGCACACCTGATGCAGTCATGCAAAAGCTGGCCAAGGCGACGCAAGAGATCCTGGCTGAACCCGAAACACAAGAACGCTTCCATCGCATCAGCGTCAGTGCCAGCTGGAAAGACGGTGCCGCTTACTCCAAAGATCTGGAACAAAGCCGTGCTTATTACCGCGAGCTATTCAAGACCATCAAGATGAGCGATGACTAAGAACTACCCTCAGGAGAAAGTGATGGAGACCGTCACCTGCGCCAGTACGCTGGACGCTTTACTGGACCCGGCGTCCATAGCCTTGGTGGGCGCCTCGGAAGATCAGTCCAAGTTTGGAGGGCGCTTGTTTCGCATGTTGCTCAAGCATGGTTATGGCGGCAAGGTGTTGCCCGTCAACCCGGGTCGTAGCAGCTTGTTTGGCTTACCCACGGTGCCCAGTTTGGGAGCGCTGGATACGGCTCCTGATCTGGCGGTATTCACCGTGGGAGCAGACACCGTACTGGAGCAGGCGCAGATTGCCGCGCAGCAAGGGGTACGCGGCTTGCTGGTGATTTCTGCAGGCTTCGCGGATGCGGGCGACCGAGGGCTGGAACGGGAACAGGCTTTGCTGCGGATTTGCCAGGATTCGGGCATGCGCCTGATCGGGCCCAATTGTCTGGGCATGATCAGCCCCAGCCGCAATCTGGTGCTGTGTTCCTCTCCCGTGCTGGATCGTGACAACCTGCCAGAGCGGCCTATTGGCTTTGTCAGCCAAAGCGGTGCCTTGATGACGACCTATTTTGATCGCGCCTGGGCCATGGGGGGCGGCTTCACCTACGGTTTTTCGGTGGGTAATCAGGCCGATCTGGATTTGTGCGATTTTGTGGATTTCTTGATTGATGATCCGCAGACGCGTGTGATCTGCACGTATATAGAAGGGATCAAGGACGCACAGGCTTTGCGCCGTACTGCTCGCCGGGCACAGGCTGCCGGCAAGCCCTGGTTGGCGGTCAAGGCCGGGCGCTCCAGTGCCGGCAAGGCGGCAGCGTTCTCGCACACTGCCAGTGTGGCGGGCGACCATGATGTGTTTGCCAGTGTGTGCCGCGATGAAGGCATCTGCCTGATGGACGATATGGGTGCCATGCTGCTCTTGGCAAACAGCATGGTGCGCTTTACCGCGAACAAGGTCTCCCAAGTGGCGATTGTCACCCCTTCAGGGGGAGGCGGTGCCTTGGCTGCCGATGCATTGGCAGAGCACGGGGTGGGGCTGTCTTCGTTTTCAGCATCAACTCAGAACGCGCTGGCCCGGCATTACCCGGCAGGGCAGGCGGATAACCCGGTGGATCTGGGTGCCCGGCTGACTCAGGACTCCAATGAGGTCGCGCATGCCACTTTGGATGCCTTGATGCAGGATGAACAAAGCGATGCTGTATTGATTACTGCCTCCATGTGCCCGCAAGAGTGGATGGCGGCCTTGATCGAGCAAATCATCCAGCCTGCTGCTCATTGGGACAAGCAGGTGATGGTGGCATTTGATGCGGGTGCGACTTCTGAGCCTTTGCGTCAGAAGCTGGCGCAACACGGTCATGCTTATGCCAGTTCCAGCCTGGAAGCGGCCTTGGCTTTGTCGGCCTGGAAACGCCATGGGCAGTTGGCAGCACGCCAGCCTGCACGGCGCCCGAGTGCCTGCCAGGCTCCCACTGTCATGCCGCGCGGCATCCTGAATGAAGATCAGTCCAAACGCTTGCTGGCGCATTACGGCTTGCCGGTGAACTTAGGGCAGGTGTGTGCCGATGTGGAGCAGGCCGTCGCGCAAGCGGAGCAGATTGGTTACCCCTTGGTGATGAAAATCGTGTCCCCTGACATCGTGCATAAAACCGAGGCGGGCGGTGTGGCACTGGATGTGGCTGACGAGGCCATGCTGCGGCGTGATTTTGCGCGTTTGTATGCCAATGCTCGGGCCTATAAAGCGGACGCTCGACTGGACGGCATCTTGGTGCAGGCCATGGCCAAGGGTGATGTGGAACTATTGATCGGCGCCCGTCAGGACGCGCAGTTTGGCCCAGTGGTGGTATTTGGGGCCGGCGGTGTGCTGGTGGAAATGCTGTCCGATCGAGTCATTGCTGCCGCCCCGTTGACCCTGGATGACGCAGACCGCCTTTTGTCCACTTTGGCGATAGACCGTTTGTTAAAGGGCTATCGGGGACGGATGCTGGACCGGGCGGGCGTGCTGGATGCCATCGTGCGCGTGAGCTTTCTGGCCTATGACTTGCGCGACACCCCCTTTGAGCTGGATATCAACCCTTTGATCGTGGCCGCCAACCGTTGCCACGCCGTCGATGCCCGCCTGTCTATTGGCGAATAAATCGACCCTTATTCTTTTAAAAATACCCAGGAGGAGCAAACCATGTCGGATTATCAATGCATTCTTGTAGAAAACCACGATGACGGTGTGTCCGTCATCACCATCAATCGGCCAGAGCGCCGCAATGCGCTCAGCGCCACCGTGGTCAAAGAATTACAGCAGGCGTTTTTGGAGTTTGACGAAGATCCCACACGCCGGGTTGCGGTGCTGACGGGAGCCGGGAATGACGCTTTTTCAGCCGGTGCAGACGTCAATGAGTGGCCCGAATTATGGCGCGCGATTCCCACTGTGGGCTTTGAAACCGACAAGCCCATTATTGCGGCTGTCAGTGGCTGGTGCGTGGGCGGCGCTTTGGTGATGGCCATGATGACAGACTTGCTGGTTGCGTCCGAGAGCGCGAAGTTCTCCTATCCCGAAGCCAAGCTGGGCTTTACTGGCGGAATCATTTCCGGGCTGGCCTCGCGCATTCCGCATCACGCTGCCATGGAAGTGATTTTGCTGTGCCGAACGCTGGAAGCGCGCCGGGCCTATGACCTGGGCTTTGCCAATGAAATCGTGCCGGTGGGCGAGCAGGTGCAGGCAGCGCTGCGTATGGCGCAGGATTTGGCCAAAATGTCGCCCCGCGTTTTGCAGACACTCAAGCGCTTTATCAATAATGAGGTGCTGACCCGTGGCCCGTCCGAACAAATGGCGCGCACCATGCGGCAACTGAAAGCGATCGAGGATAGTTATGATGCCAAGGAAGGCATGACCGCGTTCAAAGAAAAACGCGCCCCGGTGTATCTGAACAAATAAAAACTGATTCACGAATTGGGCCGCAAGGCCCAGTCAACTATGGAGACATCCCCTTATGCACCCCCGTTTTGAGCGTTTTATTCAAGGGATGAATGAACTGACTGCTCGCCCCGCCGTGGGCGAAGTAGATATTTTGCGTGATGGCCGGGTATTGCTGGGCGAGCTCGTGGCACACGATGACTGGCTGCCTACGGAGTACACCCAGCCCCATCCACAGTTTTATCAGCAGTACTTGTTGTACTGCTGTCCGCAGGAACGCTTTTCTGTGGTCAGCTTTGTGTGGGGTCCCGGTCAGAAAACACCTATTCACGACCACACGGTGTGGGGTTTGATTGGCATGTTGCGTGGTGCCGAGCGCTCGCGCCCCTTTGCCCGTGATCCTCAAACCGGGCAACTGACAGAGGAAGCCACCCAGACGCTGGAGCCGGGAGTGGTTGAAGTAGTGTCACCCAGCGTGGGTGATATCCACGAGGTCTCCAATGTGTATGACGATCAGGTCTCGATCAGCATTCACGTTTACGGGGCAGACATAGGCAAGGTGCGCCGTCATGTGTTTGACGCGCAAACCGGACAGGCCAAAGAGTTTGTATCTGGCTATGCCAACCAGCCCGCTCGTGCCTGAAATAACGTCGGGGGCGGGCTTGCCTGTCTCAGGCTGACTGCTCAGCCCCTGCTGGCGTTTGAGTCACATCAATCCATTGCGCGCTGGTCAGCTGGGCCAGGCGCAGTGGCGTGATCCGCAGGGCTGAATTGATGGAACCTGCCGCGGGCAAGACGGTGTCGTAGTCCTGCAAGGACAGGTCACAGTAGATTTCCAGCGGAGTGGCCAGACCAAAGGGGCAGACGCCGCCTACGGGATGGCCCGTCAAGGCTTCCGTCGTTTCCAGATCCAGCATTTTCACGCGTGTCCCAAAGGCACTGCGCAGCTTCTTGTTATCCAGACGGGCATCGCCGCGAGCGACCACCAGCACCACCTTGTCTCCCACTTTCAGGCTCAAGGTCTTGGCAATCTGCCCGGGCTCGACTTGGTGCGCTTGCGCGGCCAGCGCGACAGTGGCGGTGCTTTCTGTTGTTTCAATAACCTGAAGGTCAGCCGCGTGCTCGCGTAAAAACTGTTTGACGGAATCAAGACTCATGATGGATCGGACTAATTAGTGTGTTTTGTTAAACTTTTTTGCTAGTGCTCAGTCTTAGTCATGTGCATGAGTGTGTCAACCAGAGCGCGGTGGCGCTGCAAAACAGGAATGTAATTGTGATTAAACCTTTATTGTTGGCGGCCAGTTTGTCGGTCTTCAGTTCCATGGCTTGGGCAGAAGGCCCCGCTATTACGATGTATCAGGATCCTAACTGCGGCTGTTGTGGCGGGTGGGCACAGCATATGCGCGATGAGGGCTTTGAGGTCAAAGAGGTCAAGGTCGTGAAGATTCAAGACGTGAAGCGGCTTTTGAGAGTGCCGGAGAACCTGGAGTCTTGCCACACCGCGATGATTGACAAGACAGGACAACTGATTGAAGGCCATGTGCCCGCCAATGTCGTCAAACGCATGATGAACGATGGCAGTGTGCGTGGGGTTGCCGCGCCAGGCATGCCTGCCAATTCACCCGGCATGGGCCAGTTGGATGGCAATCTGGTCACCGTGGACTTTGACGGTCGTCCTTACTCGCGCGACTGAAATCTGTAACGGGACGGGTGGCATGCAGATACACGAAACTACATTGCGAAACTTGTAAGCTGCCGCCGCTCTTGTCATGATGACCGTTCATTGACTCTGTTTAGGAGGTTCTATCCATGCAGCCCTCAGTTAAAGCTTTTCTTGCTGCTACCGCAGTCGCATTTGGCATGTACAGCCCGTTTGCGATGGCCCAGGGCAATGCGGCTCCGGCCAATTCGGCAGCCCCTGCTGCTGCACAGGTCGTTAAACCTACGGATTCTCAGCTGGAGCAGTATGCACGTACCTATAAAAAGGTATCTCAGACCGCTTCGGAATATCAGCCGCGACTGGATGCGGCCAAAAGTGACGCAGAGCGTCAGTCCATCGTTCAGGAAGCTGACCAGCGCCTGGTTGGCGTGGTAACGGCTAACGGGATGGATCTGGCCGACTACAACGGTATCAGCTTGGCTATTCAACAGGACCCGGCCTTGCGCCAGCGTGTTGAAGGGATGCTGAAGTAAGTTTTCTGATCCTCGGGTTTGGCAGAGCACCGGGTATCTTTGTGTAGTGACCGTAGTGGGTAAATTTAAACCCTGGGCAGAACGCCCAGGGTTTTTTTATGTACGCGCTAAGGCCAGGCTCAGGACGCGGGTTGGTTGACTTCCTGGAAGTCAGGGCTGGCACGCGGGATGGGAACCCCTGCCTCAATCCGTTTGGCCCATTCTTTCAGCGGCAAAGGAGGCACGGGCGACACGATGCGGCGCATGACCGGTTTGAGCAGGTCCAGATTGTGGCCGCTGGCCCAGCGGTATGGAATGACAGGCAGCCAAGTGTCGTCGGCAATGCGTTCTGCCACGACAAAGCGGAAGGTGTATTGCCCAGGGCCCAAGCTCATGCGTACATCGCTCACCACCAGCAAGTCGTCAATGATGTCGTAACGTACCCAGTCATCAGCGAACCAGCGCAGTTGCTCCAGCTGCTTCATGGCTGGAAACAATTGGGTGTAGTCGCTGTTCACCGGCAAGCAGATGGATTCATAGTGATGCCCTTTAGGGGCCAGCAAGCGATCCAGCACGCCCACAATCACTTCGCATTCCTGATCCTGCGCGTCGCGCACCAGTACGCGCCAAAGCAGAATGTTCATCGGCTGAGCGGCAGAATAGACCCGCTGGATTTGAACGCCTTGCTTGCTTAGCTGGGCGGTGGCCTGGTGTTCGGCCCAGAATTTTGCCCCGACCGAGGCGGCCAGATACAGACTGCTCAGCAGCAAGGCCCAATGGCAGGCCCGCACCGTGGCCGGGGCCGCCCCCCTAGCCAAACCGATCAGCGTAGCAACCAGCAAGGGCAGGGTATAGAGCGGATCAATAATGAAAATACTTGACCAGGTGGCGGGCGTGGCCGCCAGCGGCCAGAGCAACTGGGTGCCATAGCTGGTAAAGGCATCCAGTAAGGGATGGGTAATCAAGGCCAGCCAGACCGCCAGTCCCACCCGCGCCGCCGAGGCTCGTGCCTGGGGAAAGAGCAGCCGCCACAAAATGGTGACCAGCAAGCCCAGCGCACTGAGGACAAACAGGGAGTGTGAAAAGCCCCGATGGCTGACCATAGACGTGATGGGGTCTCCGTATTGAATGAAGACATCCAGATCAGGTAGCGTGGCAATGACGGCACCGGCCAGTACTGCCCGGCGGCCATACTGTCGTCCAAGTAAAGAGCCGCAGATGCTGGCACCGAGGACTGCTTGTGTTACGGAATCCATAGCTCTCGTGCAAATAAAACAGGTGACCGTGGCCAGGTGCGGCCCAACGGCTTTAGCGTTATGATTTTAAAGTTGAATCCCCGGGCGACCGTATTTTTTTTGACAGGCGTCAAAGGCCCAAGGGGTATCAGTCGCGTATAGTGTACGACGCCCTGAGCAGTCCTACCGCCTTGGTGCTGCGCTACCGCTTCCATCCAGAGAAACCGTTTACCTATGTCTACCTACCTGATCGCGGCTTTATATAAGTTCGTGGAATTGCCCGATTTTGCCCAAATGCGCGACCCTTTGTTTGCTTTTTGCGAGCAGCACGAAGTCAAAGGCACGCTGTTGCTGGCGCGCGAAGGGATTAACGGCACCATTGCCGGCCCGCAGGAAGGGGTACGTGCGGTCCTGGCGCACCTGAATGCGGACCCGCGCATTGCAGGCCTGGTGCATAAAGAGTCCTATGCCGACAAGGCTCCGTTTTACCGCCTGAAGGTCAAGCTGAAAAAAGAGATCGTCACGCTGGGCGTGCCTGATCTGAAAACAGCGGAAATGGTGGGCGAATACGTGGCCCCGGAAGACTGGAACGCTTTGATCAGCGACCCGAATGTAGTGGTGGTTGATACCCGTAACGATTACGAAGTGGGTATCGGCACGTTTAGCCGTGCCATCAATCCCAAGACCCAAAGCTTTACGGAATTTCCGCAATGGGTGGCCGAGCAGTCCCAAGAGGGTGGCGTATTGCATGGCAAACCGCGTGTGGCCATGTTCTGTACGGGCGGCATCCGCTGTGAAAAATCCACCGCCTTCATGCGCTCGCAAGGTTTTGACGAGGTCTATCACTTACAAGGCGGAATTCTGAAATATCTGGAAGAGATTCCGGCTGAAGAAAGCCTGTGGGATGGCGACTGCTTCGTGTTCGACGAGCGCGTGTCGGTGCGTCATGGTTTGGAACCGGGTGATTACGATTTCTGCCGTGCTTGCCGCATGCCGATCAGCGAGGAAGAAAAAACCTCGCCGCAGTTCGAAGAAGGGGTCAGCTGCCCGTATTGCCACGGCCATAGCTCGCCTGAGCAAGTTGAACGCTTCCGTGAACGCCAAAAACAGGTTGCCCTGGCCCGCGAGCGTGAAGAACGTCATATCGGTGTCAGCATGGATGAGCTGAGCGAGCGCCGTGAGGCAGCCCGTCGTAAGGTGGAAGAGCAGCGTTTGCTGGCTCAACAAGCCAAGGACGCCTAGCCCTGAACGGGCAGCTGTGTTAACTCTTAGAGCTTGATTCTGGCGCAGTGCCGTATACAGCCGTCTTTGTCCTGCACAATGGGCGGCTTTATCTAAACGCCTGCGCCCTTAAGTCCGCGCTGGTCGCGCGGCTTTTTAACGGTATCGAGCATGTCCTTATCTGATCTGCCCATTTTGTATTCTTTTCGCCGCTGCCCCTATGCGATGCGGGCACGCCTGGCGATTGCTGCCAGCGGCGTGAGCTGTCAGTTGCGCGAGGTTGTCCTGCGCGACAAGCCCGAGGCCCTGCGGCTGGCTTCTCCTAAAGCCACGGTGCCTGTGCTGGTCTTGCCGGACGGCGTAGTTATTGATGAAAGCCTGGATATCATGCAATGGGCCTTGGGCCGCCATGACCCTCAACATTATCTGCAGCCCGAGCAGGGCGACACCGCGCAAATGCTGGCCTTGATCTCAGCGAATGACGGCGCTTTCAAGAAAAATCTGGATTGTTATAAGTACCCGGATCGCCACACCGAGGACGAGCAGTTCACGGATGCGGCCAGCTTTTCTGCCTTGCATCGTGCACAGGCCAGCGAACAATTGATGGGCCTGAATGCGCGGATTCAAGAGCACGGCTATTTGATGGGGCAGCGTCCTTGTTTGGCAGATCTGGCGATTGCGCCTTTTGTGCGGCAATTCGCACAAGTGGATAGGGCCTGGTTTGACGCCCAGCCTTGGGCTGCTTTGTCCGATTGGCTGTTGAAATTTCAGGCCAACCCTTTGTTCCTGAGCGTGATGGACAAGTATCCGGCCTGGACACCGGAGAGCGAAATTGTGCGGTTTCCATCTGCCTGATCGATAAGGGCGTAGTTCTCTGATCGGCGATGAGGCGGCCCATGCTTGGTTTATCGCTGTTCTTTCAATCCCAGCAGTCAGCGAAGTGCTTCTCTGCGGCCAAGCCCGACCTGCCCAAGTCCTTAGAGCAAACAGGCCGCGCTGAGCGAAAAAATGCGCCATGAAGCCGACGACAAGGCAGACAATAAAAAAGGCCGGTTCTTATCAGGAACCGGCCTTTTTTTATGCGGGCAGATCAGGCCGCAGCACTGGCCCGGGCTTCTGGGCTTTCCTGTGCAGGAATACCCATCTCGCCGCGCTGATGCAAGGTGATGCTGGTATCCAGAGCAGGCAGGTCGCCATTCATGGCGCTATCAAGCTGATCCTTGTCCAGTTCGCCTTCCCAGCGCGCCACCACAATAGTGGCAACTGCGTTACCTACCAAGTTGGTCAAGGCACGGCATTCGGACATGAAGCGGTCAATACCCAAAATCAAGGTCATGCCGGCGATAGGTACCGCAGGCACGACAGACAGAGTCGCGGCCAAGGTAATGAAGCCTGCGCCTGTCACACCGGCAGCACCTTTAGAGCTGAGCATGGCAACCAGCAGGAGCAGAAGTTGCTGCTGCAAGGTCAGCGGGATGTCGCAAGCTTGGGCAATAAACAGGGCAGCCATCGTCATGTAGATGTTGGTGCCGTCCAGGTTGAAGGAATAGCCGGTTGGCACCACCAGACCCACAACGGATTTGGCACAGCCAGCGCGCTCCATTTTCTGCATCAAGGTAGGCAGAGCCGCTTCGGAGGAGCTGGTACCCAACACCAACAGCAATTCTTCGCGGATGTAGCGGATGAGCCTGATGATGGAAAAACCGTTGTAGCGGGCGACCGCACCCAGAATAACCAGCACGAACAGCACGGAGGTGACGTAGAAGGTCACTACCAGCAAGGCCAGGCTGGATACCGATTCAATCCCGTATTTCCCGATTGTGAAGGAAATGGCGCCGAAGGCACCGACCGGAGCGGCCTTCATCAAGATGGCCACCAACTTGAATACGGGGGCCATGAAGGCTTGCAGGAATTTCAGAACCGGCTTGCCGTGATCGCCGACTGCAGCCAGGGCAATACCGAACAGGATGGCCACAAACAGCACCTGCAGGATGTCGCCACCGGTAAAGGGGCTGATCAGGGTGGCGGGGATGATGTTCATCAAAAAGCCCGTCACGGTGCTGTCATGCGCTTGCTGGACATAGCCTTTGATAGCGCTGGGGTCCAGGGTGCTGGGGTCAATGTGCATGCCATGGCCAGGCTGCACTACATTGCTGACCACCAGCCCGACCAGCAAGGCTAGGGTGGAGAAGGTCAAAAAGTAGATCATGGCTTTGCCCACCACCCGGCCTACTTTTTGCAAGTCCGTCATGGCGGCAATGCCGGTGGCAACCGTCAGGAAAATGACGGGCGCAATAATCATTTTGACCAGCTTGATGAAGGCATCGCCCAGCGGCTTCATGCTCTCGCCCAGCGAGGGGTAAAAGTGCCCCAGCAAAATACCAAGCGTGATGGCGATGAGAACCTGTACGTACAAAATCCGATACCACTTGATTTTGACAGTCTGAGGTACCGGACGGTCTCCTGTGCTTATTTCCATCATGTTGTCGTCTCCGTGACTAGATGTGGCCGACTTGAGCGTCGGCTATTGGCCTGCTTTGAATTTTGTGTGGGCAGGCGGTTTAAGCGCTCCGGAGTACGTGCTCCGGCCTGTAAGCTCATTACTAAAGCAACATCCGTGCCAATCTGCTGCACTGCGCAAAACCAGCGAATACGCGGCTTGCAGCCAGCAGACTTTCCCGCTGACTGGATATGTGTGCGAAAATCCGCACAAGACCTATTCTTTTTTGGCGAAAACTCGCACAGATGTCATGAACTCCATTCCGGTTTCTTCGGGTTTGAAGCGTCGCTTCAGGCTCGAATGGTTGCTGCTGCTTGCCTTGGCCCTAGTGCTGGGGACGTTTGCCTTTTGGCGCTCGGCAGATATGGGTACCGCACGTTTGCTGACGCAAAGCGAACAACGACTTGATTCTTTGATGCGGGGGAACGCCGGCTGGATCAGGACCATTCGCGACAAATTTCGCACCCTGTCTTTTGCGCTGGCTCAAGATGAGGCCCTGCGCCAATACCTGATGGGCAACCCTGTCTATGGCGACGCTCAGGCTTTGAATCTGAAGTTCCAGCAGTTGGCCGAAGACACGGGGGCGCCGGTGCTGTATTTGCTGGACGTGCACTCGCAGACGCTGGTTTCCAGTAACTGGGATAAGCCGGACAGTTTTGTGGGCAATCACTATGGTTTTCGCCCCTACTTCACCCAAGCACTGGAACAAGGGCACGCCGAATACTTTGCGCTGGGGACATCCAGCGGTCAGGCTGGGCTGTATATATCCCGCCGCGTGCAAGATCAGGACGGTAAAGCCGTTGGGGTCGTGGTGATCAAGCTGGTCTTTGATCTGCTGGAAAAAGAGTGGGATGGCTACGGGGACCGCATGTTTGTGACGAACCCGCATGGTGTGATCCTGCTTAGCGGGGAACCTGACTGGCGTTTGCGCACGCTAGATCAGTCTGCCCCCGAACAATTGGCCCAACTGCGAGCCAGTCAGCAATTTGGAGATGAGCCTTTGGAGCCGGTGGGTTTGAAGGGGATGGCTTCGGGTGAGCGGGCTTCGTTCTGGACCTTGGGGCAAGAGCGTTTTTTGCACGTGCAGCAGCCCGTAGCGGGCAGTGACTGGATCTTGCATGCCATGGCCCCTATGAGTGCGGCCTTGCAGACACAAGCCTTCCAATCCCGTTTGTCTGTCATGGGGCTGTTACTGGCTGCGCTGGTTTTGACCGCCTTGGGCTTGCAACGCAATCAGCAGCGGCGCGAGACTCAGGCGCGTCAGGAGCTATTGCGAGACGCTCTGGAAGAAGCCGTAGAATCACGCACGGCTCAATTGCAGGTGGCCCGTCTTCGTTTGGAGCAGGAAATGCAGGCCCTGCAAGAGGCACGATCACGTGCCCGTGACCTGCGCGAACAATTGGAGCAAGCAGAAAAACTGTCCTTTCTGGGGCAGGTGACTGCGGGGGTGGCTCATGAAATCAATCAGCCGGTGGCAGCGATCGAAGTCTATGCCGACAACACCCTGCGTTTTCTGGAGCAGGGACAGATCGACAAGGCCAATGACAATCTGTCCCGCATCCAGAGGCTGACGCAGCGTATTGGCAGTATTACGTCCCAGCTTTGTCACTACGCCCGCAAGCCGCAAGAGCAAGAAGGGCCTGTACGGGTGCGTGCAGCACTTGATAGCGCCTGGCAGCTCTTGGAGCACCGAGCACGTGCCCAAGGCGTCAGTCTGGAGCTGGAGGGTATGAGCGAGTCCGTGCGGGTCTGGGCTTTGCCCGTTCGTCTGGAACAAGTGCTGGTGAATCTATTGCGTAATGCCCTTGATGCGCTGGAAGGGCGGGAGCAAGGGCGCATTCGTATTGAAGTGATGAGTGAAGCGCGGCATGTACGTATTGTGGTGTCGGACAACGGTCCTGGCCTGAGTGCGGAAATCCGCCAGCGCCTGTTCACCCCGTTTAGCTCCAGTCGCCGTCAGGGCGTAGGCTTGGGTTTGGTGATCTCGCACGATATTGTCGCAGCCTTGGGAGGCCGTTTGGAAGAAGGGCCATCGCGCTTGGGCGGCGCTACGTTTCATATCGTGCTGCGCAATGCAGACAGCGATCTGGATCAGGGAGAAAAATAAGCATGGAAGTTGCGTTTGTAGATGATGATGCCGACCTGCGGGCTGCCGTGGTGCAAAGTCTGGAATTGGCTGGCTTGAAGGTCTTGGCCTGTGCCAGCGGTCAGGAGGCATTGAGTCGCTTGCCCAAGGACTACCCCGGCGTAGTGGTGACGGATATTCGTATGCCGGGCATGGATGGCCTGGCGCTGATGCGTGCCTTGCATGCGCGCGATCCTGAGCAGCCTGTGGTATTGATTACCGGCCACGGCGATATTGATATGGCGGTGCAAGCCATGCACGACGGTGCCTTTGATTTTCTGACCAAACCTTATCAAGCCGAACGCTTGCTGACCGCCATTCGCCATGCCGCCATGCAGCGCAGTCTGGTCTTGCAAAACCGCGCACTGCGCGAGGAGCTGGACGAAGACGGTCAGGGTCCGGCCTTGTTGGGCAATTCCGAAGTCATGATTAATCTGCGCGCTACCTTGCGGCATCTGGCTCAGTCCGATGTAGACGTGCTGGTAGAGGGGGAAACGGGTACGGGCAAGGAAGTGGTGGCCATGTTGCTGCACCGCTGGGGAGCACGGGCCCAACATCGCTTTGTGGCGCTGAACTGTGGTGCCTTGCCAGAAACGATTATCGAAAGTGAGTTGTTCGGCCATGAGGCCGGTGCGTTTACCGGGGCACAGCGCAAACGAGTGGGCAGTATCGCCCATGCGAATCAGGGCACCTTGTTTCTGGACGAGATCGAGAGCATGCCCATGATCGCGCAAGTGCGTCTGTTGCGTGTTCTGGAGACGCGTTGCGTGACGCCCTTGGGCTCGAACGAGGAGCACCCCATCAACATTCGTGTTGTGGCAGCCAGCAAGGTGGATCTGGCGGATCCTGCCCAGCGTGCGCACTTTCGTGCGGATCTGTATTACCGCCTGAATGTAGTGACCTTGCGTTTGCCGCCACTACGGGAACGCAAAGAAGATATCCCTATGCTGTTCGCGCACTTTGCAGCGCTGGCCGCGAAAAAATACGGCATGCCCCAGAAAATGCCGGACGCACGAAGTCTGGCGTATATGCAGGCGCACCATTGGCCGGGCAATGTGCGTGAATTGGCCCATTTTGCTCAACGTGAAGTGTTGGGCGTTGCACATCCAGATATCAAAGAATCAGAGTCCGAGGATTTAAGCCTGCCCGCACGTATCGAGCAATTTGAGTCGCAGCAGATTCGCCAGGCCTTGGCGCGTCATCGAGGCGATATCAAAGCGACTCTGCAAGACCTGCAGATCCCACGCAAAACCTTTTACGACAAACTGCAACGTCACGGTATTTTGCGCAGCGACTTTGTGGAGGAGGTGGCTCAGGGTGAATAAAGAATTGAGCAAAAGGCGGTCTGTGCCAGAAATTTCACGACAAAATACGCGGATTTTTTATTAGGTGGGTGGTCGCTGCTGTCTCAACAGTTTCAAGCAACTGTGCTGTTGAGCGCCCTTTATGTTCTGGCTGAGCTACATATTCCTTAGAGCCGTGCGCCCATATTGATTATTGTGCTCCACGATGCGGGTCAGCATCTCCATGAATGTCTGACGTTGTTTGGCGGGCAGTGGGTCTAGTAGGCGCTTCTGTGCTTGGCTCATGCGAGCGCTCAGTTCTTGCATAAGCGACAAGCCTGCTTCGGTGATATAGGTTTGACGCGAGCGCCGGTCATCTGGATTGACGCGTCGCTTCAACAGCCCTTTTTCCTCCAGGCGGCGGATGACTTCAGCTGATGTGGTGCGATCCAGGCCAAGTGCGAATCCTACGGCTGTCTGGTCCAACCAAGGTGATCCCATCAGAACGGATAGCACCCCGTGCTGGACTGGGGTGATGTCGCTTTTACACTCTTCATAGAACATGGCGTAGTGGATTTGGTTTAGGCGTCGGACCAAGAAGCCGGGCCGGGACCACAGCTTTTGTCGGAAAAGTTCGGCGTTTTCTTCTTTTACTGGACCTAGGGTGGGTACCTCGTCGGATTCCAGTCCTTCCTCTTGCTTCAGAGTAGTGTGATTATTCATAGATAAGTCAGTCATCAAGAGAGTGACTACCGACCCCTTTGCTGAAAGCTAGTAGGTCGGATGCGGGAACCGCTGCGTAGGATGCGGCAGCAAAGTCGACGACTATAAGGAAAGCCAAACCACGCCAGGCAGAATAGACGACAGACTAAGCGCCGGCTTATAGCGCTTAGCCTGCAGCTCTGTTTTAAGCTTGGTCCTTGCGCCCGAATAGCCTTCCCACTTGATAGCGAATTTGCGACCAGAAGGCTTTCAGCCCAATGGACAGCATATTTAATTCACCGGCGCCTTCGTCATTCTGACGGCCTCTTGCCCGCAGGCTCAGCAGGGTTTGCTGCATCTGGGCCTGCAATTGCTGAGTCTGCGCCAGCACGGCCTGAGATTGGTAGAGGATCGCTTGTGCCTCAATAGTGGAAACCGGCGCGGCTGCAAGCGATGGCATGTTAGCAGGCGCACCGCCCGGTGTAGCCATCATGGCTTGACTGCCCAATGGAATGGAGGTGTCTGGTGCAGGGGTGTCACCACCTTGCACCATCCGCGCCAGGTTACGCTCGAACTGGCCCAGAATTTGCCCGGCGACTTCGGCGATCATACCGCTGCCACGTCCATATTGAGCTACGGCTCCTGACAGGGTCAGCTCTGTGCTGACCTCTACGTCGGTTCCACCCTCTGAAGACGGTGTCAGTGCGAAGCTGAAGTCAGAGCTGGCTGAGCCGCGCCCTTTGGGGTCCAGGCCGGCCCCACGCAAATAGGCAATGTGGTTTTCTTCATCTGTACTAACTAGTTCAGCCGTGCCGTCGAAAGATAATTTTATGGGGCCGAGTTTGACCGAGACGGAACCCTGGTATTTGTTGCCGTCCAGAACGTCAGTGAGTTTAGCTCCGGGCAGACAGGGCATGATGCGAGGCACATCCAACATCAGCGCCCATGCTTGATCCAGTGGTAGTGGAATGTGAAACTGGTTTTTGAACTTCATGGCAGCGTTCCTGTTTTATTGTGTTTGTTGTGTGGCCTGATCGATCAGTTCCAGTAGTCTCATAGGGCTAAGCGGGAACTCGTTGATGCGCACCTTAAGTGGTGCCAGTGCCTGTTCCACTGCCGAGATTACGACGGCGGCAACGGCGATAGTGGAGCATTCGCCCACGCCTTTGATGCCTAACGGATTCAAGTGTGTGGGTGAAGGGCAGAACAGCACATCGATGTTGGGTACTTCTGGTGCGGTGGGTAGAAGATACTCGGCACACGTGGTGGATAGAGGTTGTCCTTCGGCGTCGTAGGCCATGTGTTCGAACAAGGCATTCCCCAGGCCATGCACGACACCGCCTACGACCTGGCCTTCCACTATCATTGGATTGATGAGGTTTCCGCAATCCTGCACCGCGAGATACCGTGTGATGTGGATGGCACCCGTGGTCGCATCGACCTCTACTTCACAAGTGTGCGTGGACCCTGCGTAGGTCTGTTCATCACAGTGAAAATGGGCTGTGCTTTCTAATCCCGGGTCGATCTTAAGGGGTAGGCTGTAGCCCGGTACGCCTTTGAGTTCCATGGCCAGTCGTGCCAGACTGATGGTCGCGCTAGTTGCGCTGCTACGCACGATTCCATAAGCGATGTCGAGGGTATCTGGAGGCACTTTCAGCACTGCCGCCGCTGCGAGTAGTACCTTGTGACGCAGTTGTAGGGAGGCTTGCTCGACGGCTGTTCCGGCCATGAGCGCCTGGCGGCTTGCGAAGCCACCCATACCAAAGCCAATGTGGCGCGTGTCGCCTGCATGAATATCGATCCCGCCGGGCTCCACTCCGAAATGGGCTGCGCAAATCTGCGCCAGCGAGGTCTTGATACCCTGTCCCATGGCTAGAGCCCCTGTGAGGATGGCAATACGGCCAGATGGGAAGATTTTGACGGTGGCGGACTCATAGGGGCCGCGACCAGTAGGTTTGACGGCGTTTGCCAGGCTTTGGCCCAGGTAGAGGCCCTTGGCAAGGGCGGTCTGCCGCCGCTGCTCAAAACCGTCGCGGTCCATTGCTTTTTCCGCCATGGCTTGCATGCGAGGAAAGTCACCGCTATCGATGACTAGGGGTATGCCGGCTCGAGATTTCAGTGGCTTGGTGTAGGGGATTTTGGCAGCAGGAATCAGGTTGAGTTCGCGGCAACGAATGGGGTCCATGCCAGTGCGCTGGGCCAGCCTGTCCATTAATCTGTCCATGACAAAGGCTGCCTGCGGGTAGCCGGCACCGCGCACTGTGGCCACTGGCACTTTGTTTGTGTAGACCACGTCGGCGGTCAGACTGAATGCCGGTACGACATAGGGCCCCGTCATGGATGAGGCGGCGTTGTAGGGTACGTTTGTACCTTGCGGTGTATAGGCTCCGTGGTCATGGACGAAATTGCCGCGCAGGCCACGTATGCGCCCATCCTTGCCAGCTGCCATGGAGATTGACCAGAATTGGTCGCGCTCCTGGATTGAAGTCAGGAAGTTCTCGCGTCTGTCCTCTACCCATTTCACGGGGTGACGTAGTAGGCGAGCTACGGCTGGAATGACGATTTCCTCGGGGTAAATCATGAACTTTGCACCGAAGCCACCACCTACGTCGGGGGTGATCACGCGTAATTGATCTTCTCGATGACCTAGCATCAGGGCCAGGGTGTAGTGCAGTTCATGTGCCATCTGGGTGGAAGACCAGACCGTCAGTTCGTTGCCGGCCGCATCTAGCCGTGCCAGCACGCCACGACCTTCAATGGGGTGTGCGCAGCCACGATGGACGGAAAAGGACTCTTCGATGATGATGTCTGCGCCCTCAAAAGCCGCGTCCACTTCTCCATAGGCCAGCGTGTAGTTCTGCAGCACATTGCTTTCTAGCTCGGTTCGTACCAGGGGGGCATCTGCCTCCAGGGCACGGCGCACGTCCGAGATGCCAGGCAGGACTTCGAAGTCGATGGCAACCAGCGCTGCCGCGTCTTCAGCCAGGTGACGCGACTGGGCCACGACCACGGCAATAGCTTCGCCCACGAAGGCAACTTCGTCACGAGCCAGCACAAAGGGGACGGTATTTTCGGGCAGTACGGCAAAGGCAAAGCCCAGTGGCATGCGCCAGTTAGTGAGTTCGCCCAGCAGATCCTGAGCAGCAAATACACCGTGCACGCCGGGTAGGGCTTGAGCAGCTGACAGATCTATGGAGCGGATACGCGCGTGGGCGTGTGGGCTGCGCACGAAACAAGCGTGCAGCACACCGTCAATGGGAACATCATCCAGGAATTGCGCCTGTCCAGTTAGCAGGGCTTCGTCTTCCAGACGTAGAAAGGATTGACCCATGCCGGAGGCGGTCTGGAGGGCATGTTCCAGCTCGGGGGAATCATTCATGTCCATGGCTGGCCCTCATTGCGGCAGCGGCTTTTTGTACCGCAAGCACAATATTCTGATAGCCGGTGCAGCGGCAAAGATGGCCGGACAGCACGTCGCGGATCAGCTCTTCACTGGGGTCGCTGTGGTTTTCTAAAAGTTCTACGACCGACATCAACACGCCGGGCGTACAGAAACCGCATTGCAAGGCATGCAGTTCATGGAATGCTTTCTGCACAGAGTGCCAGCGGCCTTGCTCGTCGGCCAAGCCTTCGATCGTGCGGATGTTCTTGCCCTGGGCCTGGACAGCCAGCATCAGACAGCTGCGCATCGAGTGACCATCGACCTGCACCGTGCAAGCGCCGCAGACGCCATGTTCGCAGCCTACATGAGTGCCGGTCAGGCCCAGGTCGTGACGCAGGAAATCCGCTAGATTGACGCGCGGTTCGGCGGAGGCCGTCAGGTTGCGACCATTGACACAGAGTGTGATGGGGCGGCTGCCCGAAGGAGAGGTATTACTCATGCCGTTTTCCTGTACGGGAAAGCGCGAGCCGCAAGGCACGCGCTGTATATTCTTTGGCCAGACGCTGGCGATACCAGCCCTGAACATAACTGTCGCTGGCGGCATCCACCTGGCCGCACAGCTCAGCCGCCCGGGCGATATCTTCGGGCCCTGCAGGCGTTCCCAGTAGGGTGTTTTCAGCCTCGCTCATTCGCAGGGGAAAGGCGCCCACGCCGCCCAAGGTGATGCTGGCGCGACAGACTAAACCCGCTTCGTCCAGTAAAAGCAGGACAGCGCAGGACACAATGGCGAAGTCGCCGTGGCGACGGGAGAACTCTAGAAAGGCCCAGCCGTGGCCGGTAGGCCAGGGCTGGACCTGTACACAGGTCAATAACTCGTTCGCCTGCATGCTAGGAGTCATGTAGGCGGCAGGAAATTCGGCCATTGGAATGGCTCTCTGCCCCTGTGCATGGGACGCAGTCAGCACGGCGTCCATAGCCATGCAGACCGTTGGTATTTCGGCGGAAGGGTCCAGTTGACAGAGACTGCCGCCCACGGTGCCACGGTTGCGAGTCTGGCGATGCCCGACGTTTAGGATGGCCTCTTTCCAAAGTGGCAGCCGTGCTGCCACCAGGTCAGAGAACTCCACTTCACGCTGGCGAGTCATGGCGCCGATGATAATGCTGCCATCAGCCTGCTCGCGCAGGTAGGCCAGTTCGGGTAGCTGGTTGATATCTACCAGTGCATCCGGAAAGGCAAAGCGCATATTGAGCATGGCCATGAGAGACTGGCCGCCAGCCAGGACGCGGGCATTGTCCTGTGTGGACAACAGCTCTAGCGCCTGGGCCAGCGTCTCAGGAGCGTAGTAATTGAAAACAGGAGCCTTCATGCCGGTGCCGCCTTATATCTTGGATAGGTCCAGTGAGGAGGCTGCAAACAGTTCCTCGGGCTTGACCAGGCGTTGCGACATGCCTTGATCGTGGTGGTATTGCGCAAAGGTCTGAATGGTGTGGCGGTTGGCTTCAAGGCCATAGGGCCAGTAGTCCTCGCCCATCAAGGCTTTGGCTTCATTGTGATGATGCACCATCCAAGGCAGGGTGACGGCCAAGTGACACAGCTCGTTCAATTCGTGCACGGCTAGCTCTTTGGCTTTCAGGAAGGCCTTGTAGACACTGACTGGAAGCCAGGGATTTTCTTGCACCAAGGACTTTCGGATGCCAACCATATGCATGATGGGGAAAATCTTTGTACGACGGAAATAGTCTTTTTCCACCTCCAAATATTCATCCCCAAACAAGCGGCCCACATTGGGAGCACCACGTAAAAAGCATGAGGGCGCGCGTGCCCCGATGTAGCCATCAATCTCGCCTTTTTCCAGCATGTCCGACAGCGTGCGGTCATCGGGAATCTGTTCCAGGCTGATATCTTGCGGCAGGTCGATGGGCGAGCGCTCACCTCGGCCTGGCTCTTCGATACCGCCTCGAACCCACTTGATCTGGCTGGGATGAATGCCGAACTCATCTTGCAAGATGCCGCGAATCCAGACGTTGGCTGTGATCTGGTATTCCGGTACGCCGATGATCTTGCCTTTAAGGTCCTCAGGTTTGCGGATGCGGTCAGTGCGTACATAGATGCCGGAATGGCGGAATACGCGCGACAAGAAGGCGGGAATGCCTATGTACTGGTTGTCGCCGCGTGCCGTAGTCATCATGTGGCTACTCATGGAGATTTCTGTGACGTCGAACTCTTCGTAGCGGAATGCACGGTGAAATGCTTCCTCCGGTTCCAGCGACACAACATTGACATCACAGCCTTCAATGCCGACACGCCCGTCCTTCAAGGCCAGGGTACGGTCGTAGTTGCCAATCGATACGCTCAGCTTCAGTTTGCTCATGGTGGGTCCTTAGTTGATTTTTAGTCCAATTTTTTGTGCCAATTCGCGGAATCGGTCGATGTCGGCATTGATCATCGCCTGGAATTGGGCGGGGCCGTCGTGCGCAACGGTGTAGCCCAAGCTAGCCAGCTTGGCTTTCACGTCTTCGCGCGCAATGATTTTTTCTACGGCTTCATGCAGTCTTTGCACGACAGGTTCAGGCGTGCCAGCAGGTGCCAATAGTCCGTGCCATTGGTTCAGCTCATAGCCTGGGTAGCCCAGCTCGGCGATTGAAGGCACATCGGCCAGCAAGGGGCTACGTTCTGCCGAGGTCACCGCCAGGGCGCGAACCTTCCCGCTTTCAATGAAGGGCAGTGTGCTGGAGGCGGTGACGAAAGCAGAGCCGACCTGATCACCCATGACATCGTTCAAGGCGCCACCGCAGCCTTTGTAGGGGATATGCGCCATTTCCACATTCGCTGCTTCGTTGAGCATCTCACCGGCCAGATGCTGCGGTGTGCCATTGCCACACGAGCCAAAGAACACCTCGCCGGGTTTTGCTTTGGCAGCTGCGATCATGTCTTTCAATGTCTTGTAGGGGGAGTTGGCCGGTACGATGACAACGGAAGGAACGAAAGCAAAGTTGGAGACGGCTGTGAAGTCATTTTTTGGGTCAAAAGGCAGCTTGTCGAAGACCGCAGGGTTTACAGCAAAGGAGCTGTTGACCATCAGCAGCGACTGGCCGTCAGCAGGGCGCTGGGCCACCATACGGGCTCCGATATTGCCGCTAGCGCCGGGACGGTTGTCCACGATGGCGGGTTGGCCCAGCTCTTCGTTGAAGTAATTCCCGACAAGGCGGGCTAGCAAGTCCGTGCCGCCTCCCGGCGGGAATGTGACGATAATTTCTATGGGTTTGTTGGCGCTGGCAGTGGTAGGGGCCAGCATGGCACAGCTCAGCAAAAGCCCAGCCAGGGCCAGCAAACGCGGTTGGCGTTGGAACATTGTGTCTCCTCGAGAATCGAGTTCTGTGATTGATTTTTCTGTTTTAATAGTCAGTACACTGACTTAAATATTATTCACAGATTATTTTATATATCCTACTAGGGAAAACGAGAAAGATCAGTGTACTGATGGATTTATGCTTTTTATTGCTTATATGAGGAGCGACTGTGGGTCGCATGGATAAGCTGTTTTTTCTCTGATCGAGATCGGCGTAGAGTTGTTACGCCACATTTTTGATCAGTGTTTGGCGACCAAAAGCAGGCTGTGTGGTGGCTTGTTCAAAGAGAACGCAAAGCGTAGAAGTTGGCTTGGAGCCAAAAAAAAGAGGAACGGGTATGAGCCTGTTCCTCTTTTGCTGCCACGGCGCTGAGCAGCGCCTGATGGAGACTTTTTATTCCTGCATGCCGGGGACGATGCAGTTAAAGCCGGCGTCCACGTGCGTGATTTCGCCGGTAATACCGCTGGCCAACTCGGACATCAGGAAGGAGGCCACATTGCCTACTTCTTCGATGGTGACGTTGCGCTGCAAAGGCGCATGCGTCTCAACGAACTTCAAAATGGTGGAGAAGTCCTTGATGCCGCTGGCTGCCAAGGTCTTGATGGGGCCAGCCGAGATGGCGTTGGCACGAATGCCGTATTCACCCAGCGCCACCGCCAGATAGCGTACCGATGCTTCCAAAGCGGCTTTGGCCACACCCATGGTGTTGTAGTTGGGGATGGCTTTTTCAGCGCCCAGGTAGGTCAGGGTCAGCACCGAGCTTTTACGGCCTTTGAGCAAAGGCAGTGCGGCTTTGGCCAGTGCGGGAAAGCTGTAGGCGGAAATGTCGTGGGCGACGCGGAAGGACTCACGCGACAGGCCATCCAGGAAGTTGCCGGCAATGGCTTCACGGGGGGCAAAACCAATGGAGTGCACCAGTCCGTCCAGACCGTCCCAGCGCTCGCCCAGCGAGGCCATGGCTTGTTCAATCTGGCCATCATCGGATACATCACAGGGCAGCACGATATCGGTACCCAGTTCTTTGGCAAAGCCATCTACGCGTTCTTTGAAACGCTCGCCCACATAAGTCAGGGCAATATCAGCACCTTGTTGGCGACATGCTTGCGCAATCCCGTAAGCAATGGAGCGATTCGAGAGGACGCCTGTAACCAGGATGCGTTTTCCTTGAAGGAAACCCATGCTGAAAATCCTTTATGTAATAGTGGGTGGCCTAGCCACGAATATTGGAACCGGGAACACGCAAACGTGTACCCCTGGAAAGAGAGCTGCCTTTGATATTGTTCAGGCGTCGCAATTCAGCCACCGATGTGTCGTACCGTTTGGCCAAGGCGTAGAGTGTATCGCCCTGACGAACGGTATGGGTACGGACGTTGGCACCGCGACGCAAAACAACGGTATCGTTTTTGCGGTTGACGCTGACCGTTTGCGTGCGGGCGCGGCTGGCGGTTTGCGCCACGGGTGCGGCCGGTGTGCTGGTCAGGGAGGCCAGCTGCAAGCTGCCTTCACCCAAGGTGGAGCTGGGCACCAGCAGCGTCTGGGCGACGGCCTTGGTGCTCTTGCTGCCTAAACCATTGATGGAGCGCAACTGCGACAAGGTAATGCCGTGGCGCTGGGCAATCGCCAAGTAGCTTTCGCCGCGCTTGGACTGGTAGGCTTTCCAGTTGCTGAGCTTGCCTTGGTAGGCGGCCAGATTGGCGTTGAAAATATCGACCTTATTGGCAGGCAGCAGCAAGGTGCCGCTGTCAGCAGGAATCGTGGGGCGGTTGTGGGCAGCGTTCAGCGCCTTGAATTCGTCCACGGTAATTTCAGCCAGCTCGGCAGCCAAGGCGACGTCGATGTCTTTGTTCTTGCGAACCGCTGTGAAGTAAGGCGTGTTGCTGACCGCGGGCAGGGTGATGCCGTAGCGCTCAGGGTTGGCCACAATGTTCTTGATGGCTTGCAGCTTGGGGACGTAATTGCGCGTTTCGTCCGGCATCTTCAGCGATAAGTAGTCAATGCCCAAATCTGCTTGTTCGTTGCGCTCCATGGCGCGGCGTACTGAACCTTCACCCCAGTTGTAGGAGGCCAGGGCCAAATACCAGTCGCCCTGGAATTCATACAGGTAGGACAGGTAATCCAGTGCGGCGCGGGTGGATTCAACCGGGTCACGACGTTGGTCTACCCACCAGTTTTGTTCCAGCTTGTACTGCGTGCCGGTGCTGGGGATGAACTGCCACAGGCCGGAGGCATGCGAGCGCGAGTACGCAATAGGGTTGTAAGCGCTTTCCACGAAGGGCAGCAGGGCCAGTTCAGAAGGCAGGCCACGGCTGTCGAGCTCGTCCATGATGTGATACAGATAGCGCGACGCGCGCTGGCTCATGGTGCGGATGGACTCGGGGTGGGAGGCGTAATAGTTGGTCCAGTAATCAACCAGATCCGTATGCAGATTGGGGATGGAGAATCCGCGGCGCATCCGGTCCCACATATCTTTAGGCGGGTGGGTCAGATCCACAGTGCGAGACGTATCGGCAGCAATGTTCGTTGTGGTTTTGGCAGCTTTGCTAGGATCGACCTTGGGGCCTGTAGCGCAGCCTGCCAGCACAAAAGCGCATAGCAGCGCAAAAAGTCTCATTAGGTTCATCGCGGAGTCTTCAGAAATTGTTTTTCCAGTCGCGCAGGCTGGCAAATACCTCAACAGGACTATTCAGGGGCTGGCCAGCATATTGCCGGGCAGCATCAATAACAGCGGTCTTGTTGCAACGCAGAAATGGATTGGTAGCCAATTCTGTTTTCAAGGTGGAAGGTACCGTAGGCAGGTCTTGCTGACGTTTTAGCTTATCCTGTTCCCAACGCTCATGCAGTTGGGGATTGTCCGGCTCTACCTGCAAAGCCCAACGTAGATTGGATAAGGTGTATTCATGCGCACAGCAGATCAGGGTGTCAGATGGCAGCGTTGCCAACTTGCCCAGGGAATCCGTCATTTGTGCCGGGGTGCCCTCAAAAAGGCGTCCGCAACCGGCGGCAAACAAGGTATCACCACAGAAAACAAAGGGCTGTTTTACCTCATTTTGACCATAGTACGCAACGTGCCCGGCGGTATGGCCAGGGATGTCCAGTACATCCAGAGTCAGATCCAGCGTGGGTAAATGCACTTTGTCTGACTGGGCAACTCGCACGTCACAGGCGGGCAAACGCTCGTGGGCCGGGCCCCAGACACGTGCCGGGTGCTTGGCAAGTATTTCTATTACACCGCCAACGTGGTCACCATGGTGGTGTGTCAGTAAAATGGCATCCAGTTGTAAGGACTCGCGGGCCAGCCAATCCAGAACGGGTGCGGCCTGCCCAGGATCAACAACCAGGGCATGACCATTGCGCGCCAGAGCCCAGATGTAATTATCGTTCAGGGCGGGCAGTGGAATCAGGCGAACATCGCTTGGCACAGGCCAGGTAAATGCATTCATCATGGTAGAGGGAGTGAGCGCCAGTGGAGCAGACTTTGAATGATCAATTTGCCCAGTGGTTGGAAACCGTACCGGGGCGATATGTGCGAGCCT
>SMEN01000095.1_pt1 | contig 29638 bp, 25 predicted proteins | sample 2456271 | NCBI WGS metagenome assembly SMEN01 (sample SAMN10132593, study PRJNA489261) | soil metagenome | isolation source: day1 control-loamy sand soil ammended with raw manure from dairy cow... | place: USA | collected 2015-04-01 | reverse complement strand
ACTTCTTTCGTTTTGCGAACGTGGCGGAATTGGTAGACGCACCAGATTTAGGTTCTGGCGCCGAGAGGTGTGAGAGTTCGAGTCTCTCCGTTCGCACCAAAGAATTAAAGCCGTTGATTATAAAAAATCAATATTTATTCTAAATAAATCAACGGCTTATATTTCTTTTCATACCAGCTTTTTGATAGCCTGCTCTTCACACTCCAACAATATCGTAGGCCTCAGCAGCGCCTCACGAAATGTTGCTTGAGATGGGGCCTGCCCAACATCATCCAACAGACTTTTAGCTGTCGCCAAAAGATAGCGAACCTGTCGGGCGCCCCCACAATACGGTGTTAATAGCTTGCAGCTTTCGCAGCAGCGATGGCTTTAGCCGCCGATTTCCTTGAGCAGAGTGTCTGCTGCAAGCTTGCCAAGGGCGTTTGCTGCCAAGGGGCTATCTCCGGTAATCAGCTTGCGGTCCCGCAATACAGCCCCCGAGATATCGCTATTGACGATTTCAAAGCCTAAGGCTTTCAGCTTCTCACCGAACTTCCACGTCAGGTGGCCGGGCATGTAGCCGATGTCGGGGGTTTTATCGTCGAGAGTATCCGGGAAGGCGCAAATTTTATAGCCTCGGTAAATATCGCTCTCGCCGACTGCCAGAAACGCGGCAGGGCCGTGGCACAGCGAGATAAGAAACTTGTCATTCGCCGCGGCCCACTCCAGCACTGTTGCCACATCTTTGCTTTCTGGCAAGCCGATCAAGGCTCCATGCCCCCCAGGAATAAAAATAGCAGCGTAATTATCCAGCCCTTGTGCGATGACTTCCGACAAGGTAAGTGGCTGCTTGAACTGCGAGCGATATTGGTCGAAAAAACCCTTCACTTTTTCATCGTCGGAGGGCATAGCCCAATACTCAAACTTGACCGGATTACCTGAAACGGTCGCCACATCAAAGGCAAACCCCGCCTTATCAAGGTGGTACATGGGCAGCAAAGTTTCTACCGGATGGTTACCGGTAGAGAAGAACGTACCATTGCTGGTCAGCAGATAACGCTCATCTGCACCGACCATCAAAATCTTTTTCCCACCCTTGTAAGGGCTCGGATAATCAGCGCCGCCCAGATCGGACTTGGGAGAGGTGAACTGGCTTAGCGAATAGCTAGAAGGGAAAAACGCATTCTCCTCCGCTGGATCTGCTTGTGGCCTTTTGTCGGAAGCATTTTGATCAGACATATCAAGCTCCTATCGTCAGTCGTCGAAAGTCTGATAGTGCAGTACCGAGCAGATCCACACAAGGAGGAGTTTGTGTCAATCGGAATACATGAATTAGAAGCCACTCAAGGAAAAACAAGTCACTTCAGGCTCTTTCTTGGGGCGCTTGAATACATCACACTGCACCGCCTGATTTTCTTTTTGCAAGGTGTACTGATACTCGACCCCATTGCCATAAGACTCGTAATGCATCGCCACGATCTTCCAGCCTTCACTCAAGTACTGGTTAAGGGGCTTGGAAGTGGCCTCCCAAAAGGCGGCACTTTCCTGGGCTGACGCTGTTTTACCTGCTAGCAATGCCCCGACCACGAGCATCATCACAATTGCTTTGAAACGCATTTTTTCTCCTTGGTGTGATTGAAAAACCAACGGAAAAATAGCGAAACAAAACAGCCAAAATCCGTGGTCGCGCCACTATAGCGACTCCAGACGGCGAAAAAGTAGCAAAGTGTATATAGACGTGCAACAACCACCAAGCTCTTGCAAAAGCCCCGCGTGGGCAGCGAAACGCACGGCTCAAAGGCGTCCAGAAAAACAGGCCAGCCACGAAAAAGCCGCCCCTAAAGGCGGCTTCGGTGATACGGCGTGATGTTGAAAACTAATCCTGCCTGTCATGCTTCCCCGGGAAATCACTAGGCCAACGCATTGGCTTGGGCTGCGGAGCAGGCTTAGGGGCAGGATCGGAAAAGTTATTCATGTCCTAACCTCCTTTACTTCATGGGCACAACAGCATTAGGCGGGGTACTGATTGCACTAAATACTATAACAGTTATAGCTACTATGCTTATTCTCCAGCATGTGCCCTACCCCTCCTCCACTTGCTACTTAAACCTGCAGCCATAAAAAGACTGCTAGCCGCCAGCCGTTACGCACTAGACAGGCTATTGCATCATCAGACAAACCCTAGCCGCGACAGTTCCTTGCCACCACAATCCCAATTAAGGGCGCAAGCGCAAAGAAACCAAATAGATAATACGCCGCCCGGGCCGTGCCTTGGACTCCACCTGGATCAATCAATCCACCCGCATTCGCGATCATCCCCGCCAAGGCCGCGCCTGTTGCTGTTGCAAAGAGCTGGATAGTCGTGATCGACGCACCGGCCAGTTCCTGTTCTTGCGGCACGGCAGCTTTTAAAACACGAGTCAGCAAATGTGGCCACGCCAAGCCCACCCCCAGCCCAATCAGGGCCAGCCCCAAACAAATTGGTGCTAAATCAAGCCAGTGACCCACGCTGGTTTTAGGCACAAGCAAAGCCAGGCTCACCATGCCCAGCAGCCCCAAAACAGGCCCCGCCATGATGGCGCGCTGAATGCCCTGTCCACTCAGACCCGAGCTAACAATCGCCCCGACCGTCCAGCCTGCTGCCATCAAGGCGGCCAAATAACCGGCAATCAAGGGCGATTGCTGATGCAGAATTTGCAAGAACAACGGCGCGAAAACCTCTCCACTGGTAACGGTCAGTACAAGCAAGGACATCAGGGCATAAAGGGCGGCAATGGCCGAACGAAACTGAAAGGCCCCCGAAGGCAAAAGCTTTTTCTGGGAGCGTGCTTCAACTGCGACCAAAGCCATACCCAATACAAAAGCAGCTCCCAAACCCAAGACATTCTGCGTTACTTCCGCCGAGGCACTTCCTGCAGAAATAGCCAGCACGGAGAGTGTCAGCAGAATCAATTGTGCCAAAGGCACCGATGCTTTGGCCGACGCCTCACCCTGTTTTTCACGCTTGGGCAACACTCCCAATGCCAGGACGGCAAACACCATGGCAATCAAGGCTACCGACCAGAATGCAGCCCGCCAAATTCCCCACTGTGCAAACATACCCCCTATTGCGGGTCCTAGAAGGGTTGCTACGCCCCACATTCCGGACACCAGCGCCATCGCCCGGGGCCAAAGCTTTTCCTCGAACACGACGCGAATCATGGCGTAGGCCAGGGCAAATAGGAAACCGCCACCCAAACCTTGCACAAAGCGCCCCACCAACATAATGGACATGGCGGGTGCCGCCGCACAAATTACTGCGCCCACCGCGAAGATCAAGGCTGCCAGCCCATAGCTTCCTTTGGGGCCGACCATCTGAAGTAATTTGGGAGACAGGGCCGAGGCCAAAATGGAAGCGACCACGAACAAAGTGGTGTTCCAGGCATACATATCCAGCCCACCGATGTCCTGCACGACAGTAGGCAAAATAGTCGTCGCAATATAGACATTGACCGCGTGCAGGACGACTCCCCCTGCCAGAACAAGCGCGCGCATTGCATTGGCGCCAGACAATAAATCGCCCCATCCTGCCGTAGCGACAAGGTCCGGCTCCCTATTACTTGATGGCCCCGTTCGGGCTTCATGGACATCGCCCGCCGGGGCTTCTTGATTTTTCATGGTTTCTCAACGGTTTAAGTGACAAAGCCCTGCCGCTGGAAAGACTTGCGCAGGTACAAGTCATCCTTTATAAAACCTCATGTATACATGAGGTCAAGGAATTTGAAGACCATGAGAATCGACATTAACGTGCCACTATCGGTGGGCGAAGTCGCCCGCCGAAGCGGCGTTACGATTGCAACGGTGCACCACTACGAGGCCAAAGGCTTGATCCAGGGCTGGCGCAGTGACGGCAACCAGCGGCGGTATCACCGGGAGGTATTACGCAAAATCTCGGTGATCAAAATCGCCCAGCGCGCGGGTATTCCGCTAGCCACCATTAAAGAAGCGCTGGATGCACTGCCCTCTGGCCGCCCTCTGACCTCCAAAGACTGGACTCAGTTGTCCACCCACTGGCGCGACATGCTCAATGAACGGATTCATAGCCTGACCCAATTGCGCGATGAGCTGGATGGCTGTATTGGCTGCGGGTGTTTATCCATGACTGACTGCCCCTTACGAAACCCGGGGGATCAGTTGTCATTGGTGGGGGATGGGGCGGTGCTGTTGAACACTCGTCACCAACACCTAGCCAACACATGAAACAAGAACAACGCATGGCATGGCCCGAGGTCTGTGGGGAAACGCTTATTCATTCTTAGTGCTGGGCTTAACACGAGGTAGGTAATCGAAACCCAATAAGCTACCTGAAGAGCAAAAAAAGATAAGACACTAACACCAAAACTCTATGTCTAAAACAAAAAAAGCTCCAGATGGAGCTTTAAGTATTTACTTTTTATTATCCCTGCCTAAAACATGTATTCAACTGTTGAGCTATTTTCTCCATGCCCACATATGCTTTTTCCGGATAAAACATTTCCAAATCAGTTAAGGGCCCAAAACCAGAGTTAGGCATAGAGCCAGAGTATGTCTGCGCCGCCTGAATATTATGGAACACAAACTGATCTTGCTCTTCTGCACGTTTGTATTTCACGGTGAACCGGATAATGTACTTAATTGGAACAGCAATCAAGCCTCCTGAAGTACTGAATGTATAGTCCATTTGCCCACGAGCCACAGCACCGGAGCCATCCTCTGCAACGTACTGCAAAACCGACTCACCAGCGACGACCTCAGAACTACCGATATTGTAGTATTTCTGACTGGCGTAGCCGTAAAAGCTGGATGCCCCGTCTGACAACCTGACATCCGAGACATGCAAATTATCCGTTAAACATAAGGCAAGCTGATCTTTACCCGCTTTGCTTTTCGGCAAGTTAAAATTAAATTCTTTAACAGTAAACCAACCTGGGCTATCTTCTGCATACGTTACGCCCGGGAGCTCCGCCAGAGTAGCGGATCGATTCACGTTTGTAGCGCAGCCTGCCAATATCGTTGCTGAAGCCACTACTAAAACAAGCCTTTTCATTCCTATCTCCAAAACAATAGTAAAAAGATAGTACTCAAGGCATCTAATTAAAACCAGATATGATTTTTTACAATCAATACTTATTCACGTTTGCATAGAATCGCAACTCTCTAGAGACAACCAGCTAAAGGTGGAAAAAATCAGCATTAAGATGGTGTCCAGTGTGTTGCGCACCTAAAAAGGCCCAGTACGAATACCAGGCTTGTTCATTTCAAATAGCCACTACCAAACTTAAATTACACCCCAAAAATAAAGTAGCGCGGGCAGCAAGGCCGTCAGCACACCCTGCACGGCGGAGACCAGGCCTGTCAGCCGTGCAATGGGTTTGTTCAGCACCAAAAGCAGAAAGAACATGAACCACAGCACGGCCCACGACAACCAGCTCACAACTTGCCAGTAGTCAAAAATCCGCTCGGCAACGCTCAGATTGGTCAAGGCTGCCGGCACTGCAATGCAAGCGACCACCAAGGAATACCAGCCCAGCGCCCGTCCGTCGCTGCCGGTGAACGCGTTGACCCCCACCCAAAAGTAGGTCAATGCAAACAGGCCCAAGTAAATGGCGGACAAGGGGGAATACACCGCGCTGTTAGCGGGGTTCAAAATGTGGGACATGCAGATAAAGCCCAGTACAGCCGTGAACAGATTGACGATGGCCGCATCTTTTGCGTCCACCAGCCTGCCCACGTGATGACCTTCAGAGTAGTAGAGACGAACACCATTAACGAACAGGCACAGGCCTGCAAACGCCAGAAAAGCGGCAACTAGCATTTTGAAGAATTCCTAAGTAATAGAAAGCGGACACAGAACATGCCCGCAACATGATGTTGCACTCAGGGCTGAGGCGGAGAGGATCATAGAGCTTGGCTGGAGAATAGCCATTTGCTTTTTTTTATAAGCTCTATAAGAAAACCGCATGCAATTTTTACGCGGTTTTAAGACGAAAAAAGAAGGGTAAAAAAAGGACTAACAAGCGTACAGAACGGGCAGTACAAGGCCAAGACCTGACGTGACTTAGGTCTGCTCTTTTTGCCCCCATCGCGCCACTACCCGCACATAAACCAACTGCGCCAAAAGCTCTACCAAGGTTTGAGTCAAAATGATGGCCGGCAACAAGGGCAAAGCACCGGGGATAGCCAAGGCCAAAGGCAATACCACCAGAGAGTTACGCGTCGCACTGCTGAACGCGACGGAGCGCCGTAGAGCCACCTCCAAACCTGCCTGACGGGCCAGATACCAGCCTATCACTGGTGCCACGATGGCAAACAGCACATAGACGGGCACCACCCTCCACAAGATATCCAAAGCGGGTTCTAACTGCCGAAGAACGGCGGCCACCACAATAAACAGCACCAAAGCGGTGGCTGGAACCGGTGCCAGGCCCAGGCCCGCTTGTAGCTGAGCCGCGATACGGCTTTTAGCAGCCAGGTACTGAGTCGCCCCCGCAAGCAATAAGGGGATCACGATCAGGAAAAAGAAGGCTTCTAAAAAAGGGCCGGCTTTAATATAGACACCGAATTGCTGCCCCAAGGCCAACTTCAAGTAGAACGGCAACAACAGCATCTGCACAAGCAGCAGTACGGGGGTCGCTGCCAGCAAGGCACGAGCGTCAGCTTTCCCCAATTGGGCAAAGGTGACAACGTAATCGATACAGGGAGCCAGCAAGACCAGCAAAACGCCCAGCCTAAGCAGGGTATGGTCTGGTAGCAAAGGGAGTAAAGCGAATACCAGTAGCGGAATCAGGCAGAAGTTGGCCACTAGCAATACGAGCAAAAACCGAATCTGGGTAAGCGCCTTAGCTAGCTGAGCAAGAGGCACCTGCAAAAACGTGACGTACAACATGAACGCCAAAGCAGGACTAATCCAGTCAAGCAGCCCCGCAGGCATCTCCCAGAATCCGGCTATTAAACCGGCCAGCAGCATCGCCAGAAAATACAGGGTGATCTGCCTGCTCTCTAATACATCACGAATCACGGCCAGCACTCTACGCCCCCAAACACGTCAACACGGCCATGAGCACACAAGCTTAACGACTACGACGCAAACGCGCGGCGGACTGACGGTTCAAATCCCGAGCTTCGCGCTCGGCGTAAGCGCTTTCACCAGGTTCGTAACGACCTTCGTGCATGCAGGATTCCCGATCCCAGGTACATTCATTGAATAGTTTTGACACGGGCCCGCTACCAGGTTTGCTTGTAGAACACGCCGCCATCAAAGCAGCCAAACCCAGCACCGCAGCGCTCTGAAACAATCGTCGAACCATCATTGTGTTTTCCCTACAAAAAATCCAGACTTGCACTTCCCACGAATCGAAACGAGACCTGATCGCGGACAATAGAGACACTGTACCCTGCGCCTCCAAAGCACGTCGATTCCCTGGAGGGCGAATTTGCAATTTATAACTCAAGGACATTTTGGCTACGGGCACTCGTCTGGTCCTGCTGACGAGATTAGCGTGGGGTTTTCATGCTCTGACTGGGTAGCAAGTGCAAGCCGGTACGTCGCACGAACTCCTCGTAGCTGATGGGTGGACCAACACGAGTGGAGGCTTGATTAGCCTGCCAATGCACCCAGGAACGCCCGGTAGTAGCGTCATAGACCAGCTTGAACAAGTGGCTAGGCACCGCCACTTTATTGGAGCCAATAGTGGCTGTATTGCGCTCGTAGACCGGCCCGGTAAAGACATAGACGTTGCCCGCAGCACGCGTAATGTATTTACGCGTGTCGGCCTCGATCTTGTTCCAGGGGCCCGCATTATGAATCTGGTTTTGCGGCACCATATTGGCCAAAGAAAAACTCTGGGCCATACCTTGCTGGGAAGCCATATCCCCCGCTGGCGCCATATGCCCGCGCGAAAAACCGGAGCCTTTATAGTCATTCAGCTCGGCCCGTTCGCCCTGGGGCAAGCGAGCTTCGGCGTAAAAGCGATCCGTACGCTTCAAGCCTTTGGCCGATTGAATCTGCTGCCGATTCAAGCGTTGCACAACAAAAACCGGGGTTTTGGTCTGACCACTGTGCAAAATTGCAAAAGAGCTGAAGCACAGCTCCCTTTGCGTATACGCCATAGGCACCACGGGCCGGGATCCGGGGAAGAACTGGGGGCATTGTGCAAAGGAGGTCTGCACATAGCCATCCACGCCAGCCGGAACCGGAACACTGCCTTGCTGGGTTTCCGTGGGCCAACCCAGCGACACCAAAAAATGTTCAACGCTCTGCCAATTCAGCCCTTGGGGATGGAGCCAGGCGGTGCTGATCCCAAAGCTGGTGACGGCGGTCAGCAGGACCGACTTTATAAATCGAGTTAGCCGCCCCTGCCCTGCACTTTTTCTGCTGCTAACTGCTTTCTTGACTGTGCGAACTGCTTTTTTTCTGCTCATACCACTCTTGTTTTATGCTTGGTCGGCCTACATCATTGCGCCGACTGCACCTGTGATTATAAGCAGTCCTTTCAGGATCAAACGGACTTGCCCCCATACGGGGGCAAGTATTTCCTTCCTATGCATCCATCTTGTGCTGCATCCTGACTGGCAAAAGGCTCTAGCCAAGGATAAAGCCGCTCAAGCTACTTCGTCCCCAAGGCCTGTAGTTCTTTCAATTCATCTTGCAGTTCTTCCAGCTTGGCGCGATCACGCTCCAGTTTCTTTTCCAGCTTCTGAACCTTGTCCTGGCGGCCTTCAGAGCGTTTCTCCGCGATTTCGTCTACGCGTTCCTGGATGTCCTCTTGCTGCTCGCGAATTTCATCCTGCTTGCTGCTTAGCAGATCCGTATCCTTGCAATGGGCTTGTACGTTCGCCAAGGCCCGCTCCAGCCCGCGCTCTCGGTGCACATTGCCGTGCTTGCGCGCGTACTCGATCTGGTTCTGGATCTCGTCAGCTTTGTACTGACAGGCCGGGTTATCCGCCAAGGCTGGAAAGGCCATCACACTCAATAATGCACTCAAGCACCATACAGAGCTTTTCATTGTTCATACTCCTGCTGTGTTCATCTGGAAAGCCATCATACAAGCCTGGCTTATTGTCTGTCTGAGTGAACGATTAAAAGAAAAGTAGCCGTTTTGTCACAAAACCGTGCTTAAATTCGAATTTTCCACCGTTTTTGTCATATTCAAGTAACTAAGTTGTCGCAAGTTGTGCCGTGAAATTTACACAACTTGTCTTTAGGCATAAAACACTTCAGTTACACTCAAAATCCTTATAGAGCAAATTTTTACTTTAATCGTGTTCAACATCACCATCAGGAAGCTGATCTTTTTCCTGTGCGCTGCTTTGCTTGTTCTCTGGCTATTTCCGTTTGCGCACGTCAGCGAAAGTTTGCTAAACACGTCCCAAGCCTACTCGGCCTGGCACACCAGTGTTCTCAATACCTTATTGCCCTTGTCCATCCTGGCTGTTGCCAGCCTGGTCTGGGCAGAAAAAGCGGTCTCTGCCTGTCTGGCCATGGCCGTCAATACTGTCTTGTTCACCTTAGCCATTAAAAACATCTGTGATACCGCAGACCGTTTTTCACACGTGTGCGGTATCGATATCACGGTCTCTTACGGGGCCATGCTTTATGGCTTTTGCCTGATGAGCCTGTGGGTCTTGCTGCTCAGCTACCGGCGCAAGATTCAGAAAGGTCTGTCGGGTTCACCCGGCGACCTGACGCTGTAGGCTCGCCCTACTCCGTTTTTTCAGCTTGCCCTGGCATCACCACAATAGTTTGCTGCATCAATGCACATAGCGTGTGCTTGCCTTCTTGTACGGCAAACACTTCGGCCTGCGTCACAATCAAGGTGCGCCCTCGACGCACGACTGAACCCCGCGCAATCAGTGACTGCCCCTTGGCCGGTGCCAGAAAATTGAGCTTGTACTCCACGCTCATGACACTGGCCCCCAAGGGCGCACAACTCATGGCGGCATAACCTCCGGCTGAGTCTGCAATCATCCCCACCACTCCGCCATGGACAAAACCATGCTGTTGCTGCACACCCTCCCAGTGCGGCATATGGATTTCGACCATGCCTGACTCCAGCACCGGCATGGTGGCCTGAATCAGGCTCATGGCATTTTGACGGGCGAAACTATCCTGTACGGCTTGTGCAATTTGCGGGTCCAAGGCGGTTTCTGCTTGGCTTGCCATCGTATTCATCGACATTGTCTCCTCTGTTTTTATCTTAAGGAAAGCCTGCTTCAGGCTGGCTTAAAAGGGCCAGAAAATAGGAATGAAGATCACGCCCAAGACCCAGAAAATCAGGTTCAAAGGCAAACCTACTTTCAGAAAATCCGTGAAGCGATAGCCGCCGGCCCCATACACCATTGTGTTTGTCTGGTAGCCCACTGGCGTCGCAAAACTGGTGGACGCGGCAAAGGTGACGGCGATCAAAAAGGGCGTGGCATCCACGTCCATCATCTTGGCCGTAGACATGCCTATAGGCGTCAACAGAACCGCCGCAGCAGCATTGCTCATGAATTCTGTTAACAGCAAGGCCATTAAATACACCACGGCCAGCACCACCAAGGGGCCGGAGGATTTGACCAAACCGACGGTGTTTTCCACCAAGAACTGGGCAGCCCCCGTCTCGCTCATTGCCATACCTAAAGGCAGCAAACCAGCCATCAAGATAATGATGCGCCAATCAATCGCGTCATAGACTTCATCAGCCTTCAAGCAACCGGCCAAGGTCATGGCGACCGCCCCCACCAGGGAGGTGATACTGATCGGCACCCAACCCAGAACGGGCAGCAAGATCACCAAGGTCATGGTGAGCAGTGCAAAGGGGGCGCGCCAACCCATTTTCTTTTCAGCTTCACGCTCGGACAGCACAATAATATTGTTGTCCGCCCGCAGGTCGCCTGCCTCGGACGCCGGAGTCAACATCAGCAGAATGTCGCCCACCTGCAAGCGCACGGCTCGCAGCTGCTCACGCAAGACCTGACCACGACGATGAATCCCCAACACGGTGACATTCTTGTGCCAGCCCACACCCAGGCTGGCCAACGTGCGTCCGCTCAGGCGTGAACGGGGAGCAATCATGACTTCATTCAGCACTTGATCAACCTGCTCGAAAGAGCGCTGTTCCAGCTTGAACTGTGGGTCTACTTCCAGGCCAGCCTCTTTGCGCAGCTCGTCCAGCTTGGTCCAGTCGCCACGCGCCAACAGTACATCTCCGGCTTCGATCTTTTGCTCGCGTGGCCCCCAGACTTTGGTATCACCACGCAGCAGCTCCAACACAAAGACGCCGTACTCTTCGCCCAACTTGGCATCACCCACCGATTGCCCGATCAAGGAAGAGTCAGGCATCACGCGCAGCTCGGTGATGTACTTGCCCAACTCGTATTGTTCGACCAGTTCGCCACCGCGCGCATCGGGCAGCAACCAGCGTCCTACCGTGAGCAGATAGATACAGCCCACCACCATGCAGATCACCCCCAGCGAGGTGAACTCGAACATGGAAAAGCCAGGGTGGCCCAGATCGCGGGCTATGGCATTGACCAGCAGGTTGGTAGATGTCCCAACCAGGGTACAGACACCCGCCATTTGCGAGACATAAGACAGAGGGATCAGGGCCTTGGAGGCGGACATGCCGATCCGGGCCGTAGCCGCCATCACAATCGGGATGAAGACCGCCACCACAGCGGTATTGTTCACAAAGGGAGCAATCACCGCCAGGATCAGAAACAGAACCAGCAGGAATTGGAACGGGGATTTGGCCTTACCCAGCAAATCCCCTATCCCGGAAAGCGCGCCGCTGTTTTGCAGGCCCGCCGCCAAGACAAACATGGCAGCCACCGTAATGGTGGCCGGATTGCTAAAGCCCCCGACGGCCTGCTCCGGAGTGACCAGCCCCAGAACGGCCAAAGCGCTCAGGACTAGCAGAGCAATGGCGTCTATTCTGAGTTTTTCTGTGGCAAACAAGACAATCGCTATTAAAGCCAGACCCAAGACCACTGCAATCTCTGTTGTCATGCTGCCGTACTCCGTTTGTTTGGTGCTGCTCAGTATAGGTAAATTCGGCTCCTTAACTGTTGCTTATTGCTGCACTGAGCAAAAAACACACGCTTAGCCTTATGTCGGGCTCAGGATAGAACAGAAAAAAACGGAATCTCCTGCTCTATGAGCGCTTGAATAGGCTTACACCAACAGCATCACTAGAAACACCAAGCTGAGCAAAGCAATATAGGCTTTGGCATGAATAGTGTCAGGGATCTTGCCAATCCAGCGCGAACCTAAACGTATCCCCAGCCAGGAAGCGAACACCAGTACCAGGCAAGCGCGTACATCGATATACCCGACGTGCCACGCTCCCAGCGAATCGGCGTTCCAAGCCAGCATGGCATAGGTCAGACTCCCCACCACAGCCATGGGCAAAGACAGGGGATTGGCGGCGGCCGTTGCGGCCGTCATGCTGGCGCCCCTCCTACGCATCAAAGGGACTGTGATCACACTGCCCCCCACTCCCAAGAAGGCGGCAATGGCGCCAATCAATACCCCCGCCACTGCGCTGAGCGTCTGGCCCATAGGCCGAATCGCATTGCCCGCTGCTTTGGTGAAGTCCGAGCGAAAAACGGCATCCAGAATCGTCAACCCCAAATACGCCACAAAAATCCAGCGCACCCAGGAGCCGCTTAATGCCATCGCCGCGATCGCGCCAGGAATCGCGCCTATTGCAATGAACAGGAGCAAGGGACGCACCTGCTCCCAGGGCACCGTCCCCGCCTTGTGATGACGCCAAGTGGACAAGCCTGCCCCAAAGATCATGACGCAGGTCGATGTAGCGACGGCAATGTGCATGGCGGACTGTCCCATTTGGCTATCCACACCGTACATGCCAATCAGCACTGAATACAGCACGGGGACGACTACGAAGCCGCCCCCAAAGCCAAACAACACCGTCGTGACGCCTGCCAGCAAACCAAAGAACAGCAGTAAAAAATACATAGCAGCTAATTAGAAGAGAGTGCAAAGTCTCAGGATAAGATTCCTGGGTTTGGCTGGCATGCTAAAACCGGTCAATAATACTTTCGTTTCGGCCATAGGCTTGCTTATGCACAATGTACGACTGGACAGCGTTGACGCCACCCCCCGCCCTGTACTGGCAATTGGAACCGACTATGCACCCGGCACCGTGCTGGACTTTCATATCCATCGACGGGCTCAAATGCTCTATGCCATGACGGGCTTGATGGAAGTGGAAACGGACGACGGCGCTTGGCTGATCCCGCCGTATAGCGGGGTCTGGATTCCAGCGGGCAAGCGTCACCGGGTACACATGCAAGGTGCCAGCACACGCAGTCTCTATATAGAGCCAGAGGCAGCGCCCCGACGCGGCGATCACTGTGAGGTGCTGGTCATCACCCCTTTGCTGCATCAGCTTTTGCTCGCCTCTTTGGCGATGCCGGCCTTGTACGATGAAAACGGTCGCGACGGTGCCTTGGCTCAGTTGCTGTTGCATGAGGTGCGCCTGGCTCAGACCATGCCGCTTTTCGCCCCCATCCCTCAAGATCCGCAGCTAGCCACGCTATGCAAAGCCTTTTTACGGGCTCCCCATATTCAGGTCACACCAGAACAGTGGGCCAACCGGTTGAACAAGAGCCTGCGCACCTTCACGCGTTTGTTTCGACAGCAAACCGGGATGAGCTTTAGTGAATGGCGTCAGCAAGCTTGCTTGCTCGCTGCCTTGGCCAAACTATCCGCTGGGCAAGCCGTCACGCAGATCGCGCTGGATTTGGGTTATGACAGTTCCAGCGCCTTTTCCACCATGTTTCGCCGGCGTCTAGGCCAGGCCCCCAGTCACTTCATTCGTGCGCCTGGAACTGACAGGCTGACATAACAGCACATAACGCCTATTTTCACTGCACAGAAAAAAGCCCCCAGCTGTAGAAGCTGGAGGCTTTCCTGAACCACCTTGAATCCGGAAAGGATCAAGGCGAAGGCTACAACACTTATCGAGCGATACGAGCGCGTCCGCCCATGGTTGCGGCCAGACTGGCAACGAATGCCCCCACCAGCAAAGAAGCAAACGCCCACAAGGCAAAGGCAGCGGCTGCCTTACGAGCCGTATCCGCCGCTTCACGGGCTTGTTGTTCCAGCTTGTCGGCTGCTTCCTTCGCTTGCTTCTCAACCGAGGCCAAACGCTCCTTGGCTTGTTCAGGCGTCAAACCAGTACGATCAGCCACCAGACGCAGCAAGTAGTCCTGATCTTGGTCGGAGACCTTTCCTTCTTTCAGACTACGAGCCAGAATCCGGCTGACTTCACGCTCGGGGTTCGCACCTTCCACGCGCATATTGGCCGGATCAGCCGGACGCAGCAAGGTATCAGTAAAGTAAGACAGGCCTGGGCCTTCAGCCTGGTCTTTACCTGCCTTCCCTACCACAGCCGATGCCGCACCCACGCCTGCGCCGGTCAAGCTGGCTCCGGCTTGTGCTGTGCCTGAAATCACCGAAGCAGCGCCCGAACCCAGCATGAAGATTCCAACTACGGCACTTAGCGCCCACACCAGAAAGCCGTGTGCCGTATCGCGGAAGTGAACCTCGTCGCCATGCACTCCCGACCAGTTGGTACGCAAGCGCCCGGTCACATAGCCGGCAATACCATAAGCGATGATCTGCGTCGCAAACAGCCACGCAATCGTGCCGATGGCCAAGGTGCTACCGGAGGCCCCCTCCTGGCTCCAAGGGGAGATTGCCATAAAGCCCAAGCCGGTCCCGCCGACCAGCAGCGTGACTGTCAGGGCTGCCGCAATGACGGCCCCCCCGATAATGGCTCCCCAAGACACGGCGGAATGAGACGATTCCCCCAGAGTCTGCGTACCCACCACTGCGTCCGAACCAAATTGCGTTATAGCCATGATGATTCCTTATTTCGGATTGTGATCGCAAGAACCTTAATGCCAGAACAGAGCCAGCAAAATAATGATAGGGATTGGCACTCCCACCAGCCACAAAAGGATAGACCTCATAACTCCTCCACTTAAATGAAGAAAAAAGAACAAGCTGCATATAAGAGCAAAGTAATCGCATTCATTCTAGGCAGATAAAAATTCGTTTAATTTTATAAAATGTAAAAAGCGAAACTGAATCAGTGCAGAGGTATCCAAGGGGCCGCGCTTGAAAACAGGCTAGGCGGATGACCTTGTAAGCAGAAGGGTTAAAAGCCTCTCTGATAGGGCCACTCAGGGGAAAACAGCCCAAACCGGCAGATGACAAAGGAAACAAAAACTGTCGATAGAACGGGGGCTCACTCGCATACACGTATCTAGCATGAATTATTTTTTATTGTTTAGAAATATTAGATTACTTAAATAGAGACCAATGAATTCAATAAGAATAAATAAATAGAATAAGAGCCATAAGCAAAAAACCAAAAGACAGTAAAGAATTACCGAGCGGCAAGAATTCAGAAAGTATGATTCGTGAAATAAAGGACTGTTATTGCGGTACAAGAGCAAGAAACCGGGTGCTGCGTAGTCCACCGACCTTGTCCGACCGGACCTGACACACCCCGCGCTGCAGGGCGGGCACAGGAAGCGCGAGCCCGGCATCAACACACTCAAAAGCGACAAACAAAGCCATAAATCCGTGCATGGATAGGACAGACTCGGTTATCCTGTTGCCTTCATTCAAGCTCGGCCGCAGCGGTGGTAAACCGCGCGTTATGCGCCTTTTGTATCCCAATACTGCCGATGACGGCCTGAATTCACACAGAGCCTAGCCTATGAGCGACCTCCAAAGTCTGATCGAAGCAGCGTGGGAACAGCGAACCTCCCTCTCCCCCCAAAACCACAGCATTGAACTGCGCACGGCCATCCATACCGTGATTGAGAAGCTGGACTACGGTTCCCTGCGCGTGGCGGAAAAAATCGACGGGCACTGGCAGGTCAATGATTGGGTGAAAAAAGCCATTCTCTTGTCCTTCAGAATCAATGAGAACCGCGTCATGGCCAGCGACCCCGCGCCTTTTTATGACAAGGTGCCGCTCAAGTTTGAACAACACGATCAAGCTGCATTTGCTCAGGCCGGCTTTAGGGCGGTTCCTGGCGCCGTGGTGCGTCAAGGCTCGTACGTCGCCCCCGATGTCGTCTTAATGCCCTCCTTTGTGAATATCGGCGCCTATGTGGGCGAAGGCACGATGGTGGACACCTGGGCAACGGTCGGATCTTGCGCCCAGATTGGCAAGCATGTGCATCTGTCCGGTGGTGTGGGCATCGGTGGGGTTTTGGAACCTTTGCAAGCCAGTCCGACTATCATTGAGGACAATTGTTTTATCGGTGCCCGTTCTGAAGTGGTGGAAGGGGTGATCGTAGAAGAAAACTCGGTGCTGGCGATGGGCGTATTTCTGTCGCAAAGCACCAAAATTTACGAGCGCGAGACGGGCAAGATCTATCAAGGTCGCGTGCCCGCCGGCTCGGTGGTGGTTCCGGGCTCCCTGCCCTCGGCCGACGGGCTCTACAGCCTGGCCTGCGCCATCATCGTCAAGCGTGTGGACGCCCGCACACGTGCCAAGACCAGTATTAATGATTTACTTCGCGCCTGAACATGAGCACTGACATTTCTGTACTAGATACCCTCAAAGACTTGATTGCCCGCCCCTCGGTCACTCCTGAGGACGCCCACTGCCAGCAATGGCTGGGCGCACGGCTGGAGCAAGCTGGTTTCACGCTGGAAAACCTGCCTAGCGGACCGGTAGTGAACCTGTGGGCCCGCCGTGGCACCCAGGCTCCCCTGTTTGTTTTTGCAGGCCATACCGATGTTGTTCCCACCGGCCCGGAAGCCGCGTGGGATTCTCCACCCTTCGAGCCTGTTGTGCGCGACGGCCAGTTGTATGGCCGCGGTGCGGCGGATATGAAGGCGTCCATTGCCGCTTTTGTGCATGCCGTGGAAGAATTCACACAGGCCCACCCGGACCACCAGGGTTCGATCGCTCTGCTGCTGACGTCTGACGAAGAAGGCCCCGCTACTGATGGAACGGTGCATGTTTGTCGCGTTCTACAAGAGCGTGGTGAGCAGTTGGACTACTGCATCGTGGGTGAGCCTACCTGCTCGCGCCAACTGGGTGACACCATCAAAAATGGCCGTCGCGGCTCTTTATCCGGTCACTTGATCGTTAAAGGCCGTCAGGGTCATGTCGCATATCCTCAGTTGGCCATCAATCCGCTGCATGTCTTTGCTCCTGCCTTGCACGAGCTGACAGATCGCATGTGGGACGCCGGCAATATCGATTTTCCGCCCACCAGTTTTCAGATCTCCAACATCCACGCCGGAACAGGCGCAGGGAATGTAATACCCGGCCAGTTGGACGTGCACTTCAATTTCCGTTTTTCCACCGAGCAAACCCCGGCTGGACTGCAGGCTGAAGTGGAATACATCCTGAGCCGCCACGGCGTGGACTTTCAGCTGGAATGGACCTTGGGCGGCGAGCCCTTCCTGACCGAAGCCGGGCCACTCAGTGAGGCCTTGCGCGGCGCCATTGAAGCTGAAACCGGTGTGGAAACCGATTTATCCACCACAGGCGGCACCTCCGACGGGCGCTTTATCGCTAAAATCTGCCCCCAAGTGGTCGAATTTGGCCCGCTCAATGCCAGCATCCATCAAATCAACGAACACGTTGCTGTCGCCGACCTTGAGCCTCTTAAAAACATCTATCGCCGTACACTGGAAGCCCTGCTTTGTTAAGCCCTTGCATCGACAATTCCTCCCTGCTGGAAGCCCAGCAGCAACTGCGCACCGTGCGCGACTTACTACGCTGGTCGGTCAGCCAATTTAACCGCTGCGAACTGGCCTTTGGCCATGGTAGTGACAACGCCTGGGACGAGGCCGCCTACCTGCTGTTGCACAGTCTGCACCTGCCGCTGGATACTCTGGAACCGTTTTTGGATACCACCGTTGTGGAGTCCGAGCGAGCCGCCTATCTGGCTTTGGTCGCACGTCGCTGCAATGAGCGCGTACCGGCAGCCTATCTGACGGGCGAAGCCTGGTTGCAAGGCCATCGCTTCCGCGTCACAGCCGATACGATTGTGCCGCGTTCACCCATTGCAGAATTGCTGGCCGAACAACTGCAACCCTGGATTGCCGACCCCGACGCCATCTATAACGCGCTGGATCTGTGCACCGGCTCCGGTTGCCTGGCCATTCTGACCGCCCTGGCCTTCCAGCAAGCTCAGGTAGATGCGGTGGATCTGTCCGACGCTGCTCTGGAAGTGGCTCAATCCAATATTGATGCCTTTGATCTGAACGATCGCATGAGCCTGTACAAGAGCGATCTGCTGGACCAACTGCCCACAACGGCTTACGACCTGATTATCTGCAATCCACCTTATGTGAATGAGCAGTCCATGCAGAGCTTGCCGCAAGAGTACCAGCACGAACCCCAGCTGGCCTTGGCAGGCGGTGACGATGGCATGGACCTGGTGCGCCGTATTCTGGAAGCCGCTCCTAACTTCCTGGCCCCCGAGGGCGTGCTGATTCTGGAAATTGGCAATGAATACGACAACTTCATCGCGGCCTTCCCGGAACTGGAACCTATCTGGCTGAGCACGGAAACTGCTGAAGACCAGATTCTCTTGCTAAGCCGGGAGCAACTGGCTCTGTGATACGCGCAACTGGAATTACGCTGCGTCGCGGCGTCAAGGTCCTGCTGGACACGACCGATTTCATCGTTAATCCGGGCGAACGCTTGGGCATTGTGGGCAAAAACGGCGCAGGTAAATCCTCGCTGTTTGCTCTATTGCAAGGCGAGCTGGATCTGGATGCAGGCGATCTGAGCATCCCCGAAGTGTGGCAAGTGGCCAGTGTGCGCCAGAACATTCCTGACCGTGACCGCCCTGCCCGCGAATTCGTGATTGACGGGGATGAGCGCCTGCGCGCACTACAGGAAAAACGTGCCAACACGCCGGACAGCGATGGCCAAGCCATTGCTGAACTGGAAAATGCCCTGATCGAAGCCGATGCCTGGTCCGCCCCCTCGCGGGCTGAGCAGTTGCTGGCCGGTCTGGGCTTTCGTCCCGATCAGTGGATGCTGCCCGTGCGTGAGTTCTCCGGTGGCTGGCAAATGCGCCTGTCGCTGGCTCGCGCTCTGATGGCTCCGTCAGACCTGCTCTTGCTGGACGAGCCCACCAACCACCTGGACTTGGACGCCATGCTCTGGCTGGAGCGCTGGCTGGTCTCCTATCCCGGCACAGTGCTCTTGATTTCGCACGATACCGAGTTTCTGGATGCGGTCGCCCGTTCGATTTTGCACGTGGATCAAGGCAAGCTGGTGCGCTACAAAGGCGGCTACAACGACTTTCTGGTGCAACGCGCCGAACGTATGCAGCAAAGTCAGATCGCCTACGAGCGTCAAACTCGTGAAGCGGCCCGTCTGCAAGGATTTATTGATCGCTTCAAGGCGCAAGCCACCAAAGCCAAGCAAGCACAAAGCCGGGTGAAAGCCTTGGCCCGTATGCAGACCCTGGCCCCCTTGCGCGAAGATGCCAGCGTTTCCATTCGCCTGCCATCGCCTGAATACACGCCAGATCCCTTGCTGACCCTGGATCACGCCGATCTGGGCTACCCCGGCCAAGAGAAACCCATTCTGGGCCAAGTACGCCTGATGGTGCGCGGGGGAGCTCGTATAGGGATTTTGGGGATGAACGGTGCGGGTAAATCCACGCTGGTCAAAACCCTGGCTGGCAAGCTGGAGCCCATTCGCGGGGAACGACTGGAGTCCAAAGGCTTGGTGATTGGCTACTTTGCCCAGCATCAGCTTGACTCAATTGACGCCGAATCCACCCCGCTACAGCATCTGGCCCGTCTGGCCCCCGATGTGCGTGAGCAAGAACTACGCAACTACCTAGGCTCCTTCGGTTTCAGCGGCGATATGGTCACCAGCCTGACCGCCCCCTTCTCCGGAGGAGAAAAGGCGCGTCTGGCTCTGTCTCTGATTGTCTGGCAAAAACCCAATCTGCTCTTGCTGGACGAACCCACCAACCACTTGGACGTGGATACCCGAGAAGCCCTGGCTACTGCCTTAGCCGACTACGGTGGCAGCGTGCTGCTGGTTTCGCACGATCGTCACCTGTTGCGCTCTACGGTGGACTCTTTCTGGATCGTGGCCGACGGCCAAGTTCAAGAGTTTGATGGCGACCTGGAGGACTACCGGGATTGGCTGCTCGCACGCAGTGCACAATCACGCTCGGAGGCCCGTCAGGAAGCGCGGGCGGCGGACACTGGCAGCGAAGGCACGGATCGTAAAGCTCAGCGCCGTCAGGAAGCCGAGCTGCGCCAACGCCAGGCCCTGCTGCGCAAACCATTGGAAAGCCGCTTGAAGAAAGTGGAAACAGCAATGGAAAAAGCCCAGCAGCGTTTGCAAGAGCTGGATACCTTGATGCAAGACCCGGACTTTTATTCGGATCGCTACAAGGACCAACGTCCCGCCTTGATGACAGAGCATGGTGAGCTAACCAAGTCTCACCAAACTCTGGAAGAGGAATGGCTGGAAATTCAGGAAGAGATGGAGGAAATTGGGCGACAAGCGTAAACAAGCGCCTATGCTCCCCACTGCCTCTTTCTGAACAAGAAGGCGCCAGCTCTGCAAAGAGCGGCGCCTTTTTTTTGTGCGCTTAGATGTGAATGGGTCCATTCAAGTAGGGCCGGATATAGATCATCTGCCACCCTTCTGCTCAACCTTTCACAGGCCTTGAGCAGCCCAAATATCCGCACAACAAATCCACAATGGCCTGTTCAAGCTGATCTGGCGGATACGGCACCCCAGGCGGAATGACCGCGCCGTGAATCAAGGACTCCAAGCTTTGCATCACCACCCACGTGGCCAAATCCAGATCCTGCGGCACGACCTCGCGGCGATGCTCCTCCAGCAATTGGCGAATCCGATTACGAATACTTTGATCCGCTTGGCTCTCGGTAGGCGGCGCATCAAAGAAGGGGAATTCTTTTTCCAGCACACGGTGTAGTTCCGGGTCCACCAAGTGGGCAGCCAGCCAGGCTTGCACCAAAGCGCTGAGCCGCCCCCGCAGATCCAATGGCTGAGTCGCGGCCAAGCTGCTTTCCATGGCCTCATTCATTTGCAACGCATGCCGCTCGTGCAGGGCCGCAATCAAGGAGTCCTTATTGGGGAAGTACTGGTACACCGATCCCACACTGACTCCGGCGACTTCAGCAACCACATTGGTATTGGTGCCTGCATAGCCTCGTTCCGACAAAACGCGAGCCGTGGCCTCCAAAATGGCTTCCACCAACGCTCGAGAACGGCTTTGACGCGGGATACGTCTGGCTTGCGGGAGGTTAGGCATCAGGTCTCCAAATGCGAGTTTTCGATGTGAGCAATTATTCATATTATCTCAAATATCGAGCAATTACTCACGTTTGGAGTTATCCATGTCTGTACTACATACGGCTCAAGCCGCTGCCACGGGACAGTCACCTCCTGCTGCCCGTGTTTTTTTAAGACTGCTGCCTATTACCTTGGCCGTTTTTATCAGTTTTCTAAGCATAGGCTTGCCCCTGCCGGTATTGCCTTTGCACATACACAATGCGCTGGAGATGAGCACCCTTGTGGTGGGCCTGGTGATCGGCATTCAATTTGCAGCCGCCCTGCTCTCCCGTGCCTGGGCCGGCAATCTGGCCGATATGCAAGGGTCCAAACACGCCATGGTGCTGGGCCTGATGGTGATGTGCTTATCTGGGCTGGCCTATATGGCCTCCCTAAGCTTTGACACCATGCCTACCCTGTCCGTCTGGGTGCTGGTCATTGGCCGTATCCTGCTAGGTTGCGGAGAAAGCTTGGTGGTCACCGGAGCCTTGAGCTGGGGGATTGCTTTGGTGGGTCCCAAGAATGCGGGCAAAGTCATGGCATGGGTAGGCGTAGCCATGTACGGAGCCTATGCGGTTGGCGCCCCTGCCGGTGTAGCAATCCATATGGATTATGGTTTTGACGGCATTGCCTTGGCTGTCACGCTTTTGCCTTTGCTCTCTTTGTTGCTGCTCCTGAAAGTGCGTGCCATCGCCCCGACCGCTCAACGCCGTACTCCGTTTTACCAAGTGCTCGGTTTGGTCTGGTGCGCAGGCATGGGCTTGCTCTTGTGCAGTGTGGGATTTGGCAGTCTGACCGCCTTTGTCGCCCTGCTATTCGCAGACCGTAACTGGGGCAATGCTTCTTTGGCTTTCACCGCCTTTGGGGTGGCATTTATTGCCGCTCGCATATTCTTTGGCCATCTGCCCGACAAGCTGGGAGGTGCTCAAGTTGCCTTGCTCTGCGTCCTGATCGAAGCCGTGGGCCTGTTGCTGATCTGGGGGGCTGACAGTCCAGCTATCGCTTACGTGGGAGCTGCTTTGACTGGCTGGGGCTATTCTCTGGCCTTCCCCGGCTTTGGTGTTGAAGCAGTACGCCGTGCACCGCCTGAGAGCCGGGGTGTCGCTATGGGTGCCTATGTCGCCTTCCTGGACATTTCTCTGGGCATTACCGGCCCGGCCTTGGGTGCCCTGGCAGTAGCGTGGGGAATCGGGGCTATTTATCTGGTAAGTGCCATTGTGGTGAGCTTGTCGGTTCTGGTGGCGCTAGCCTTGCTGCGCGGGGCCGCTTCCCCCGCCGTGGCCTGATCTCGCTACTCATAGTCAAACTCCAAGAGGCTGCCCGTCGGCAGTCTCTTGTTATGGGCCTTAGCGTCAAAGCGACGTCAGCTGATACAAACCGGCAGCCGCCCAACGCCGCAATACAGGGTTGCGACCGGCAGTCACGAGAAGCCATTTTTTCTGATGATTTTTCCCGGCGTTTTATCACTGGCCTGAACCTGCTGATTGATGGTACAAAACTGCGCATTCAATCCGAAAAAAACACTTAATAATTACGAGCAGATTAATGCACATTTCGACCCACGAATTCCCCCGCGTCTGGATCACGGACGCATCCCCTTCCAACTGGCGACAGGAGCTGGAAGCCTTGCTGGATCAAGGCAAACGCTTTGTGCTGCTGACGCGCGAATTGCCCGGCGCAGATAAAGAAGGCTCGACTGAAAAAGAAGAATTCTCTCAGTGGCTCAAAGACAATCGCAGCAGCCTGAGCAACTGCTGTGCAGCCAGCCTGGTCGTGGTGGGCAATCCCTTGTTCGCCTTTTCCTTGAATGCTTTTGTTGAACCTTTGGGCAAAAAACTGGGCTTTCCAGTGCGTGTTGTGCTGGAAAGCGATCTGGATGCACAGGTCACCGCTTTTCTGGCAGCCACTCCGGAAACAGAGAACTCCTGATCCGCCTCTTTGCAGTTTGCCTCTGGGTAGACAATACTATGTTGCTGGGCCCCCTATTGGGGTAGCCCAGCCAGATACCCCAATACAGTGCCTCACCCTAGACAAAGCCAGCAACATCTGCCTGCTATTTCATACCTTAATTAGCAGACTAGACTGCAACTTTATCGGCGGCTTGCTGTCCATTCATGGTCTTTTCTTATCCTGGCAGCAACCCGTTTGACTCTCCCCGCCCTCTCGTCAACCCTTCCCCCGGTTCTCGCCGGCCCTATCCTGCGACGTCTGGAACCACAACGCTTAGTCTTGTGGCTGGTGGGCAGTGCCCCCTTATCGCTGGATCTCCTGCTGGAACCGGCTGGTGCCGAATCCCGACGTATCTCCCTAGGCCCTGAGCAGTGCCGTATCGTGCCGGTGGGTCTGCACGCTCACATCCACTTTATTGACGTTGTGCTGGATACGCCCCTGCCTACTGAGACCGTGATTCACTACGACGTGGTCACCCGAACAGCCCAGGGACAAGAGCAAGGCATAGCAGACTGGGCTGCCCACTTGCTGCATGCTGAGCAATCCAAACCCAGTCTGGTTTTGTCCAAGCGCAGCGACAACATCCTGTTTGGCTCTTGCCGCAAACCCCACCATGCTGCTCGCGATGGCCTGGCCCAAGCCGATACCGTCTTAGGGCAAGACATCACCGAGGCCCAGGCACGGCCTGCCCTGCTGATGCTCTGTGGTGACCAAGTCTATGCCGATGACGTGGCCGGCCCCATGCTGGGTTCGGTACATGCTTTGATTGAGCGCTTGGGACTATTTGGGGAGTACCTGGACGGTGCGGTGGTCTCGGACAGTGAGTCGCTTTATCGCCATCCCGCCAGCTACTATCGGCGCGCCGATCTGCTCCCCGCTTTTAAATCCAACGAAGCCCTGCGCGAACGGTTTTTTGGGGGTGTGGAAAAACCCATCTTCACCACGGCCAATGCACATAACCATCTGGTGACCTTGGCCGAAGTGCTGGCCATGTATCTGCTGGTCTGGTCTCCGACCCCCTGGCAGATCATTAACGAACCCCAAGCCCCCGAGCTCAGCCCCGAGCACCAGCAACGCTGGTTGCGCGAAGCCAAGGCTTTGGACGGCTTCCGGCAAGACTTGCCTCAGGCTGCCCGTACCTTGGCGCACGTGCAGACCTTGATGATTTTCGATGACCACGACATCACTGATGACTGGAACCTGTCAGCCAAGTGGGAAAGCACGGCCTATGGCCACCCCTTTTCACGACGTATTGTGGGTAATGCGTTGGTAGCCTATATGTTGTGTCAGGGCTGGGGCAACCGGCCCGAAGTTTTTCACACGGTATTGGATGACATTACGGCCTGGACGGCGAATGTCGACGAACACCAACGTCTTGAACTGCAGACTCAAGACGCCATCATCAAGCAATTGCTGGCCTTCAATCAGTGGGATTATGTTCTGCGTACCCAACCGACGATTATCGTTTTGGATACACGCACCCGCCGTTGGCACAATCGCCGTTTAGCCAGCCGCCCCTCCGGTTTGATGGACTGGGAGTCCTTGACCGAGTTGCAACATGAACTGCTGGATGAGCGCGCCGCCGTCATTGTGTCGCCGACGCCCATGTTTGGCGTCAAGCTAATTGAAGTCATCCAAAGAATCTGCACCTACGCCGGCTTTGCTCTGACCGTAGACGCGGAAAACTGGATGGCACATCGTGGTGCGGCCAATACCATGCTGAATATTTTTCGGCACTCGCGCACACCCGGTAATTACGTCATCTTGTCCGGCGATGTGCACTATTCCTTTGCCTATGATGTTGAGGTACGCCACAGCAAGCACATCCCTCATATCTGGCAAATCACCAGCAGCGGCATCAAGAATGAATTTCCGCCTCAGTTGCTGAACTGGCTGGATCGTTTGAACCGTTGGCTCTACTCACCCCGTTCGCCCTTGAACTGGTTCACCCAGCGTCGAGACTTGAGCATTACGCCTCGTCTGCCCGATCAACGACATCACGGTGAACGGGTCTGGAATGGTTCAGGGATTGGCCAGATCTGGCTGGATGAAGAAGGCCGCCCTGCCCGGATTTTGCACCACAACGCCAACAACACCCCCGCTACTGAATTCTTGCCGCCTGAAGCAGAAGATTAAGAACGGGGCGTGGAACTGACCGCGTGTATCCGGCAGGACATCCTGGCGCAGGGGCTTACTGCCCGGCTATGGTACTGACGTAGGTGGCGATAGCGTCGCGTTCTTCGTCACTTAAGGTTTGAGCAAAGGACGGCATGGCGCCCATCCCTTCGTTCATGACTTTTAAGATTTGCTCTTTGGAGGGTTGCAACTCGTCCAGATCAGGACCAATTGCGCCCGCGGAACCCGCATCCGCCAAGGTATGACAGACCGCACAGGCAATGGGTTTAGCTCCCGCCGTAAACAGGGTTTTGCCCTGCTCATCTGCCTGAGCCTGGCCAGCAACTGCAAATAAACAGGCAGCAACAACAGCAAAATATTTCTTCATTATTCTCTTCCAAACCCGCCCCGATGCGTCGGGGCGGCTACAACATTGCAGGCTTAAACAACGGTGACGGGCAGCATGTGGTCACGCCAGCTATTGTTCAAATAGCCGTGGCTGTTAGCCACGCGCTCTTCAGGCTGGACGGTGCCCGCTTCGCTGGTGGCGCGGCTGGCAATTTCGTACTGGCCGGGCTTCATATCAACGCCCACCACAAATTGACGCCAGGCGTATTTACCCAGATCCGGGCCCACAAAGTCTGCCTTGATCCAGTTTTTGCCACCATCAACCGACACCTCAACCTGCTTGGCTGAGCTCATGCCACCAAAGGCCAAGCCTTGAACCTGCACCTTGCCGGCTTTTATCTCCTCGCCAGGTTCACCGTTCGGACTGGTGATCCAGGACTTGACCGGCATTTCCCACACCGACTCCTGGTTCACATTGGTCTTTTCACCCATGGGCGTCATGCGGTAGCTGTTTTGCTGAATGCTGGCAGCGGACTGATCTTTGCTAAAGGCCAGTTGTTTGATGTATTTGACGTTATTTACACCGGTGTAACCGGGCACGATCAAACGCAAAGGACCGCCGTGAGCCAAGGGGATGGGTTGACCGTTTATTTCCCAAGCCAAGATGGCATCATCAATGGCTTCCAGCGGCAGTGAGCGCTCCACCATGATGGTGTTGGGGTCCAGACCTTCTGGAATATCCTCGCCACCCGTACCTGTCATGAACTTGGCCCCAGCGTCCATGCCGCCTGTCGCTTCCAGCACTGCCTTGATAGGCACGCCGGAGAACACAACACAGCCTGCTGCACCTACGGTCCATTTCGTACCACTAGGTTTTTCAGGGAAGTAAGCACGGCCATTACCCGAGCACTGCAACACCATAGGCACCGCGACCAGACCCAAGCGTTTGAGCTCAGCTACCGTCATTTCTTTGGGGTTTTTAACGCCCTTGATCGACAGCACCCAAGCGTCAGGATCAGCCACGATCTGTTCAGATGGAGGTGCGACGTTATTTCGCACAAACAAGCGATCCAAGGGGGTAATCAAACCCGAGCCAAAAGCACTGCGTTTGGTTTCAATGGTGTTGGCGCTGTGCACGATCAAGCTGTCGGCATGCTTCCAAGACGCGTAGGCGGGCAAGGCTTTAGCCTGTGTTTTTACCTTGTCCTGAGCCAGAGCAGCGGACAAAGGAGTCAGGCTTGCGGTACCGGCCAAAGCCATGACTCCGCCCGTAGACAAGAGCATGCGCCGGCGTGAGAGATTACTGGGTTCCATTGTCGCCTCCATATGTGTTTTATATATGTAACTACTTTAGGTTTCGATTTTATGGGGGCAACAACTTTATAACTACAACTTATAACCCTTATATATAACGAGCAGAAAGAAACTTAAGGAAAAATAAAAACGGGCTGTAAGCCTTATATCTAAAGGCTTTTAACTCTTTAGCTCTATCCTGCTGACACTGATAAGAAGCTAGATCTTTCTCAAATCTACTTTATCTACGACCTACTTACGGCCTCAGAATTTTTACCTCGTGCATTGGAACAAGGCGTTTAGGAAAATCTGTTTGAATAAGGTGGCGGACCCTTTCCACGCTGCACAAGCTGAACACCCGAATGAAATGTGCTCAGAGCAGTACCTCCAGCAGCCATGAAAAAAGCCCTCGGATTGCTCCGAGGGCTTTAACTGTGCAGTCAGTCCAAAAAGGCGTTTAGCTAACCGGGTCCAGTTTGGCAATTGCCAAGGCCAAGGTCTTGCTGCCAACTTCGCGGAACTGGATCAACGCCTGAGCATCATCGCCCTGACCTGTCAGGTTAATGATGGTGCCCTCGCCAAAACGGCTGTGATGCACACCTTGCCCGACACGGAAGGACTGCCCATTCACTTCCAGCACGCTGGTATGACTGCGGCCACCATAAGGCTGCGCCGAACGGCTCTTGTCACTGTCTCCCCAGCTTTGACCACGGCGAAACGCACCCGAGCTAGCCTCGGACTGCATGGGAGCGCTGGCGTAACGAGCTGACAGCCACTTGATGTTCTGCTCAGGCAACTCTTCCAAGAAGCGAGAGCGCATGGCGTAGCGAGTCTGGCCGTGCAACATGCGGCTTTGCGCCAGCGTGATGTACAGGCGCTTGCGTGCACGGGTAATGGCCACGTACATCAAGCGGCGCTCTTCCTCGATACCACCTGGATCAAACAAGCTGTTCTCGTGCGGGAACAAACCTTCTTCCAAACCGGTAATGAAGACCGCATCAAACTCCAGACCCTTAGCGGCATGGATTGTCATCAGCTGGATTGCATCTTGACCAGCTTGGGCTTGATTGTCCCCCGCTTCCAGCGACGCATGGGTCAGGAAGGCCCCCAAGGGCGACATTGGAGCCAGAACAGAGGCCACGGGCTGATCCGGGTTTTGCATCGCTTGTTGCGACTCACCCGGCACCGCCTCCGGCACTCGGCCGGCTGGCAATTCGGCAAAGCCTTCTTCACCCACAAATACGGTCGCCGCGTTGACCAATTCCTGAAGGTTTTCCAGACGCTCGGCGCCCTCACGATCTGCCTGGTAATGCGACAGCAGCGTACTGCCGTGCACCACATGCTCGATCAGTTCTGGTAGAGACAGAATCTGTGCCTGACTGGCCATATCCTGAATCATCGTGGCAAAGCGCATCAAGCTGGCCGCAGCCCGTCCTTGCAAATAGGGAATGGCACGCAGCAAGCTGGTACCACGCTCTCGGGCCAAATCTGCCAATTGCTCAACCGAACGTGCGCCAATCCCGCGAGTGGGAAAGTTCACCACCCGCAAGAATGCCGTATCGTCATCCGCGTTATCCATCAAACGCAAATAGGCCAGTACGTGCTTGACTTCCTGACGCTCGAAAAAGCGATGGCCACCATACACTTTGTAGGGCAAGCCTTGGGAAAACAGACGATGCTCAATCACCCGCGACTGAGCATTACTGCGATACAGAATGGCAATTTCACGACGTGGCTTGCCTTCAGCAATCAGGGCACGGACTTCGTCCACAATCCACTGTGCTTCCAGGGCATCCGAAGCCAGCTCGCTAATGCGCACCAGTTCGCCTTCGCCACTGTCCGTCCACAAATTCTTGCCCAGGCGGCCACTATTGTTCTCGATCAGCGCATTGGCAGCATCCAGAATATGACCTGAGGAGCGGTAGTTCTGCTCCAGGCGGATCACATTCCCGCGGGCGTAGTCACGCTCGAAGTCGGCCATATTGCCCACATTAGCGCCACGGAAGGCGTAAATGGACTGGTCGTCATCGCCCACTGCAAACATGCTGGCTTGGTCTCCGGCCAACAGACGCAACCAACGGTATTGCAACACGTTGGTGTCCTGAAACTCGTCAACCAAGATATGTTTGAAGCGGCGCTGGTAATGCTCACGAATAGGGGCATTGCGGGACAAGAGCTCATAAGCCCGCAGCAGCAACTCGCCGAAGTCGACCACACCCTCGCGTTCGCACTGCTCTTGATAAAGCTGATAGAGCTCGATCAGACGGCGACGATGGGGATCATGGGCTTCCAGGTCTCCTGGACGCTGGCCTTCCTCTTTACAGGCATTGATGAACTTCTGAATTTCCTTAGGGGGAAATTTCTCGTCATCAATATTATTGGCTTTGACCAAACGCTTGATCGCCGCCAACTGGTCCGCTGTATCCAGAATCTGGAAAGTCTGAACCAGACCTGCATCCCGGTAATGCATGCGCAGCAAGCGATTGCACAGGCCGTGGAAGGTCCCCACCCACATTCCGCGGGTATCGATAGGCAATAATGAAGTAAGCCGCGTCAGCATTTCGCGCGCGGCTTTGTTGGTGAAGGTAACAGCAGCTAGTCCGTGT
>SMEN01000123.1_pt1 | contig 29692 bp, 26 predicted proteins | sample 2456271 | NCBI WGS metagenome assembly SMEN01 (sample SAMN10132593, study PRJNA489261) | soil metagenome | isolation source: day1 control-loamy sand soil ammended with raw manure from dairy cow... | place: USA | collected 2015-04-01 | reverse complement strand
GCGAGCCTGACTCCGGCACTGATTCTGCACGGCTGTGGCTGCTTCGTTCCCGACCTGACCAGATTCACCGCCGAACCATGCGGAGGGGCCCGCCGACAAGTAGTGTAGCATTAATACGGCAGCCAAAGATCGGCCCTGGGGAAATAAAGCGCAGCCTGCGCAGGGCGCCCATCCAGAGCCTGTACTTGTTCGCAATATCGCTCCAACTGAGGGGCATAACGCTCCCGCATACGCTCGGCAAAAGCCTCCAGAGTTTCATGCTCGGCAGGCCGCCCGGTTTTGTAATCCACCACCAGCCAATGGTCTTCCTGAGAAATGGCCAGGTCAATAATCGATACGCGGCCGCTAACATCCAGCAAAGACCATTCACGGTAAGCCCGGCTGACGCCCAGCAACCATCGACCCCTCTCGGTTTCTACTGTTGCCTTGATCGCTTCAAACAAAGATTGCGCCGCCTCATCCAAATAGGCCGCAGGCACGCCTGCCCGTAGCAATTGACGACGCATGACGGCGCGGCCTTGTTGCAAGCGCTCCACCGGCCATTGATCCAAACCTTCACGCCCCAGTTTTTCCAGCCAGTCATGGGCAACCGTACCAATCGCCTTTTCATGGGTGGTATCTAAGGACCACTGCCAGCTTTGATATTGCGGATTGCTTGACTGCACGGGCGCTGCCGCAAGGGCAGGCACGCTCACAACACGCTGCAAAAGAGCAGCAGAACTTTGCCCGTCCTCCTCCTGCCGCACATTTTGCTCGGCTTGCCACACAGGGGCAGACGGTTGCTCCAGCACCGGCCACACCCGACTTAGCAGGGAGCGGCCATCCGGCTCGCGCAGTCCTTTATCGGGCGTAATGCTCAACTCTGCAAACAAATGCAATTCCTGACGCGCACGGGTCAACGCCACGTATAAAAGGCGATGGCTTTCCTGCTCGGCACGGATACGCTCCCGAGCCGCCAGAAATTGCGAGACGGGGTCGCGCTGCTCGCTGCCCTTATGGCTGATCGGCCCCAGAATCAATCGCTCGGCGCTATGTTCCAAACGAATCAAGGGTTCAGAGTCAGCGGCAGACTGCTTATGCAGCCCAAACAAAATAACGGTTTCAAACTCCAGACCCTTGGATTTGTGAATCGTCATGACTTCTACAGCCTTGCCGGTCCCTTGCGGGGTGGCGTACAAGGACTCGACTCGGGACTGTAGCTGCTGCTGATCCGGTGGCCCGTAAGGACACAGTTCTTCCAGCAATCGCAAAACCTGCTCCGCGTCCGCTTGGTCGGCCAAGCTGGGATACACCTGCGGCCCGCCCAAGCGCAGCCAGCATTCCTGCACCCAAGCTGCAAAAGGCATCAAGCCACTGCGATTACCCCGATCCAGCAGAATCTGACACGCGAAGAGCAAACGAGCACGCTCGTCCGCTTCCCAATCATTGAAGTCCTGACCCTGCGTTAACTCGGCCAGGGTTTGTGTGGGATGCAAGGCGCACAAACGGTGCAAGCTGTCCAAACGCAAACCGATCAAAGGAGAACGCAGCACAGACAACCATGCCAGACGGTCAGCCGGATGCGCCAAGGCTCGCACCAATTGCACCAGGTCAGCGACCACAGGGCGCTGTTGCAAAGGCTCCAGCTCTACTGCACGGCACGGTATGCCCTGCTCACCCAACTTGCGCACCAGACCATGCAAGTGAGAACGCGCCCGTACCAAAATAGCGACTGGATGCTCACTATCCTGGTAACGCTGCAAAGCTTGTGCCGCGCATTGGACGGCATCGTCCACGGCTCGTTCTTGAGCCGCCTGTTGTGACGGCACCGCATCTTCGCCGCGAGCCACCCGGAAATGCCAGGAGGGATGAAACTGCACCGCCCACTGCGGTACATCAGGTTTGAAGGCGGTGGAGTGCTCGTAAGTCACCATGCCCAAGTCCGGATCAGGACGCGGCGGAAACAGCTGAGCGCCTACCTGATTCACCCACTCCACCAAACGTGGGTGCGAACGGAAGTTATTGCTTAGGTTCAACGGCTCCAGCTCCACCTCACCCAGGCGCTTGGCCTGCCAGACCTGCAAGAACAAGCCCACCTCCGCTTTACGGAAGCGGTAGATGGATTGCATCGGGTCGCCCACCAGAAACAGGCTGCGCCCATCGTCCGGTTCCCAACCACTGGTCAAGCGTTCCAGCAACTGCACTTGTGACTGACTCGTGTCCTGAAACTCGTCCACCAAGAGATGGCGGATAGAGCGGTCCATGCGCAAGAGCAGTTCCCCCGGCTCGTCCGCATCCCCCAGCGCTTGCAACGCTCGTTGGGCAATTTCCGTGAAATCGACCTCGGCTTTTTCGGCAAAACGCAGTTTTAACTGTGCAGCGGCCAGCCACAGAACCTGAATCAAATTCGACAACACCTCTTGCTGCTGCTCGGAATACTGAGCGGGCAAGAGCCGGGCGCTCGCCAAACGGGAGACCCAGGACTCAGTACCCAGACAATTCCCCAGCCATTCACTCAAGGCTTCTTTTTGTGCTGTTTTAGGAGGGAAACCATTGCGCACCGTCAGACTTTTACGCAAATCGCCTTTATCCGTCAGCAATAGCGCCGCCAGTCCACGCCAGCGGGGCAAGTCATCCATGACCGGAGCCAGGGTATCGCCTCGCCAATCGGCCAAAGCCAGCACGTCTCCTGTATCCAGGTTGGATGCAGCAAAGCAGGCCAGGGGCGCCAAAGTGGTGGACCAGCCCGGCGGCAAGCTTTCGCTTAACTGCTGCAGTTGCTGTTCAACCACCTCGCGCAAACTGTCTTGCAACAGAGCAAGATCGCCCCCCTGCCCCATGGCAGGCAACCATTGATCCCGACTAGCCAGCATGCCAGCCAGAAGCGCCTGAGCCTGAAGCAGATTCACATCCATATGCTCCAGAAAGCGCGCCACGCTAGGAATGCTTTCCGCCATTTCCAAGGTAGCCCAGGCCGCCGCTTCGTAGTGTTCCTGCGCCTTATCAGTAATGGCGGGCACCCCGCCCAAGCCGGTGATCCAGGGCATCGCACGCACCAGATGGGCGCACAGGGAGTCAATCGTCCGGATGCTTAGACGAGCCGGATAAGCCAACAAGTCCCATTGCTGCTCCTGATTACGCTGCATGGCAGCGCGAGCCAGCTCCCAGCTACGAACGCGATAAGGCTCTGCCGGTCGCTCTTGATCGGCTGCAGCCAGTTTCTCCAATACGCGAGCGTGCATTTCAGCTGCCGCTTTACGCGTAAAGGTAATGGCAACAATTTCTTCTGGCCGCTGTACACGCGCCAGCAAGGCCAAAATTCGGTCAGTCAATAATTCGGTTTTTCCAGAACCCGCTGGTGCCTGCACCAGAAAGGAGGCATCAGGGTCCAGTGCCCGAGCCCGGGCCTGACTATCGCTAGGAATAGTAAACATCACGCTTCTCCTCCATTTTCCTGGAGGTCTTCCTGGAACAATCGTAAAAAGGGCAAGACATCGCAATAGAGCAGGTCATTGCGATTCCAGATCTGATTGGCGGCCTGCCCCTGCAAAAACTCGTCAGCCAAACCTTCCACCGCTTGCTTCCACTGCGCAATCTGGGCTGTCCACTGCTGGGCGGTTTCCAGCTCGGTCAGCCCTTCAATGTCCATACCCGGTGCGGCCAAACCGCTCAACCCCACTTGACGGGCATGCAAACGCACAAAAGCCAGACCACTGACCGCACGGCCTTCATCGTGCAAGGCGGCTGCATAAAACGGCAGTTGCAAATTGACCGGTCGGGGCCGCAGCCAGTCTTTATCGGGGCGCAGCTCGCCGATACCGGTTTTGTAATCCAGCAGCAATTGCTCGCCGTCCGCCAAATCATCCAAACGGTCCAGACGCAGATTCAAGCGCAGCAAGCCACGGCTCCAGCTCAATTCATGCTCAGTTGCCCCCAAAGCAAAGGGAGGACGCTGTGCTTCCTGATGAGCGTATTCGGCCAGCACGGCCATCCCGCGCTCCATTTCTAAGCCACGCAGTACAGGCCCGTAATCGGGCAGTTCCTCTTGGGCGGCCTGGTTCACGCAGCCTTGCACGACCTGCACCAGCATGTCTTCACCAATCAGCTCATGCAAACGGTCCTGATCCCGCACTTGAAGCCAGAACAGCTCAACGGCACGGTGCAAAAACATCCCGCGTGTATTCATATCCCCTAGACGGGCATAGTCCGGCAGAGCCTGTCCATGCAAACGGAATTTCACAAAAGCCCATAAGGGACTGCGAGCCTGTGTATCCAGCACGCTGATGCCGCCACGAATACGCTCGTCCATCTGCAGCGGTGGGCCTTGCTCATCCCGCATTGCTTCCTGCGCAGCGGCCTGCTCGGCCTGCACAGCCCACGGCGTGTCCAGCAAGGGCCAATTCGCAATCAAGGGGCTGGGCCTAAGCTCTTGCTCACCTTGATGCAAAGGCGCGCTCAGCAGCACCTGATCCCCACAACGCAATAGCGCCGCCAGCATCCAGCGTGCCCACTCCAGCTCGCGCTCCGGCGTACTGCGCGGCGCCTGCACTCGGCGTAAAACCTGGGCCGGGATCAAAGGATTGGGTTTGACAGCGGCAGGCAAGATTTCATCTGTCAGCCCCAGAACCCACACCGCATCCCAACGCCCGCCTTCAGCCTCCAGAAAGCCCAGCACATCCAAACGGGAGCGCGGATCGCGCTGCGGCTGGAACAGGTTTTCACGCGCCATGCGCGCCAACGCATTCTGCGCCTGCAAGGCACTGATACGCCCCAGCACTGGCGCTTGCTGCGCCAGTTGCAGGAGCAAGGCTTCCAGCGCCTCCAGTGTCTGAAACTGCGCACTGTCCAGGCGGTTGGTCCCGGGAAAGCCCAAGGCTTCCAAACATTGGCGCATGACCGACGCCCAGGTGTCCACCCCTTGCGCCCCGGACGACACGGCATTGAAGCGCTCCATTGCCTTGTCCCACGCCAAGCCCAATTCAGGCGTGTGAAAACTGAGCATGTCTTCAAACTCTTTACGACCCACTTGAGTGATGCGGTTGTCGCGCCACGCCTTGTCGATGCGAGCACGTCCCCCAGCTTCAGACTGTTCGGCCTGACACGCCCCCAGTCGCAAAGCCTCGCCCAGCATGGCGGGCTCTGCCTGGGCTTTGGTCGCCAAGGTAAACAAAGCTTTCAACCAGGCCATGGCCGCTTCCACCACGGGCCACTCCGCCAAGGATCGGGCAGCGGCCACGTTATAGGGCAAGGCGCCTTGATCGGTGTGCATGGCCTGCCGCAACAGGCGATGCACCAAGGGCAATTGAGTCTCCAGCTGGGCAGCCACAATGGCCACCGTGCGGTCTGGGTCTTCGTCCAATTGACAACGAGCCCATTGCACGGCCAAACGCCACTCGGTATCTGCGTCCTGGGCTTGCACCCGATGTACTTGAGTGGCCGCGGCCTCCTCATGCTCCAGACGCAAGATCTCCACTCCGGCCTCTTGCAAGCCACTGAGCAGGGCTTGCAAGCGCGGCGAGTATTCATGAAAACCATGCAGCACCATATGGCGATGGCGCATGTGTAAAGCGCCCTGCCGCACAGCCGCCAGCACGCGCCCTGCCGCCAGATTGGCATCATCCAGATCAGCTTGCGCCAGGCTTTGTCGATAATGAGAGCGCCACTGCATAAAGCGTTCAAAGTCCACACTGGCTTCACCGGGCTTCAATTCAATATGCCACTCATCCAGCAAGGTATCGGCTTCACAGGCCAGACGCGCCGCCTGCCCCACATCCAGAAAATAGCCCTCTTCCTCGCACTGCTCGATGCTGTGTTCCCAGCGCTGCAGGGCGGCGAAGCGATCCATTTGGTGCGCTGCTGGCTGCCACTGTTCGGAAAAGCAGAGCTGATCGCTGGCCTGAGCCAGCCAGGCTCCCAAAGGCACGATTTCAGGCACGGCCACCGTCCCTCCCGCACCTGCCAGGCTGGCGGACAGATGCCCCAGCAAACGGCGGGCGTAGCGCTTGTTGACAGTCAGAACGACCGTCTCGGCACTATTGAGCTCCTGCAATTGAGCCATGGAAATAGCGGGGGTGTCGTACATAGAAAAAACCAGTTAAGGTTGCAAGAAAACAGAATGGCCAGCGGCACGAATCAGGCCATTGTACTGGCGCTCTATACCTTGTCCGCTCCCGCCCTTACACTTATCACCATGCCTAATTCACACACTCCCAATCCCGAATTGACCGGTAGCCTGTCTCTGCGTACGGGTGAACATACTTGGGGCAGCGCACGCCGTATGGCTTTGCTGGCCGCCATTGCCGAACAGGGCTCAATTTCTGCTGCTGCCCGCCATATTGGCATCAGCTACAAAGCCGCCTGGGATGCCATCGACATCATGAACAATATGGCTGGCGAACCCCTGGTGCTGCGCAGCACGGGTGGCCATCGTGGTGGTGGCGCCACCTTGACCCCCAAGGCGGTCGAGTTACTTGAGCTGTACCAAACCTATGACCGGCTGCATCAGCGCTTCATGAGTCGCATCAGTCGCTTAATGCCTTCAGTGGCCACTCAAATGGAGTTACTCCAAACCATGATCATGCAAACTTCCGCTCGCAACCAACTGCCCGGCACAGTCACCACGATCAAAACGGGTGCCGTTAACGACGAAATTCATGTGGATATTGGCCAGGGCCAGACCGTTGTGGCGTCCATTACCCGTGAAAGCACAGAGAACCTGGGCCTGCGCGAAGGTCAAAAAGTGCTGGCCTTTCTGAAAGCGTCTTCAATCATGATCGGCACTGGCGACACACGCAACTCCCTGTCTGCCCGCAACCAATTGCCCGGCACAATTACAGATGTGATTGGTGGCGCGGTGAACGCCGAAGTCCGCATGGAACTGCCGCAAGGACTGGTGATAACCGCCAGCATCACGCTGGACAGCACACAGCGTTTGAGCCTGGAAGCAGGCCAATCTGCCTATGCGCTATTTAAGGCATCCAGCGTAATGATCGCTACGCTGTAACTTCCAGATCAGCGCTGGTGCAGCATTCGATAATGCGACCATCGCGAATGCGATAGACCTCTTGGGCCAAGGCTCTGGCATCTTCAGGATCATGCGTAATCAAAATCGTGGGAATGTCGATCTGGCTCTGCAATTGAGCCAGTTCGGCACGCAAACGGGTACGCAAATCCTGGTCCAGAGCCGCCAACGGCTCGTCCAGCAAGAGCAGCTGCGGCTGGATTGCCAGCGCACGAGCCAAAGCACAGCGCTGCTTTTGCCCACCCGATAGCTGAGCAGGATAGCTGCTCAACACGGACTCCAGCTGGAATGCTTCCACCCAACGCTGGGCTGCCGCAGGCAAATCTCGCACTGTGCGGTTGAACAAGCCGGTATTCAGACCAAAGCAAATATTCTGTGCCGCCGTCAAATGAGGGAACAGGCCATAGTCCTGAAACAGATACGCCACGCGGCGTTCGCGGGGCTTTAAGTTCACGCCGGTTTCAGAATCAAAATAGACCTGATCGCCAATTTGAATTCGGCCGTGATCGGGCCGCAGCAAACCAGCAACGCTTTGCACCGTCAAAGATTTGCCCGAGCCCGAAGGCCCGTACAAAGCGATATGCCGAGCATCAGTCTGAATCTGAATATTCAGCTTGAAATGACGGGCCTCGCTAACAACGGTGCGTTGAATCTGTAAGTTCAGGCTCATGACATCCCTCTTTTACGACGAACGTGACGCGGCGACAGCGCACTGGTACTCCAAAGAACCAGGACGCAGGTAATTGAAATAATGGCCACCAGCACCAAAGCCTGTTGATCCTCGCCTGCCTGCACCGCCTCGTAGATAGCAATGGACATAGTCTGGGTGCGTCCCGGAATACTGCCCGCAATCATCAAGGTAGCCCCAAACTCGCCCAAGGCCCGTGCAAATGCCAGCAAAACCCCGGCCATAATACCGCGCGCTGCCAAGGGCAGGCTGACTCGAAAAAAAATGGCCAAAGGCTTAAGGCCCAGCACGCTGGCAGCATTTTCCAGGCGCGTGTCCACATCTTCAAAAGCGGCGCGCGCCGCTTTCAAAATCATGGGGAAAGCGACCACCGTGGCCGCCACCACCGCCCCCTGCCAGGTAAAGACTAGTTCTATACCTATGCTCGATAGCCACTGTCCCAGAGAACTGCGCCGACCCAGCAACACCAGTAGGTAATAGCCAATTACTGTGGGCGGCAAAACCATAGGCAAGGTCAAGATGGAGTCGAGCAGGTCACACCAGCGCGACTGCCAGCGCGACAAGGCATAGGCAATGCCTATGCCCAGCACACAGGCGAACAAGGTCGCCCAGGCGGCGACCTTGAGCGATAACCACAAGGGAATCCAAAGTGAAGTCATCCTGCTATCAAAATCCGATCAAGGCTTGGCAAAACCGTATTTTGCCAGCACTTGTTGACCGGACTCAGACATCACGAAATCCTGGAAAGCCTGGGCCTTGTCATTGCGACCCTCACGCTGAACCAAAGCGATGGGGTACGTGACAGGTTCCGTTGTCTTGAGCACTTCCAACACTTCCACCTTGTCTTTCATGATGGCAGCGTCAGTAGCAAACACAAAACCGGCTTCTACTTCGCCACGAGCGACGTAATCCAGCACCTGACGCACGTTCTGGCCCAGAATTTCGCGCTCTTTAACCGCATCCCACTGACCGGCTTTTTCCAGTGCGGCCTGGGTGTAACGTCCTACAGGCACAACCGCCGGATTACCCAAGGCCACGCGTTTGACTTCTGGCTTGCCCAGGTCACCGGCGTTGCTCACTTTGGCAGGATTGTCGCTAGGCACAATCAGTACCACCTGATTCTGCACAAAATTCTTGCGAGTAGCCGGGTCCACCGCCTTGGCTTCTTCTGCCTTGTTCATGGCCTTCTGGTCTGCGGAGGCAAACACGTCCACCGGCGCACCATTGACGATCTGTTGCAGCAATACGTCCGAAGCCGCAAAACTGGTCAGAACTTTGGTGCCAGGATGCTCTGCTTCAAACTGACCTGCCAGTTCCTTGAAGGCGTTGGTCAAGCTGGCAGCAGCGGCTACCACCAATTCATCAGCTTGCGCCGTGCCTTGCAAGAACAGGGATAAGGCAGCTACTGATACGACACGTTTAAACATTGTTTTCTCCTCCGGGACAGGTGTAACGAATTAGTATAATCAGGAAATATATATAGGTATATACCGAAAGTTGCGCTCGCGCCTGAATGAAGCTCATCACCTCGGAGTGATAGCATGATGACTTTCCCGCTCCGATCCCGTCGAATAAAGCCCCCCTGCCCCATGACGCAAGCCAGTCTGATTTCCGATTTCATCACCATGCTGTGGTTGCAAGACGGCCTGGCCGCCAACACGCAGCAGGCGTATCGGCAGGACCTGGAACGCCTGGCCGAATGGGTGCAGGCAGAGCGAGCGGACAAAGCATTGGACCAACTGGATGCCAGCGACTTACGCGAATGGATGAGCAGCCAGTCCGGCAGCAGCAAAGCCAGCACGGCTAACCGCAGGCTGGCAACCTTGCGCCGCTTTTACAGCTGGGCCGTACAAGAGGGCTTGCGTCAGGACGACCCCTGTCTGGAATTGAGCAGTGCCCGCCAAGCGCCCCGCGTACCGCACACTTTGTCCGAAGATCAGGTCGAGCGCCTGTTGGCCGCACCTGATATACACAATGAGTTGGGACTGCGGGATCGCAGCATGCTGGAGACCTTGTACGCCAGCGGCTTGCGTGTCAGCGAACTGATTGAACTGCCGATGCAAAATCTGAGCCTGAGCGATGGCGTCTTGCGCATCGACCAAGGCAAAGGCGGCAAGGACAGGCTAGTGCCTCTGGGCCAGGAGGCCCTGCACTGGATCGAGCGTTATCTGCAAGAATCGCGCCCCGCCTTGTTGGGTCAGCGACGCAGTGACTTTGTCTTCATCACCGGGCGCGGCACCTGCATGAGTCGGCAATCTTTTTGGCTGATCGTTAAAAAATACGCTGTTCAGGCCGGGATTCTGGCCCCGCTCTCGCCCCATGTATTGCGCCATGCTTTCGCAACGCACCTGCTCAATCACGGGGCAGATTTACGCGTGGTACAGATGCTGCTGGGACACGCCGATATTTCCACTACACAGATTTATACTCATGTGGCGCGTGAACGCTTGAAAGCCTTGCACGCCGCCCATCATCCACGCGCTTGAGCGCACATTCAGATATGGCTAAAGAAAAACACGTCAGCGAAACTCCAGCCACGCAATGGCTGCGTAAAAAAGGCATTAGTTTTACCGAGCATAGCTACAGCTATGTTGACCATGGTGGTGCCATGGAAGCGGCAGCCCAATTAGGGCTGGATCTGCACCGGGTTGCCAAGACACTGATCATGGAAGATGAAAGTGCCAAGCCGCTGATTATCGTGATGCACGGCGACCGCGAAGTCTCTACCAAGAACCTGGCCCGCCAGACCGGCGTTAAAAAGATCGCCCCCTGCAAACCGGATGTGGCCCAGCGCCACTCCGGCTACTTGGTCGGCGGCACCTCCCCCTTTGCGACGCGCAAGGCCATGCCCGTCTGGGTGGAAGAAGAGCTGCTGGAGTTCGACTCGATATATATCAACGGTGGACGACGCGGCTATTTATTGGGTATCAATCCACACGTTTTGATCGACAGCCTGGGCGCACGCACAGTACAAGCGGGCCTGGAAAAAGGCTGACGCCTTTCGCAGTGTTTATAAAAACGAACCGTTTTGAGCAACACCCCACAAAGTGGACAGCCATCCACTTTGTGGGGTGTTTTGCCAAGCAAGGCGCAATGCCCACAAGCAAGCACAGATTGAGAACAAATTTGTGCGGCATAGGCCGCAAGGTTTAGCCAAGTGGCACATGCGAAATAGCTGATACCGCTCCCCATCAGCACAGCAGGAAAGTCGCTTGTCACAAGACAAAAATGATTGCACCCACTTACTATTTCGCCAGATAATTCAAGCCTGAATAATAAGAGGGGGCCCCATGTTTCAATCCTTGCGCCAGCCTGCCGTGATGACGGTCACGCTGGCAGCCGCCGGCATCTTGATGGTCACCATGGGGATACGCCAATCCTTTGGTCTGTTCATTGGCCCGATTGATAAAGCGACCGGCATGGGCATCATGTCCATCAGCTTTGCCATGGCAGTAGGACAACTGGCCTGGGGCGCAATCCAGCCCATTGCCGGTGCTTGTTCTGATCGCTGGGGCCCAGACCGCGTTCTGATTGCCGGTCTGCTGGTACTGGCACTGGGTTGCGCGGTCACTCCCTTTATTGGCACTGGCCTGGGCTTGACGCTGACCTTGGGCCTGCTGGCCAATATAGGCTCGGGTGCAGCCAGTTTTTCCACCTTGATTGGTGCTGCTGCTCAACGCATTCCGGATCACGCTCGCGGACAGGCCTCTGGTTTGATCAACGCCGGCGGCTCCTTTGGCCAGTTTGTTTTTGCCCCCTTGGTGCAAAAACTGATCGCTATGGTGGGCTGGATGTCCACCTTCTGGGTACTGGCCTTGACCGCCCTGCTGACCTTGCCCTTGATTCGCAAGCTCAGTCCCGGCAACAGTGCAGCAAAAGCCGCTACCACCCCCAGCCCAGCGCCCGCTGTCAGCGGTCCGGGACTGGCGCAAACCGTCAAAGCAGCCATGAAAGATCGCAGCTATTTGCTGCTGAGCCTGGGCTTTTTCACCTGCGGTTTTCATATCGCTTTTTTAGTCACGCACCTGCCGGGTGAGATTGATTTGTGTGGCCTGCCCCCATCGGTTGCCAGCTGGTCTTTGGCCTTGATCGGGCTGGCCAACATCTTTGGCAGTATCGTGGCAGGCTCGTGCATTGCACGCTGGCGCAGCAAGTACGTGCTGGCGCTGATGTATGCCTCCCGCGCCGTCCTGATCTTGTGGTATTTGATGATGCCCAAGACCGATCTGGTGTTTTATGTTTTTGCCATCGGCCTGGGGCTGACCTGGCTGGCTACCGTGCCGCCCACGGCCAATATCGTCGCCAAACTGTTTGGTACACGCTATCTGGCCACCTTGTTCGGGCTGGCCCTGTTCTCCCACCAGATTGGTGGCTTTTTAGGTGCCTGGCTGGGCGGCATTGCCCTGACCCGCTTTGGTGACTACAGCTGGATGTGGTGGGCTGATATCGTTTTGGCCATCGTCGCGGCGATCGTCAATTTGCCCATACGCGAGGCAAAAATCCAAACGGCATAGAGGTTTCGGCAAGGAGTGCCCCTACACAATCAAAAAGCCCGTCATCACTGTTGAGCCCCAAACGTTTGGAGACTACACAGCCATGACGGGCGTTTTGTTAGCTTACGCATACATCCTCTGCTTACCGAGACGGCGATCAGCATCGGCCTGAACAAGCAACAAGTCTAAAACATGGTGTTGCTATTGGCCGCTTGCTCCGGCACCGCCTGGATGACATCCCAGTGTTCAACAATCTTGCCGTCCTGCACCCGGAAGATATCGATCACCGCTTGCCCACGATCCGCCTTGCCATTGGTCGAATGCACGTGCAGATAGACCAGATCTCCATCGCTGGCACTACGTACTATCTTTGCACGGGACTGCGGATTGTCTTTGAAGTAGGTTCCGAAATAGCCCACAAAAGGCGCTTTTCCGTCCGGCACCTGCGGGTTGTGCTGGATATAGTCATCCGCCACAACTTGGGCCGCTTGCTGAACCTCGTGCTGGTTAAAAAAGCGGTCATAAAACTGCAGCACTAACTGGCGATTACTCTCTTCCTGAGCCACATCACGCGCCGCAGGAGCCGCAGCCGAGGCAATGCCCGTGCTCATTAACAAAGCGCCGGTCAGCAACACCGGGGAAATCCAAGAAAACGTGACTTTCATCAGCCTGGCTCCTGTTAATAACCAACGGTGAAACGCTGACGCGAATGGCTGGGGCGCTCGATCTCGTCAACCAAGGCAATCGCATAATCTTCGTACGAAATCCGGCTACCCTGATCCGATACCAGCAAGCTGTCCTTGCCGAGACGGAATTTGCCGGTACGCTGACCCGGACCGAACTCAGCAGACGGAGACAAGAAGGTCCAATCCAGCTCTTTTTCTTGACGCAGTTGATCCAGGAACTCAATCCCGCCCAGTGCCTCGCTACGGTAGGCATCGGGGAAAGCGGGCTGATCAATCAAGCGCTGGCCAGGGGCGACTTCCAAACTGGCAGCCCCACCCACGACCAGATAGCGCTTGATGCCAGCGGCACGCACGGCAGTGATCAGCTTGGAGGGATCAGAAGACGCAAAACGAACAGCACTGATGGCAATATCGTGCCCTTCCAGCAGGGCGATCAAGCCATCCAGATCATTCACATCCCCCTGCACGGCAGTGACATTAGGCAGGCTGGCAATCTTGTCAGTGTGGCGGGCAATCGCGGTCACCGTATGACCACGATCAGAGAGTTCTTTCAGCAGGCGCGAACCGACTTCGCCGGAGGCGCCCATCAATGCAATGCGAGACATAATAGCTCCTTGTGTGCTCAAATAAAGACCTGGTCTATTAAGTAGACCATTAAGCATGATGCTAGACAGTTTTTTGTCACTCCACAAGAAGTCACGCGGACTATACCAGGTCACACGGAAGTGACTATTGAATATCGCAAGGCAGGAAAAAACATGCCCTCTTCAAGCGCAAACGTATTGGCGACAAGCCCTGTAGAAGAATTTGAACAGCCCTGTCCTATCCGGGATGTGCTCGATCGTATTGGTGATCAATGGAGTCTGTTGATTCTGGAATCTCTGGCCCCCGGCACAAAACGCTTTAATGAGCTGGGCCGGGAGATCGGTGATATTTCCCGGCAAATGCTCTCGCGCACCCTTAAACGGCTGGAGACGGATGGCTTTGTCCATCGCACTTTGTACGCTGAAGTACCGCCGCGCGTGGAATACACGCTGACCGAGCTAGGGAGGTCTTTTCTGGTACCCATGAAGGCATTGGTGCAATGGGCCGATACCCATCACGGGCAAATCTGCCAGGCGCGCAGGAACTCACAAACCGAATAAGGGCGAAGGCGTGCTCCTCCCGCGGCCGCTGCGCGGGGTGAAAAAATCGAGAAGCCCGTCCCGCATGTCCATCACCGGAGAAAACAAAAAAGCCGCATAGCGCGGCTTTTTTCTGGAACTTAACAAAGCTTAATAGAGCTTAGGCAGCACTGGCTGGCAAGCCAAACACTCGGTCAAAGGTCCAGCTGAAGATAAAGGAGTAAATCAGGAAGAACACCAAAATCGCCACTTCCATACGCAGCGCTTCGATCAAGCCCACCTGATACCACCACATATACAAAGGCACGATAAAAATAATCAAACCGGCCTCAAAGCTGATGGAGTGGACACAGCGGCGCAGCACGCTACGCCCTTTGACGCTCTGCTTGGACTCCCAATACTCAAAAATGGTGTTGAATACGTAGTTCCAGGTGATGGCAATCACCGAGATTGCCACCGCAATCGGCGCGGAATCTGATGCCGTACCACCGGCAAAAAAAGCCAGCAAAAACGAAGAAAAAATAATCGCAAAAATTTCAAATACGCCCACGTAAACGACGCGGCGCTTCCAACCCTGGAGTGTCATGACTAACCTGCTGCGGTGCACCAGCCGGCCCTGGAAGATCTCCAGCCGGACAAAATGATGCGTTGAAAAATGAAGTCGCTGACCCGGCAAAAAACGTCTTGATGCCCGGGCACAGCGTTAAAGCGCACAATCCTACCACAGCGCCCCGCCGGTTTATTCAGCAGCAGCCAATAAGCCTTTTCAGCATACAAACCCACAATCAAGGGGGTGAAGGCTTAGCGACCAAGGTGTAGACCAACCAGCCTCCAGATCCTGGATGTGTCCTAGCGGCTACTTATCGCCCCCCAAGCGATTCCGTGCCTTCGACGCAATTGCGGAGTAGTAGGCTTCCAGCTTTTTTAATTGTTTCTCGTCCAGCTCCTCAACATCAATCAAGCGCTCGTTCGCGTCCGTCAAAGAGATGATTAGCTCATCCATCTTGATATGCAGCGCCTTACTGTCCTTGTTCTGATTTTGCTGGATCAAAAAGACCATCAAAAAAGTCACGATACTGGTACCCGTATTGATGACCAGTTGCCAGGTTTCTGAAAAGTCGAAATACGGGCCAGATGAGGCCCACAACAGAACCGCCAACACTGCCACTGAAAACATGACGGGCGAACCCGCAAAGCGAGTCACTGACTTCGCGAATCGATCAAAAAACGAGTCGAAGGAATCCGGGGCACAAGGCTCCACCAAGGGGGGATCTTGCTTGCCACGCCCAGAGGAAACAGCCTCTTCGTTATTCGGAGAATTTTTAGCCTTATCCATGGCGAGTCCCTCATAAATAAAAGCAGTGTAATCATGGGGTTCGCCTAAGTATTTCAAATGAAAACGAAACTGGGCAAAAGGATGGCGCGCAGGGCGACGTACAGGCCTCTACCTTCTATGCCGCACAGGAACGCCCCGTATCAGCAGGTCGTTGTTGATTGGCGCTAAAGACAGTCATAGCTGGTAGAACCCTCACTAAGCGCGATCATTTAAAAACGCCGCCAAACCCCGTCTTTACTTGACCTGCGACCCCCAGCAGATCGGCCGCCTTGCCAGTGGATTGGGCTTACAAGACTCCGCAAACCCGCCGCTTTTCCCTGGCTATGATTTACGGATTCTTGCTCAAGAAACTTTTTGTTTCTTTTAACACTACCCAACATTATTCAAGATTTGTAAGATGCGCTCAGGCTATCTGCGTGGAGTGAGGATAGCCACAGCGCATTGCTATCTTTTTTTTAAAACACGCTATGTCCATAGCCACCATTTAAAGAGGAGCAAGAAATGGGCAAGATTGACCATAAGACCATGTGCATTTTGTGTCAGACCCTCCCCCTGTCTAAGCCACACACAAAAAAGCACACGTATATGCAGCGCCTCACTGCGCAAGAGGAGTTCATAGAGCAAGGCAAGCAAAGTCTCTTTTGCTGCTCGGTCTGCCAAACCCACTGGCTTTACCAACAAGATAAATGGAACAGTTGCCTGGGATTCAAGCTCTGGACAGGGAGCCTGGATGATTATCTGGCAAGCAAAAAGCCCGCTCTAAGCAGTCTGGGCGACAAGCAGCACTCCGCCAGCCCGTACGCCGGTTTGATCAGTCATCCGCCCCACGTACCCGGCTCGGCCTACACACGCCTTTAGGCATACCAAAGCTCCATAGACGACTGGCGTGCCAGCCTTGCCCCTCTGAGGACAAGGCTGGACAAGCAAAATACCCACAAATACACCCAGCCGTGTCGCAGCCAGAAAAAGCCGAAGGCAAGTAAACAGCCAAACAGCCGCAAAGACCATCAGTCAGACGGCACGGACAAAAGAGCAGAAACCGCCCTACAAGTCTCCCCAAGCTCCGTCATCAGCAGGTCAAAAACAAGTCTTAGCCTTTCCTCAATGTCAGGCTGCCCCAAGCCCCCTGCGGCCATCACCACACCAAAAACTCAAGCACTCAACAGAGTGCGCACTCCTGATCGCAGCCTGAGCCAACCGCCTCACGCCAGCCAAACAAGCGCGCTCCAGCCGTCTCTAGGACAAACCCCAATCTAAATATGTTGTTAATATATTTATAAAATATTAAGATCCATTCCATGCTCACATCCTGGCCACCGGCCGTTTACAGAGCTGGACTATAAAAAAACCACCGGAGACAAACATGAAATCCAAACTTGGTGCATCACGAATTGCTGGTTTGTTTTTGTTATGCGGCATGGCCTCGGCACAAGCCGCGGACATCAGCTGGCGCGTACCGACCTCTGTGCCCGAAGGCTCCCCCTTCTATCAGAACTTCCTGGAGCGTTTCGCAAAAAACGTAAAACTCATGACGGGCGATCGCGTTGAAATCCAGCCCTTCGGAGCAGGTGTCATTGTTCCGGCCCTCAAGGTTTTTGAAGCGGTAGAGACAGGCGTGGTAGAGGCCGGGCACTCCACCTCCAGTTATCTGGTCAACCAAGATCCAGCAAATGCTATTTTTGCTGGCTATCCGGGCGGCATGGGGCCAGATGCTTACCGAGTTTGGCTTTACGAAGGGGGAGGCAAAGAAAAGCTGCAGGAGTTGCGCTCCAAGAATGGCCTGAAAACCATGATTGTTGGCTTGGGTTCGACCGAAGTCATGGCTCACTCAAACACCCCGATTCGTAATGCAGAAGACCTGAAGGGACTGAAATACCGCACCTCCGGCGCCTGGGCCGATGTGATGAAAGACTACTTCGGTGCTGTGCCTACGGTAGTGCCACCTGGGGATACCTACACCCTGCTGCAACGTAAAGGGGTGGATGCGGTGGAGTGGGCCACGCCCTCCTCCAATACACCAGAAGGTTTCCATCAAGCCGCGAAGTACATAGTGGTGCCTGGCGTGCATCAACCCACCTTTATGTGGGAAGTCGTCCTCAAGCAAGAAACGTGGGACAAAGTACCAGCCGATTTGCAGCAATTGATCGAGGCCGCTGCTGAACTGACTACCCATCAATCGCTGGACTACTTTTACAACGCCGACATCAAAGCCATGGAAAAGTATCGCCAGGGCCGCAACGAAATCATTACCTTGGACCCCGCCTTCATCAAACAGTTGGCCGAAGCAGGCAATGACTGGGTACATAAGAAAGCGGATGCCCAGGCCCAGTCAGGCAACGATTACATGAAAACCTTGCTGACTGATTACGACGGTTTCTTAAACCGCTGGCGCAGCGAAAGCGATTATTTGATCCGAGACTGAAATCCTACTGTCTGAAGGAGAGCTGCCATGCTGCAGCCTATTTCAAAACTGATCGACTTTATCGCCCTTGCAAGCTCCCGATTGGCGGAAATGGCTGCGGCAATCCTGGTCACCGCCATGGTGTGGGAAGTCTTTGCTCGCTATGTTCTCCATGCCCCCACGGTCTGGGCCTTTGATGTGGCGTACATGATGAATGGGGCAATTTTTCTATTGGGTATGGCTTGGGTGATGCGTCAGAACGAGCACATCAGTATCGACGTGGTTCGCAAGCACTTGCCAAAGCGCTTTGCCCGCATTTCAGACCTGGTCCTGTATCTACTGGTGCTGTTTCCTCTGTTTGCCGTTTTAAGCAAAGTCAGCATCTACAAAGCCTGGATGGCCTGGAAACTTAACGAGGTCGAGATGGTCAGCCCCTGGGCTCCGGTGATGTGGCCTTTTTATGCCTGCATTGCCATTGGTCTGATTGCCTTTACCTTGCAACTGCTGGCACACGGGTTGCGCTGTGCGGTCAAAGCAGAAAGCCACGCTGAGATTGAGGTGAACCCATGAATTTATGGATCGCCGGACTGATGTTTCCTGGCTTGTTCCTGCTGATTTTTCAGGGCATGCCCGTGGCTTTTGCGCTGATCCTGCCCGCCTTTCTGGCCGGTTGGTACGCCTTTGGCCCTATGGTCTTTGATCAAATGTATGGCGCCCTGTATGGCGCGGCTACCAACCATATCCTGTCAGCGATTCCCATGTTTGTCTTGATGGGGGCACTGCTGGAGCGTTCGGGCATTGCGGCACGCTTGTTTCGCACTATGCAGTTATGGCTGGGCGGGCTGCCAGGTGGGCTGGCCATTGCCACAATCGCAATGGCTGCCACTTTTGCCGCCGCAGCAGGCGTAGTTGGAGCCGTAGAAATCATGGTGGGGCTGATGGCTATCCCGGCCATGAAGCGCTTTCGCTACAACAACTCGCTGATTGCCGGCACGATCTGCGCAGGCGGTTCGCTGGGCACCATGATCCCTCCCTCCGTGGTCGCGGTCGTCTATGCCTCTCTGGCACAGGTTCCGGTGGGAGAACTGTTTGCTGCCATGCTCTTTCCCGGTCTGCTGATGACCTCGCTGTTTGTGGCTTATATCCTGATCGCCACCACACTCAAGCCCGAGCTGGGCCCCAGAGCGGATGACGAGGATATGCGCCGGCCTTTGGGTGAGAAAATCAGTATTACGATGCGTGGCCTGGTCCCCATGATGCTGCTGATCATTGCCGTTCTGGGTTCCTTGATGAAGGGTATTGCATCGCCTACCGAGGCCGCCGCCTTGGGAGCAGCAGCGGCAGCCGTCCTGTGCATTTTCTACCGTCAGTTCAACTGGGAGGTTTTCAGTGGAGCTTTGCGCATCACCGTGCGCATTACCGCGATGATTATGCTGATTGTGGCCGGAGGCATCATGTTTACCGGTGCCTTCGCAGCCAATGGTGGCGCCAAGCTAGTGCAAATGCTCACCAGCGATCTGGGCTTAGGCCCTACCGGCACAATCATCCTGTTCCTGGGCATTGTGTTTTTGCTGGGGTTTGTGCTGGACTGGACGGCTAACGTGCTGATTTGCGTCCCGCTGTTCCTGCCCTTTATTGTAGCGACGGGCCTGGACCCCTTGTGGTTTGGCGTGATGGTAATTGTCGTGATTCAAACCAGCTACCTGACGCCGCCTTTAGCCTCATCCATTTTCTACCTCCTGTCCATTGCCCCGAAAGACATGACATATGGACAAGTTTGTCGAGGTGTTGTGCCGTTTATTCTTGCCCAGTTATTGACCTTGTTGATCGTCGCCTTGTTTCCCGCGATTGCAACCTGGTTGCCTCAGCAAGTGTCCGGCTTTTAACGCACTTTTTATATTGGAGTCTCTGTGAGTAGCGCCCCCATCCCTTCTTCTCGTGCCGCTGAAACCGCTTACCAAGCGATTGAACAGTTAATTGCCACACTCAAACTGGAGCCTGGCCAGGCCATCGTGGAAAGTGATCTGGTGGAAATGACAGGTTTGGGACGCACCCCCTTACGTGAAGCCCTGATGCGTATGGTGGCCCTGGGATTAATTGAACAACAACCACGCAGAGGCCTGCGTGTCAGCGAAATCCGCGTGGCCGAACATTTGACTCTCATTGAAACGCGTCGAGTCCTGGAACGCCTAATTGTGCAAGGGGCGGCCCGATGGGCTACCCCGGCACAACGCAGCACCTTGCTCGCCCATGCGCAGGCCATGGTGGATGCTGCCAATGCCAAGGATATAGAGGCCTATATGCTGGCAGACCAACATTTGGACGAAGTCATACATCAAGCCTGCCGTAACACGTTTGCTGTGCAAGCGGTCGCTCCCATGATCGTTCAGTGCAGACGATTCTGGTATGCCTATCAATATGAAGGCGACCTGGAAGCGGGGGCCAAAGCACATTTGACCCTGGCGGAAGGGATCCAGGATGGAAACCCCGAGATGGCTTTGCAAGGATCAGAAGCCTTGATGGCGTACCTGAGCGCCTTCACCCGCAAAGTCATTGAATAACTACTTAAATCCACCACTAATAATTTGGAGACATCATGAACCTGAACGGAATTCTCGTGCCCATCGTCACCCCGTTTGATGCCAACAATCAATTGAACGAAAAAGCGCTGGAGAGCCTGGTTGAATGCTTTATTGAGGCAGGCGTTGGGGGGATTGTGGCCTGCGGGACCACAGGCGAATACTACGCTTTGAGCGCGCAAGAGCGCCGCCGGGTGCTGGAGATCGTCGCGCAAACAGGGCGTGGCCGTACCACACTGATCGCAGGCGTGAACTCCCTGTCACCCGCCGAGGCCATCAGTCGGATTCGTGAAGCAGAGCAATTGGGATACGAAGCCCTGATGCTCTCCCCCACCCCATACAGTCTGCCCGGACAAAATGAAGTAGTGGCCTATTTCAAAGAGGTCGCCGCCGCGACCGAATTGCCTATTGTCATGTACAACTTCCCCGCACGGATTGGCATACAAATTGAGCTGGAATCCGTCTACGAGCTGGCTAAGGTCAAAAACATTGTGGGCATCAAAGAAAGCAGCGGCAACTTCAGTCGAGTCGTTGCGATGGTCAATGCCAAGCTAGAAGATTTTCAAGTCGTGTGCGGCTGTGATGACCAAGCCGCCGACTTTTTATTCTGGGGTGTGCGTAGCTGGATCAGTGGTGGTGCCAACGTATTTCCCGCTGAACAAGTCCAGATGCTCAAAGCAGCCGAACGCGGGGACTGGGCAAGCGTGCGCATCATGATGAGAACCATGTTGCCAGCGATCACCGCGATGGAGTCGGGCAATTACAACCAGAAGGCCAAGTTGGGTTGCATACGCCACGGCATTGATGTGGGCTCAGTACGTTTGCCTCTGCTCCCAGTCGAGCAAAAAGAGCGCGACGACTTTCTGGCACAGATCAATGCATTCCAAATTGAACAGGAGGCCTGAATGCCCACGCAACAAGAAACCGTATTTGAGTTAGCCCGCGCCGGAAAGCTGCACGCTTCGCACCTGATTCCTGGACATCAATCGATCAGCCAAGCTCAGTTCGACAACATCAGCCCTATCGACCTGGCTGTCATTGGCAAAGTTGCAGCCGGTGAGGCCGCTGACGTTCAAGCAGCCGTCAAGGCTGCCCGTACCAGCTTTGAATCGGGTGAATGGTCTGCTCTGTCGCCAGCAGATCGCAAAAAAACCATGCTCAAGTGGGTTGCCCTATTGGAGCAACACGCGGAAGAACTGGCAGCGCTGGACTGTGTCGATGCGGGCAAACCCATCACCGAATGCCTGAATACAGATATGCCTGCCACGATTGAGACCTTCAGTTGGTATGCAGAAACAGCCGATAAATGCTTTGGTCGCATTTCTCCAACCGGCTCGGATGCATTGGGTTTAATCGTGAAAGAACCCATTGGCGTCGTCGCAGCCGTACTACCTTGGAACTTCCCTGCGCAGATGTATGCCTGGAAAGTCGCCCCCGCATTGGTATGTGGCAATTCGGTGATTGTTAAACCATCCGAGTTAACTAGCCTTAGCGCCTACCGTATGACACAACTGGCCCATCAAGCAGGCATTCCGGAAGGGGCGCTTATCCTGATTACCGGTACAGGCGAGCAGGTGGGGGAACCTTTGGGACGGCACCAAGACGTGGATATGGTGTCGTTTACGGGCTCCACCGAAGTCGGTCGCCTGTTCCTGAAGTACTCCGCCGACAGTAATCTTAAAGAGGTCGTCCTGGAATGCGGCGGCAAAAGTCCTCAGATCGTCTTTGAAGACGCCCAACTGGATGAAGCCATCCCCTCTATCTTGGCTGCTGCATTCTGGAACATGAGCGAGAACTGTAGCTGCGGGTCCCGCTTGCTGGTACACAGCAGTCTGAAAGATAGCCTGCTGAAAAAACTTAAACAGGGTCTCAGTGCTTGGAAGGTAGGTCTGCCCACTGATCCTGATGTGTCTATCGGACCCATGGTTGAGCAAGCCCACTTTGAAAAAGTGGCCAGCTTTCTGGAGAATCCAGGGAAAAATGCCAAATTGGTCCATGGCGGGCGAATTCACACCGAGCTCGGTAGCGGCTGGTACATCGAGCCCACCATCTTCGATGAGATTACTCCTGAAGACCGGCTGTTTCAGGAAGAGGTCTTTGGCCCTGTGCTGGCAGTGAGTACCTTCGATACCGAGGAGCAGGCCATCGCCTTGGCCAACGACACCCAATATGGCCTGGCAGCATCTATCTACACCCACGATGTACGTCGAGCGCAGCGAGTCTCGCGCAAGATCAAAGCAGGCACAGTCTCGATCAATGGCTTTTCCGAAGGGGATATTACCGCTCCCTTTGGCGGCTTCAAGCAGTCTGGCTTTGGCGGTAAAGACAAGGGAATGGAAGCCTTGGACCAATATCAACAGACCAAGACCATCTGGTATGTGAATCAGTAAACGTCTGAGGCCTTGATATTGCCTGAGCGAAGAGCCCAGCAATCAGACTTAAAAAGGCTAGAGAATGGCGGGCCCAGCAGGAATCGAACCTGCAATCTCCCCTTAGGAGGGGGAAGTTATATCCATTTAACTATGGGCCCGTCGCGCTTTCTGTGGAGTTCGACCAAGCTATCGAAGCGGCAGCTGGAGCGGCATTGGTCAGCCAAGACGGCTGCTGTCAGCAGCAAGCCAACCACACCTCCTGCTCTGAGCTATCAACTATCACCTAGGCAAACTCACAAACTGAGTGCAGGCTTGGGAAGCACTAAGCCCCAGTTCCCAAAAAAGGAGAATGGGCACGCTCAGATCAAGAAAGCAGGGCGTAAGTCTATCAGCTAGACGGTGGCAGCGAAAGTCTGGATACGCTCTTGCATGGACGGCGTTTGTGCTGCTCTAGCATGGGTTTTTCGGCCCCAAGCCAGGCGATGCAAAAAAGCGCTGTTACTTCCCCAAGAGCGGGACCAGGCGGTCAAGCCCCCTGCATGAGTAAAAAACCCGATACGTAATAATCTTTGGGCTTAGAACTTAAATTTTAATTATTAGCCGACAGCAATATTGACCACCAAAACGATCCTGGCCAGAATCCATCGATTAAATCTTATTAAGCGCCTTGAAATCGATTAAACCCATCACGCCATGACTTACATCGCCTTAGGTTTAGTTTTATTTTATTTTGGAACTCTGCTCGGTGTGCCTCATGGTCTGTCCAAAAATCGGCAGCCAGCAGCCGTAACTGAGCTTTGGCGAATAGCACACCTTTCCACCTGTATAGGCGGGGTATCTTTGATTGCCCTTTCCGATGCCACAGCAAGCCTGTTTCCGGGCGATGAATCTGCCATCCTGATTCCGTTCAGCTTGTCGGCCTATTTATTCTTCCTGACCTGTACTCTGAGCGGTATAGCCTGAAGAAGTTGGGATGAGCGTCGAGACACACCGGTAGTAGTGACTATCTACGCCCTTCAAGTTATTACGTCTATTCTTTCTATCGTTTCCGTTTTTATTATTTTTTATTTTCTAATAATAAAAATTATTTAAAAAAATCCATTAATTTTCAAACCATCTTTTTTATCAAAAACAATAAAAATTGCTCTATTTTTTAACCTGGATTCCCAACAGCTTGCCCAACGACCAGTTCCCTATCGGACTCTCTGTAGATGGGAGCTACTGAGCTCAATAAAAGAACGCCCCCCGCTCCAGCGGCACGGTCTTGTCGGTACACACACGCTTGAGCTCTTGCGCAAACAACTTGTCTACCGGCCGCTGTGGTCCTGCCATTCGGGTAAACAAGGCGATAGGCGACAAACCCCACTCAAAGGAATACGGCACGATCGCCACGCCTGATACGCGTACCAGCTCTTCAGCGATCTCCGTGGGGACCACGGACACGGCACGGGGATGGTTCACGATCAGTTCACCAATCAGCTTGGGCGAGGATGTTTCCACACTAGGGACTGGCTCCAGCAAACCCGCTCTTAAAAACAAGTTAGCGACCTGCCGCCGCATAGGCGTATTGCGCGGGCCCAGTATCCAGTCCAGATCCTGCAGTTGCGCCCAATCCAGCTTGCGTCGTCCAAGACGCCCTGCCAGCTCCCGGCTGGCAATCAGCCGCGGTTGCTGCGCGTAAAGCGCTTCATGACGCAAGCCTTTCATGTTCAGATCTGGGGAACTGCGCGCCACCACCGCATCCAAGGCGTGGTCGCGCAATTGCTCCAAGAGTGTCTCCGTCAAACCTTCTGTAATGCTGACCGACACAGGCTGCCCCTGTGGCCGGGTCGCCCGCAAGGCGGTGGAGACAAGTTTGCCGGACACCAATGGAATCACGCCCAAACGCAGATGCGCCTGCCGCCCCATGCTATGCGCTTGCAGATCCAGGCTCAGCAACTCCATGTCCTGCACCATGGCGCGGGCTCTTGAAATGACGATCTGCCCTTGCGCTGTGGCCTCCATGCCACGGGACGAGCGCAAAAACAGCGGAGTGCCAAATACCTGCTCGACCTCAGCCAAGGCCTGGGTCACAGCAGGTTGACTCGTCGCCATTAAATCCGCCACTTTCGTCAGGGAACCCAGACGATCAATCTCGATCAGCAAAGCCAAATGACGCAGCTTGAGTCGCTGCACCAATCTATGGGCGATATCGTTTGTTTCCAAGCCTTTACACCTATCTATAAGCGTTTACTAATGGGGTAATAATAAGCCCTAATACCCAGCCCTGTTTAATTATCTACACTAGATGAAAACCGGCTCTGGCGTGCTTTACGCCACGCCTTCCCTAGACTTCACCAAACACCTGTTTGGCGCCTGAGCAAGAGGACACGATGAGTTCACCCGTAGATCGACAAGCCGCCCTGGATTACCACGAGTTCCCCATTCCCGGCAAAGTCACCATTGCCGCGACCAAACCTTTGGTCAGCCAACGTGACCTGGGCCTGGCCTATTCGCCCGGCGTTGCCGCTGCGTGCGAGGAAATCGTTGCTGATCCGCAAAACGTGTTCCGCTACACCGGCCGAGGCAATCTGGTTGGCGTGATCTCCAACGGCACTGCTGTACTGGGTCTGGGCAATATCGGTGCACTGGCCTCCAAGCCGGTGATGGAAGGCAAAGCCGTTCTGTTCAAGAAGTTTGCTGGCCTGGACGTGTTCGATATCGAGATCAACGAGACCGATCCCGACAAGCTGGTGGATATTATTGCCGGTCTGGAGCCTACCTTTGGTGGCATCAACCTGGAAGACATCAAGGCACCCGAGTGTTTTGAAGTCGAGCGCAAACTGCGTGAGCGCATGAATATCCCGGTCTTTCACGACGATCAGCACGGTACCGCCATTTGTGTGACGGCCGCCTTCCTGAACGGCTTGAAGGTCGTGGGCAAAGACATCAAGAAGATCAAAGTTGTGACATCCGGCGCGGGCGCGGCTGCCCTGGCTTGCCTGGACTTGATGGTAGACATGGGTCTGCCTGAAGAAAACGTCTGGGTTACTGATATTGACGGCGTGGTCTATAAAGGCCGCCCCGGTCATCAGGTTCCTGAACTGTCCCGCTTTGCTAAAGAAACAGAGGCCCGCAAGCTGGCCGATGTGATTGAAAATGCCGACGTGTTCCTGGGCCTGTCTGCTGGTGGCGTACTGAAAGCAGAAATGCTGCAGAAAATGGCAGACCGTCCTTTCGTGATGGCACTGGCCAACCCCACTCCGGAAATTCTGCCCGAAGTGGCCAAAGCCGCTCGTGATGACGTCATCATGGCTACCGGCCGCTCTGACTTCCCCAACCAGGTCAATAACGTCTTGTGCTTCCCCTACATCTTCCGCGGTGCGCTGGATGTGGGCGCCACCACCATTACGCGTGGCATGGAAAAAGCGGCGGCTCGTGCCATTGCGGCTCTGGCCGAAGAAGAGCAGGACGAAGCGGTTGCCGCTGCCTACGGTGGCTACGGCTTGAGCTTTGGCCCTGACTACCTGATTCCCAAGCCTTTTGACCCACGTCTGATTACCCGTATTGCCCCCGCCGTGGCCCAGGCCGCGATGGAAGAAGGTGTGGCGACACGCCCAATCGCTGATCTCGAAGGCTATATCGCCAAGCTGCAACAGTTTGTCTACCACTCGGGCGCATTCATGAAGCCTGTATTCGCCGTTGCCAAGCAATTGGTACGCGAAGGTGGCAAAGCCCGCATCGTCTTTACCGAAGGTGAAGAAGAGCGCGTCTTGCGTGCCGTGCAAGTTATTGTGGACGAAAAGTTGGCCCAGCCTATCCTGGTTGGCCGTCCTGCTGTGCTGCTGTCCCGCATCAAGAAGTTTGGCCTGCGCCTGCGCTGACCGTTTCCACCAGTACTGGACAACGTACTGGGAAAAAATGTGCCGTCGCGGTATCAGCAAGGAAATGGCTCGCGTGGAAATGCGCCGTCGCCTGACCTTGATTGGTTCCACCATGGTGCACCTGGGCGATGCCGATGGCATGATCTGCGGCACAATCGGCTCCTACCACAATCACCTGCGTTACATCGACGAGATGATTGGCCGCAAGCCTGACTCCAGCGTCTACGCCGCCATGAACATTCTGCTGTTGGGCGAACGTACGGTGGCCTTGACCGATACTCACGTCAATGACGACCCGAACGCACAGGAAATTGCGGAGTACACCATCGAAGCGGCTCGCATGTTGAGCACGCTGAGCCTGGAGCCCAAGGTTGCCCTGCTGTCGCGTTCTAACTTTGGTACGGATTCGGCGGCTTCCGGCCCCAAAATGCGCGAAGCTTTGCGTTTGATTCAAGAGCAAGCGCCCGACCTGGAAGTGGACGGCGAAATGCACGCTGACTGCGCCCTGGACGAAAGCCTGCGCAATCGCACCTTGCCCAATTCCTTGCTGAAAGGCTCGGCCAACTTGCTGGTCTGCCCGAACGTGGATGCAGGTAACATCAGCTACAACCTGCTGAAAACCGCTGCTGGCAGCAACGTCGCCATCGGCCCGTTCCTGATGGGCGCCAATGCACCCGTGCATATCCTGACCTACAGCTCTACTGTTCGTCGCATTATCAACATGACAGCCTTGACAGTACTGCAAGCGAACCGCACATAAAGCGGCGCGCTGAAATAAAAAACCGGCCATACAGGCCGGTTTTTTTATCCTTGGCTTACAGCCTTAACGGCTTATTCCAGCTTGATATTGCCTTTCTTGACCACGTCATGTGCCCAGTCGTATTGCTCTTTGATTTCCTTGGCGAACTCTTCGGGCGAATTACCCGATGGTGTCGCGCCTTGTTTTTCCAGGGCTGCAATAATTTCAGGCTTCTTCAAGGCCTCGGCTGCTGCCTGATGTAGCTTGGCAACAATTTCAGGTGGCGTACCTTTAGGGGCCAGCAAGCCGTACCAGGCCGGGCTGTTCAACTGTGGGTAGCCTTCTTCGGCCAAGGTAGGGACATCTTTCAGGGCGGGCAAGCGCTCGGGCCAGGCAATGGCCAAGGCACGCAAGTTACCGGCCTGAATCTGGCCCATGGAGGATGGCAGGTTATCAAACATGGCATTGATCTGGCCGCCAACGGCATCGGTTACCGCCGGACCTGCGCCACGATAGGGAACGTGGACGATATCCGTGCCGGTTTCCAACTTGAAAGCTTCACCAAACAAGTGCAGAACCGAGCAAGTACCCGAACTACCGTAGGAATATTTACCGGGGTTGTCTTTCAACTGCTGCACAAACTCTTTGAAGTTCTGTGCCGGGAATTTGGGATTGACCTCAATCACGTTAGGCAGGTTGGCAAAGTTGCTGACCGGCATGAAGTCTTTCAGAGGGTCGTAGGGCAGATCATTCGGGCGGCAAGCCGGGTTCACTGCCAAGGTGGAGATCGTGGCAATCGACAAGGTGTAGCCGTCGGGTTTGGCTCGCGCCGCTTCAGCAGCGCCAATGGCACCACCCGCACCACCTTTGTTTTCAATCACCATGGACTGGCCCAGCACTTCGCTCATGCCCTTGGTGACAATACGCGCCACGATATCCGTGGAGCCACCTGGAGCAAACGGCACAATCACCCGGATAGGCTGTGTGGGGTAATCCGCCTGAGCCTGGGCGACTGTACCGATCATAGACAAACTTGCACAAAGGGTTAGCAGCGCAAACTTCTTGGGAAACTTCTCTATCATGGGAACATCTCCTCTTTAATTCTTTTGAAGATCCAGCCCCTGGGTAAGGGGAGTTAATCAATAATAGCTCAGCTAAACCCCAGCAATTGTTAATTCTGAAAGTAGATTCTTACAGGGGATATACCTATATCTCCCTTTATTTACAGTCATCATGGCCACAATATTCCCGCTGATTCTGCCCGATTTCCTGTTAATAGCCTTGGGCGCCTTACTGCTGCATCGTTTTCATTTCAGCCGGGAGTTTTTCCAGGGCGCAGAAAAGCTGGTGTATTACGTACTGTTCCCCGCCCTGCTCTTTGACTCCATTACCCGCATCCCCTTGAACCTTGGCGATACCTGGCCGCTGCTGGTGGCTGCCGCTGCCCTGATTGCAGTGGGCACCGCCCTGGCTTGGCTGGCCCTGCCTGTCCTCAAACCTGAACACCTGCAACACGCGGCTCTGACGCAATGCGCGTTTCGCTTCAATACTTATTTAGGGATGTCTTTGGCCAGTGCCATTGCAGGGCCTTCGGGCGTGGCGGTCATGGCGTTGTTGGTAGGCTTTTCTGTACCGATGGCCAATATGGTGGCAGTGACGGTGCTGGCACGCGGGCAACAAGGCCGTATCGCCATCGAGTTGCTTAAAAACCCCTTGATCCTGTCCACCGTGGCCGCTTTGGCGTGGAATCTGGCGGGCTTGCCAGTGCCGGGGCCAGTTCAGTTGGCCTTAAGTCGCTTGGGTGCCTGCGCCTTGGGCATCGGTTTGTTGTGTGTAGGCGCCACATTGTCTCTACAAGGCTCACGTCAGTCCGGGGCGTTGATCAGCTGGATTACGGCTATTAAGCTGCTGGCCCTACCCCTTGCCGCGCTGCTGATCGCCTGGCTGCTGGATATGAGCCTGCTGGAGCGGCAAATGCTCCTGGTCTTTGCTGCCTTGCCCACCGCATCATCCGCCCACGTACTTGCCGCCCGCATGGGTGCCGACAGTCGTCTGGTCGCGCTGACCATGTCGATCGGCACTATACTAGCGGGCTTGACCATTCCACTGTGGTTAACCCTCGCTACCTAAGTCGCTTCTTATGAGCCAGCACACTTTGACCCTGTCCTTGCCTGACGAGGATGCCACCATTGCCTTGGCCGAACGCCTGGCCCCGCTGCTTGGCGGGCAGGTGCCCGGAGTGCCGACAGGCGGCCGAATTCACCTGCATGGGGACCTGGGCGCCGGTAAAACTCACTTCGTGCGAGCCCTGCTGCGGGCCTGCGGCGTTACCGGTCGTATCAAAAGTCCTAGCTACGCTTTACTTGAAAGTTATAAAGTTTCTAGCTTATACTTCTATCATCTTGATTTTT
>SMEN01000094.1_pt1 | contig 29993 bp, 25 predicted proteins | sample 2456271 | NCBI WGS metagenome assembly SMEN01 (sample SAMN10132593, study PRJNA489261) | soil metagenome | isolation source: day1 control-loamy sand soil ammended with raw manure from dairy cow... | place: USA | collected 2015-04-01 | reverse complement strand
TCAAATTCAGTGGACCCAATTTCAGGGCACCTCACCTATGGTTCAAGCCATGCGCGCCGGCGTGCTGGACTGCTCCACCATGGCACCTATGTCGCTGGCCAACGGCGCGATAGAAAGCGGTCTGGAAGCCTATATCGTGGCCCAACACGTGCACTCGGACGATGATCACTTCTCCGTCTATTGGGCCGTGAAAGAAGACAGCCCCATCAAAACGGCGGCCGATCTGAAAGGCAAGGTCATTGGCACCAACGCGTATGGGGCAGGCGTGTACTTTGACATGCTGCTGTGGCTGCGCCAAAACGGGATTGACCCGGACAAAGACGTGAAAATCGTTGAAACCGGCTTCCCGCCTGCCGCTGATGCCATTCGCAGTGGCCGCATTGATGCAGGCCCCATGGCCCAACCCTTTGCGCTGCTGAACGAGAAAAAAGGCGGCCTGCGCAAGCTGTTCTCCCTGTCAGAAGTGGCCAGCCCTTCGGTGCAGATTTTTGAGGCCTGCAGCAAATCCTATAGCGACGCAAATCCGGATGTGGTGCGTGCCTACGTGCAAGATCTGAAAAACGCCATGAGCATGCTCAGCAAAGAGCCTGAGCTGGCCGTGGATGTCACCGCCCAGATCACCCGTGCGCCCAAAGATCTGCTGTCCCAGTACCTGTTTACCGACAAAGACTTTGCCCGCGTACCGGATATGCAGCCCAATCTGGAGTCCATCCAGGGTACATACGACCGCTATCACAAGGCCGGTTTCTTAAAGCAAGCCTTGAACGTGCAGGACTTTTATCGGACTGACCTGCGGGAGGAAGCACGATGATAGAACTGGATGGTGTCGGTAAAACCTTTAACACCCGGCAGGGCCGCAGCCATACGGCCTTGCAGGACATCGCCCTGAGCATTCCGGCAGGGCGGTTTGTGTCCATTCTGGGGCCCAGCGGCTGCGGCAAAAGCACCTTGCTGTATATGTTGGGCGGCTTTGAATCCTGCTCCAGCGGGGAGATCCGCGTCAAAGGCAAACCCATTACCGGCCCGGGCCCCGACCGGGGTCCGGTCTTTCAGGAATACGCCTTGTTTCCCTGGAAAACCGTCCTGGGAAATGTCGCCTACGGCATGCGTGAACAAGGCATGGCGCGTGATCAGGCGGAACAGCGCGCCAGCGAGTGGCTGGACAAGGTAAAGCTGGGGCCCTACGCCTCTTTTTACCCGCGTGAACTGTCCGGCGGCATGCGTCAGCGCGCCGCCATTGCTCGCACCCTGGCCTACGAGCCGGATATCCTGCTGATGGACGAGCCCTTCGGGGCGCTGGACGCACACACCCGCGTCACCCTGCAAACCGAACTGCTCAGCCTGTGGGAGCAGTTGCGCAATACGGTGGTGTTTGTGACGCATGGCGTAGACGAAGCGGTGTTTTTGTCCGATACCGTCATTGTCATGACAGGCTCTCCGGGCCGGATCAAAGAGATTGTGGATATAGACCTGCCGCGCCCTCGGGTTCGCAGTGAACTGCTGCGCAATCCGGTCTACCAGGAAACAATTATTCGCCTGGAGCAGTCCCTGATGGCGGAGGCCCACCCATGACCCCTCAGCACTGGTATGAAAATCGCTGGGCCTCGCTGGTCATGGCGGCCATCCTGGTGTTGTTGGCGTGGGGCGGGCTGGCCCGCTGGATTGACCTGGATTCCTTCCCCAGTCCACTGGCCGCCATGAGCGAGCTGCCCGCCCTGATCAGTGATCCCATGGCCTGGTCAGCGATTCTGCAATCGGTAGGCCGCATGTTTGCCGGTTATGCCCTGGCCCTGCTGGTGGCTGTGCCATTGGGTCTGGCCATGGGCCGCAGCCGTCTGGTCTATACCGCCTTCTACCCTTTGGTCGCCATGGCCTACCCCATGCCCAAAGCGGCACTGATGCCCATTTTGATGTTGTGGTTTGGCCTGGGGGATTTCTCCAAAATCCTGGTGATTGCGCTGGGCGTGTCCTTGCCCCTGCTCTATCACAGCTATCACGGTGCAACTCGCATTGAGCCCAAGCTGATCTGGGTGGCTCAATCCATGGGAATGGGGCCCGTGGGCCGACTGGTCAAGATTGTGCTGCCTGCCTCCTTGCCAGAAGTGATGATTGGTTGTCGCGTAGGCGTGGTCATGGCCTTGATTGTGATGGTGTCCTCCGAGATGATTGCCCGCCAGGAAGGCATAGGCAATTTGCTGTTCACCTCTATGGATATGGCGCAGTACTCCACGGTGTATGCCGTCATCATGCTGCTGGCCGTGTTGGGCATTGCCTGTGATGCGCTCTTTGAGTTCGTGCGCAAGCGTTGCACCCACTGGCATGATTCGACCCAAAGCCTGATGGACAAAGGATGACGCTATGACCACTAAAACCCTAGCCTCACCGGGACACGCTATGCGCTCTACTCAAACCCGCCCGGCCAAGCGCCGGGATCTGTCCGGCCTGTCTTTATGCATCAGTCCGGCCATCATGCTGATTATTTGGGAACTGTGCACACGTTCAGGCTGGGTCAGCCCGCAACTGCTGCCAGCCCCGTCGTCCATCCTGTTGCGGGTACTGGAACTGGCAGGCCAGGCCGACTTCTGGCAGAACCTGGGCATTACGGTGTACCGACTGATCAGCGGTTTGTTAATCGCCTGTGTGGCTGGTGTCACCTTGGCGCTCGTTGCACAGCTGACACGCTGGAGCTCCTTTCTGTTGGATGCTCTGATCCGCCTGCTGGCCCCTATCCCCAAGATCGCGCTGTACCCGGCGTTGATCCTGATCATGGGTTTTGAAAGCTCATCGAAAATTGCCTTGGTCGTCTCCGATGCGATTTTCCCTGTGCTGATGGCCAGTTGGGTCGCCGCGCAAACAGTGGACCGCAAACTGATCTGGTCGGCACGCGCCGCTGGAACATCGCGCAGTGCCTGCCTGTGGAAAATCATTTTGCCCGCGATCAGCCCTACCGTTCTGGCCGGGGTGCGAGTTGCGGGAGTGATCGCCTGCGTGGTGGTGTTTCTGGCCGAGATGATTGCCTCCACCGACGGCCTGGGCCATATGTTGACTGCCGCTGCACGCAGCTACCGCACCATCGACATGTTTGTGCCCCTGGTCTGGATCTGTTTGCTGGGTTTTGCATTGAACCTGACGATTGCCGCTTTGCAACGCAAAGTGGATCATACGAACTAAGGCCTTTTTTACGTGTTAAGGCCCTGAACAGCCACTTGCCCGGCCAACTTGCAGCGATGACCGGGATTTCGCAGGCTATCTCAATCTTTCTGAACGAGTAGCCTGTTTTTTTTGCATCAAGGAAGCCGCTTTACTATGGCCAGCCGTCCACTGACCGACGCCTACTCCGGGCACGATACGTTTATTCCCTATCTGCTCAACCGCAGCACTTCGGCCTTAAATGCTGACTTTCAAACCTTGCTGCGCAGCCACGAACTGACTTTGCTGCACTGGCGTGTGCTGGCTTTTCTGAACGAGACCGATGGTCTGGGCGTCAGCACCCTGGCTCAATATACCGATGTGGATCAAACCACCCTGTCCCGCGCTTTGGTCGTGATGGAGAACGCCGGACATCTGTCACGACAGGCTGACCCTCTGGACCAGCGCCGCGTGCTGATTCACTTGCACGAACAAGGCCGCCAGCATTTTCAGCGCGTTTTACCCGCCGCCCTGGAGATTCATCACCGAGCCATTCAAGGTTTTTCTGCACAGGAGCTGGATCTGCTGCGCCAGTTCTTGAACCGCATTCGCGCCAATAGCAACGGTGAGGCCTGCTGATACCGGCTCAGGTACCGCTCCGAAACCATCCACACGGTCGCTTTCAGGCGGGCATCTGGCCCCGCCCACCGGGCGCTTGCCCCTGATAGTCGCCCCCTAAAATGACCGGTGGGTGGTGATGAGCCTTTATTTACCAGCCGAAAGCTCCTAAAATGATAATGATTAACATTTAGTAGCGCAGCCGCCTGCCTGAGATGTCTTGCCAGGTACGCCTGGCTCTCATACGGAAATAAGATCTCGTGACTCTCTCCCCCTCCCGTGCTGGACGTCGCCAGCTCTTGCTGGCCGCTGCGGCCAGCCCTTTGCTTTTTGGCGTACCCCGCCTGCTTCGCGCCCAGGACGGCCCCCTGAAAATTGCCTTGCTCACCTCCTTGTCTGGCCCTTTTGCCTCGCTGGGCGAGAGCATGCGCGCCGGGCTGGAACTGATGCTGCAACAGTGCAATTACGAGATGGGCGGTCGCAAGGTTCAGTTGCTGGTTGAGGACGACCACGGCAAACCGGATGAAGCCATTCGTAAAGTGCGCAAACTGATCGAGCGCGACAAGATCGATATTTTGGGTGGCGTAATCAGCGCCAATATCGCCCTGGCCATTCGTGACATCGTGCACGATGCGCAGCTGCCTACCTTTATTTCCAATGCCGCCGCCAACGGTCTGGCCCGAGAAGCAGCCAGCCCTTATGTATTCCGCCCCACCAAAACCAGCTGGATGTTGGGCCATACCGGTGCGCTGTGGACCTACGAGCACATTGAAAAGTCCGGTGGCATCACCTTGGGCTCGGATTACACCGCAGGCCGCGAATACATTGACGACTTCGCCAATACTTATCAGGAACAAGGCGGCTCACTGGGCGAGCGCATCTGGACACCCTTGGGCACTCCAGACTTCGCACCCATTTTGATGAATCTGGCCGCTAGCAACCCTAAGTTTGTGTACACCTTCCTGGCCGGTGCCGACGCCGTGCGCTTCCACCAGCAAATGCAGGACTACCAGTTGCACGGCAAGATCCAGATCGTGGGCCCCGGTGCCCTGTTCGACCAGGAAGACGTGGTTGCCACGGTAGGCGACGCCGCCTTGGGTGGTGTCAGCACCTTCCATCAGTCCCCCGGCGCTGCTGCTGCCCAGGACTTTGTGGCTGCGTACCAAGCCAGCCGTGGCCGTTTGCCCGGCGAGGCCAGCACGTCCGGTTATGTTACCGGCCAAGTCATTAAAGCAGGCCTGGACGCCGTCAAAGGCGAGCTGTCCAATAAGGCGGCTTTCAAGCAAGCCCTGCTGGACCAGCCTATCAACACTGCCTTTGGCCCCATGGAATTTGACCCGCGCAATAACCAGTCCATTCTGGATATCTACGTGAACCGGGTTGAGAAAAACGAACAAGGCCGCCCCTTTAACACCGTGGTACATACCTACAAGCGTATCCAGGACCCCGGCCCGCGTTCTTGAGCCACACCTTGTCTTATTTCCTGCTTCAAATCCTCAATGCCCTGTCCTTCTCAGCCTTGCTGATGTTGGCAGGGCTAGGGCTGTCTTTAGTGCTCAGCCTGATGAACTTCATCAACCTGACGCACGGCTCTTTTTTCCTGCTGGGCGGCTATATCAGCGTGCAGTGGCTGGCGTCCGGCGCCCCCTGGTGGCTGGCCTTTCCCGCCGCCTTTGCCCTGTGCGGCCTGATGGGTTTCTTGCTGGACCGCTTTCCCTTTCGCCAGTTTTACCAACGCACCCACTTGATGCAGGTGCTGCTGACCTACGGCCTGTCCGTAATTCTGGCGGACCTGATGCGCTGGGGCTTTAGTGCCGACACGCTCTCGCCCATGCTGCCGCAAGTGCTGCGCGGCGGGGTGTGGATTATGGGCTTGCCCTTCCCCACCTACCGTCTGTTCCTGATCGTCACCGGTCTGACCCTGGCTTTGCTGTTCTGGTTTTTGCTGGACCGCACCTTGTGGGGCGCGGCAATTCGCGCTTGCGTGCAAGATGCCCAGATTGTTGAAACCCTGGGGCTAAATTCGCGCCGCCTGTTTGCCGTGGGCATGGCGCTGGCTGCTGGTCTGGCCGGTCTGGGTGGCGCGCTGGGTGCAGGCATGCTGTCGGTCTACCCCGGTCTGGATGAAGAAATATTGCTGCTGGCCCTGCTGGTTGTGGTCATCGGTGGTTTGAACTCGGTGCGCGGCACCTTGCTATGCGCGCTGATTCTAGGTTTTGTAACCACCTTTGCTCGCGTCTGGGTCCCGGCTTTTGCCAATGCGGCCACCTTGGCCGTCATGCTGGCCTTACTGCTTTGCTGGCCCAATGGCCTGAGCAAATCTGCTACGCGTCAGGTTTAAATGAACAAGCTCAACACCTGCCTGCTACGCACTGGACTTTGGCCCGCTCTGGCTTGCCTGGTCCTGCTCAGCAGCTATTTCTGGGGCGACTCGTTTTTGTGGCGCTTCGGTACCGAAGCCCTGCTCATCGGTTGCGCGGTTCTCAGCATCAACCTGTTGATTGGTTATGGCGGTCTGGTCTCTTTGGGCCACGGGGCAGTTTTTGGCTTTGCGGCCTATGCCACTGCTATCAGCAGCCAGTATTGGGGGGCCTCCCTGCCGCTGATGCTGCTGGTCGGCATTGTGGCCGGTACCTTGCTATCCATGTTGATGGCCCTGATCAGCCTGCGCAGTTCCGAACTGTTTTTCATGGTGGCAACGCTGGTCGCTGGCCAGCTTGTCTGGGAAGTGGCCTTTCGCTGGCGTGATGTCACGGGTGGCGCAGACGGACTGCGCGGCTTTCCACGCTTGAGCCTGGGTGATCTGCCCCTGAGCGCCCCCTACACTTTAATGATTCTGGCGCTGGTCCTGGCGGTACTGTGCTGGCTGCTGCTGCGCTCGTTTAGCCGAGCACCTATCGGGCTGGCCTTGACGGGTCTGCGCGACCAGCCCTTGCGCATGGCGGCCCTGGGCTATCAAGCCTGGCGTATCCGTCTTTATACCTTCATGATTGCCGGTGCCGTGGCAGGTGCCGCCGGTGGCCTGTACCCCTTTGCCAATCAATACGTCAGCCCGCAGCAAGTGCACTGGAGCTTTTCGGCCACCCTCATCATCATGGGTGTGATCGGTGGCATCCGTACCTGGCGCGGAGCGTTCATTGGCGCCGCCTTTTACTTGTTTGCGCAGACCTACCTGAGCTCCTACACCGATCGCTGGCAACTGCTGGTGGGTTTGATCTTTGTGCTGACCGTTCTGTTCATGCCCAACGGCCTGGCTGATCGACGCAAGAGGTCTGCATGAGCGTTTTACTCAGCACCCGTGAACTGGCCCTGCATGTAGGTGGCCTGGATATCCTGAGCGATGTCAGCCTGGAACTGTACGCCGGGGAAACGCTGGGCCTGATCGGCCCCAACGGAGCAGGCAAAACCACGCTATTCAATATCATTAGCGGTTTGGCCACGCCCTCCAGCGGACAAGTATTTCTGAAAGGAAAAGACCTGCGCAGTCTGGGCCCCATTGAACGTGCCAAACAAGGCATGGTGCGCAGCTTTCAGACCAGCCGGGTCTTCCCCGAACTGACGCTGCTGCAAAATCTGGCACTGGCCGTGCGCATCAAAAAAGAGTGCGCCTACCACTGGTGGGGACGCAAGGCTGCTCGCGCAGCCAGCCAACAAGCGGCTCAAGATTTGCTGGAGCACAGCGCCCTGGCCGGTCGCGGCCATCTGCTAGCCGGTTCGCTCTCCTATGGCGAGCAACGTATTTTGGATCTGCTGATTGCCTTGGCTCAGCAGCCGCGTGTGCTCCTTCTGGATGAGCCCACGGCGGGCCTGTCCGAGTCCGAATCACGCGAGGTAATGGCGCTGGTACATGCCATGCGCGGCCAATGCGCGGTTCTGCTGATCAGCCACGATATTGATATTGTTTTTCAAGAGTGCGATCGTATTGCTGTGTTGTCATCTGGCGTCTTGCTAACTTGTGACACACCCAATGCCGTGCGCCAGCACGCTGGTGCGCGACAAGCTTATTTAGGCGAACTGGCTTTGGAGACGGCATGAAAAACGCACTAAGCATTTCCGGTCTCAACGCCCGCTATGATCGGGCCAATATTTTGCAAGACATCTCGCTGGATATTCCGGCCGGACAAAGCGTCGCCCTGCTGGGCCGCAATGGTGCCGGTAAAACCAGCTTGCTGCATTGCCTGTTCAATATGGGCCCCAAGTGGCAAGGCCAGGTCGAAGTACACGGCCAGGATATCGAAGGCATGGCCACCTACCGCATCGCCCTGCTGGGCATGGCGCTGGTGCCACAAGGCCGCGGCCGTTTCCCAACGCTGACCGTACAAGAAAGCCTGCGACTGGCGGGGCTCGCCCGCCGCCCTCGCCCTGAGGATCGCTGGACGCTGGAACGAATTTATGAAGCAATGCCGCGTCTGTACGAGCGCCGCCAATCCTCCTGCTCGGCCTTGAGCGGTGGCGAGCGCCAATTGCTGGCGCTGGCCCGTGCCTTGCTGACGCAATCGTCCATTATTGTGCTGGACGAGCCCAGTGAAGGCTTGGCCCCCATGACCATTCAAGATACCTTGCTGCCCCAGTTGCAAACTCTGACCGAGCAAGGCATCACCGTTTTGCTGGCCGAGCAAAATTTAAGCTTGGCTCTGGAGCTGGCTGATCGCGCCTTGCTGCTGGGTAACGGACAACTGGTGTTTGATGGCCCTGCCAACGAGCTGCGTGAGGACGCACCTTTATTGCAACGCCATCTGGGGCTTTGACATGCTGTATTTGTACAGTCTGTCCCTTCCCCTGCCACCGGGTCTGGAGCTCTGGTTACAAGAGCGAATTCCCGACAGCACACTGGCGGTGATTGCCCGCCGCAAGCGCCAGTCCGACCAGCATTTGAGCCTGCTGGCTCATGGTGCCCTGCGCCACTTTCTGGCACCCTTGCTAGGCTGCAGGCCCAAAACTGTCCCGGTCAAGAATCTTGACCGAGGCAAGCCGGTGCTGGACATGGACGATGCAGATCTGCACTTTAGCCTGTCCCATAGTGGTGAGCGTGTCCTGGTGGGCATTGCCGATCAAACCATTGGTGTGGACATTGAAGCCATGCGCCTGCCGGTCAAGCGCGGCCTGGTAGAACATTGCAGCGTGCCATCCGAACGCGGCTGGCTACAGAGCGATACGGACTTCTATGCGTTATGGTGCGCCAAAGAGGCGGCGCTCAAGCATGCGGGCACGGGTTTTCATATTCAGCCTCAAGAATTATCCTTGGACGGTCACCCAGATCACGGATGCACCGTACAATCCCCCCATCCCATCTTGCAAGGTTTGGTGGTGCACAGCAATCAGCCTGCAGCACGCTATGCAGCCGCGGTCTGTCTGAACACCTCCTTTGCTCCCTGGAATGTCAGCTTCTTGGACAGTATTCAACTGCCTGACGCCAAGCTGACCTACCACGAGTAAATCTGACAAGCCTACTTATTTATGTAATAGTTCTCATTACCATGATGAAATCTATTCCTGTAGAACAAATTTGGCCTGACGCTTTTGCTCAGCGATATCGCGACGCTGGACACTGGCGTGGGGAAACCTTTGGTGCCTTGTTGCGCACGCGCGCGCAAAGCCATCCAGAGCGTGAAGCCGTGGTCGGTGGCAAACAACGCTGGACCTATGGCGCTCTGGATCAGTACGCCAGCCAGATCGCGGCGGGCTTGTTGCAAGCCGGTCTGCGCAAGGGTGACCGCGTCCTGGTGCATCTGCCTAATATCCCTGAATTTGTCAGCGTGATTTTTGGCCTGTTCCGTGCCGGCCTGTTGCCTGTGTACGTCTTGCCCGCGCACCGCATCACGGAAGTTGAGCACTTTGCCAATAGCGCCCAGGCGCGCGCCTATATCGGCGTCGATACGCATGCAGGTTTTGATTACCTGCCTTTGCTGCGTGAATTGCGTGAACGCTGCCCGCAGGTGGAGCAGGTTTACCTCGTAGGCGAAGCACAAGAATTTACGTCCCTGGAGCAGTTGCAAAGCAGTGCGGCCAATGTGGATGTCCCCGTGTCGGCCGCGCAACCTTCCGAAGTGGCTTTCCTGCAGATTTCGGGCGGCAGTACTGGCTTGTCCAAGCTGATCCCGCGCACGCACGATGACTACATCTACACCTTGCGCGAAAGCGCCAAGATTGCCGGTCTGGACGAGAACAGTGTGTTCCTGGGCGCTTTGCCCATTGCCCACAACTTCCCCATGAGTTCGCCCGGTTTTCTGGGTGCGCTGTATTCCGGTGCGAAAGTGGTGCTCAGCCCTGCTCCCAGCCCGGACGTGTGCTTTGAATTGATTGAACGCGAAGGCGTAACCGACACCAGTCTGGTTCCGCCTTTGCTGATGTTGTGGATGGACGCTGCTACCAAGACCAGCGCCAAGCTGGACACCCTGAAAGTGATTCAGGTCGGTGGTGCCAAGCTGAACTCCGAAGCAGCCAAGCGTGTGCGCCCCACTCTGGGCGTCACCTTGCAGCAGGTATTTGGCATGGCCGAAGGTTTGGTCAACTACACTCGTCTGGACGATCCGGAAGACACCATCATCAATACCCAGGGCCGCCCTATCAGCCCGGATGATGAAATCCTGATCGTGGACGATAACGGTGATCCGGTCGCCCCAGGCGAAACCGGCTACCTGCTGACACGTGGCCCCTACACCATCCGCGCCTATCACAACAACCCCTCGGCCAATGCCCGCTCCTTTACCGAAGACGGCTTTTACCGCACGGGCGATGTGGTGCGCATGACGCCTGAAGGCTACTTGATGGTCCAAGGCCGCGCCACTGACCATATCAACCGCGCTGGCGAGAAAATTTCCGCTGAAGAAATCGAAGACCATTTGCTGGCTCACCCGCAAGTCTTTGATGCTGCCGTAGTATCGGTGCCGGACGAGTTTCTGGGCGAGCGCAGCTGCGCGTTCATCATCCCCAAAGATGACAAACCACGCGCCATCGAACTGAAGAAATGGATACGCAGCCGCGGTCTGGCCGACTTTAAAGTGCCTGATCAAATCGTTTTTGTGGACCGTTTCATGGAAACGGCAGCACTTAAGATCAGCCGTAAAGAACTGCGCGCCCAGTTGCGCGAGCAATTAGAGAACACTACGCAAGAATAATCATGAGTACTGCGCTTACCTTAGAACGCATGCGACAAGACATTGCCGCCATGCTGCATGAAGACCCCCAGGACATTCTGGACGACGACAACCTGATCGACCTGGGCCTGGATTCCATGCGCGTCATGACCTTGGCCACCCGCTGGCGCGAAGCTGGCGCACCTATCGAGTTTTCCGAAATGGCATCGGTGGTCACACTGGGCCAATGGTGGTCGCTGATCGAGCGAGCCCAGCAAAACGGCCGTTGATCTTTATTACTGCAGCACGCTTATGTTTAGCTCCTCTTCCGAACTGCCATTGCGCCCTTTGACCGAAGCTCAAGAAGGTCTGTGGTACGCCCAGCGTTTGGACCCGCTCAACCCGATTTTCAATACCGGGCACTGCACGCACATCCATTCCGCGCTGGACACAGCGCTGTTTGCGCAGGCGATCAACCTGACCTTGACCGAGGCGGACGCCTTGACCTTGCGCATGGTGGATACCCCAGAGGGCCCTGCCCAGTATCTGCGTCCGCAAGAGCCTGTCCAGCTGGAAATCATTGACCTGTCTGCCCAGGCAGACGGAGCGGAACAGGCGCAAACGCTGTTGATGGCCGACCTGCGCACACCGCTGGACCCTACGGTTGCGCCTTTGGCACGCCACATCCTGTTCGTCCTGGGGCCTCAGCATCACCTGTGGTATCAGCGCATTCATCACCTGGCGGCAGACGGCTACGGCATGGCGCTGATCGAAACGCGGGTGGTCAAGCTCTACAAAGCCTTGCTCAGTGGCCGCGAGGATCACGGACATGCTTTGGATTCGTTCACCCTTTTACAGGATGACGACCAAAGCTATCGGGACAGCGAGCGCCGTCAGAAAGACCGACAGTTCTGGCTGGACACGCTAAGCGATGCAGAACCGGCTCAAAGCCTGAGCGAAACCCAGGCCCTGAGCGATCATCATTTCCTGCTGGCTCGCAGCGCCGTCAAGACCGAACTGACGCAGCGCCTGCAAGCCTTGGCTCAAAGCACGGACATCAGCTGGCCGGACATTCTGACTGCGCTTACCGCAGCCTATGTGCGCCGCCATACGCGTCAGGACGAATGCACGGTGGGCGTGCCTTGGATGGGACGTTTGGGCCATATCAGTGCCCGCATCGTGTCCACTGTCATGAACGTGGCTCCGCTGCGTTTGCACATTGATGAGTCCCAGCCGCTGAATCAATACCTGATTCAGGTTTCCAAAGCACTGCGCCAAGCTCGCCGCCATGGCCGCTACCGCAGTGAGCAGTTGCGTCGTGACCTGGGTTTGCTCGGTGGCATGCGCCGTTTGCATGGCCCCATCATCAACGTGCTGCCCTTTGATGCACCCTACGAACAAGCTGGCCTGTCTGCCAGCCAGACTGTTTTATGCGCTGGCCCGGTAGAAGATCTGAACTTCACCTTCCGCGCCCAGCCCGATGCCAGTGGCCTGCGTCTGGAAGTGGAGGCTAATCCGCGTCTGTACAAGGAACAGCAGATTCAGACCCATTTAGTGCGTCTGGAACACTTCCTGCTGCGGGCCCTGCAAGCGGAAAGCCTGTCTGCCGTACCGACGCTGACCGAAGCCGAACATCATCACTGGATTGAAACGGTTAACCAAACCGCTCATCCCGTACCCGAAACCACATTGTGGGCGCTGATTCAGGCCCAACTGCAGGCCCACCCAGAGCAAGACGGCCTGGAATTTGAAGGCCAGGTTCTGAGCTACGCCCAGATTGATGCGCAAACGGCCAACCTGGCCGCACAGCTGCGTCAAGCAGGCGTGCAGACCGGCGATATTGTGGCGGTTGCCCTGCCCCGTTCACTGGAACTGGTGCTGTCGCTGCTGGCCATTCATCGCGCTGGCGCAGCTTACCTGCCGTTGGATCTGGAACAACCCGCTGATCGGTTGAACACGATTTTGCAGGCGGCCCAACCACGTTTGCTGGTCGCTCAGCCTGATTGCACCCTGAACGCCACACTGCTGGTGCCAAAACCGGAGCAAGCCTGCACCGCAGACGCCTGGACTCCGGCTGGCCCGCATGACCCGTCCTACCTGCTCTACACCTCCGGCTCCACCGGCACCCCAAAAGGCGTGCTGGTGAATCACGACGCCATCGTCAACCGTTTGGTGTGGATGCAAACCCATTACGGCATCGGGGCCGGTGACCGCATTCTGCAAAAAACCCCGGCCACCTTTGATGTGTCGGTCTGGGAGTTTTTCCTGCCTTTCCTGTCGGGTGCCACGCTGGTCGTCGCCCCGCCACAAGCGCATCGGGACCCTGCTCATATCGCAGCCCTGATGCGCGATAGCCGGATCACGGTGCTGCACTTTGTGCCCTCCATGCTGGCAGCCTTCCTGGACGAGCCGGCTGCTCGCGGACTGACACCACGTCTGGTTTTTTGCAGTGGTGAAGAGCTTTCAGCCGCTACACGCGACCGCTTCCACAGCCTGCTGACGGCAGAATTGCACAATCTGTATGGTCCAACCGAAGCTGCCGTGGACGTGTCCTATTGGCCCGCTTCCCGTGACGACACCTCCCAGCCCGTACCCATCGGTTTCCCTGTGTGGAACACCGCCTTGTACATTCTGGACGAACAGCTGCAGCCAGTGCCTCCGGGCGTCGCAGGTCATCTGTATCTGGCTGGCCGCCAATTGGCCCAAGGCTATTGGGGCCGCCCGGATCTGACCGCCGAGCGTTTCGTGCCCGATCCCTACGCCTTGCATGGCGATCGCATGTACGCCACCGGCGACGTTGCTCGCTGGCGCGACGATGGCGCGGTAATTTTCCTGGGCCGCTCCGATCACCAGATCAAGCTGCGCGGCCAACGTATCGAATTGGGTGAAATTGAGGCCCTGTTGGCCCGTCATCCCGATGTGGCCCATGTCGCCGTGATCGCCCGTGAAGATGTACCCGGTCAAATGGCGATTGTGGCTTACTGGGTGCCACAGGCAGACAGCCAGTGCGATGCCAATACCCTGGCCACCTATGTGGGCGAGCACCTGCCGTCCTATATGGTGCCCAGTGCCTGGATCAGCCTGGACGAACTGCCCGTCACGGCCAATGGCAAGCTGGACCGTAAGGCCTTGCCCGTTCCTGCCTTGCAGGCACGCTCGGCCGGTCTGCCGCTGGAAGGGGCCACGCAACAGCAAATTGCGGCAGCCTTTGCCACGGTGCTGGAAAGCACGGACGCGTTTTACGCTGATGACGACTTCTTCGCCTTGGGCGGACATTCGCTGTTGGCGGCCAAACTGGCCTTGCTGCTGCGCGAAGCACGCGGACAGGCCGTGTCGATTGGCACTATTTTTGAATACCCCACTATTGCCCGTTTAGCGCGCCACCTGGATCAAGCGGGCAGCACCGCTGCTGATGGCTTCGGTCCCATCATTACGCTGCGCCCGGCTCAAAGCGATCAGCCTGCTCTGTTTGTGATTCACCCAGCCGGTGGCCTGTCCTGGTGCTATGGCGCTCTGGCGCGTCATCTGCCCCCTGGCCGCGCCGTATATGGTTTGCAAGCCAGTGTGCTGTCAGATCCCTCCTTGGGACTGGATGGCAGCCTGGATGCGATGGCCAAGGTCTATGTGGACCGCATCGAGCAAGTACAGCCTCATGGCCCTTACCATTTGGCCGGCTGGTCAGTAGGCGGCATTATTGCCCAGGCAATGGCTGTCGAGCTGCGTCGTCGCGGTCAGTTGGTGGGCCTGCTGTCCCTGCTGGACGCTTACCCCAGTGATGCGTGGCGCAATGAGCCCGCTCCTGAACCCAATGCCATCTACAAAGCGCTGCTGCACATTGCCGGGCACGACCCCGATAGCCTGCCGGATGTTTCACTGACCCGTCATGGCGTGGTGGACTTTCTAAAGCGCAGCGGACACCCCTTGGCCGAGCTGCCTGATTCCCGTCTGGACGCTGTCTTCCAGGTGGTGGAAAACAATAACCGTCTAGTGCGCCTGTACGAGCATCACGCGTATGACGGGCCTGTTTTGTACTTCCGAGCCGCACTGGATCATGCAGGTACTCAATTGCATCCTGATTTGTGGCAGCCCTATGCCGGGCAGTTGCAGATTCACGATATTGCATCGCTGCACGCTCACTTAACCGGTACTGAAGCCGTGGCCGTTATGGCCCCGCTGATGGACTCGGCAATGGCGGGTGCCGAACAGGCACAAGCCCAACCTGAACTTGATGTGTAAGCCATGTCTGTAAGCCGTTTCTTTTTGGATATCTCACCGCTGATCGAAAGCCGGGCATTTCGCTTTGCCTACTTCGCTCGCGCCGCCACTGTGCTGGTCACCGGCATGCTGATGGTAGCGGCCAGCGTGCAGCTGTATGAGCTGACCAAATCCAGCGTGGCCGTTGCCTTTTTGAACGTGTCCATGGCCACCCCTATGGTGCTGGCGCTAATTGTGGGCGGGGTCTTGTCTGACCGCATGGACAGGCGCAGCCTGATGGTCTGGTCGCGCAGCGTCTACATCATCAGCGTCGTGCTGTTTCTGCTCAATACGTTGCTGCCGAACCCTCAGGTCTGGCTGATTTACGTCGCTGCCGCCATTGGTGGCGCGGCAGGCGGAATCAGTGTGCCAGCCATGATGTCGGCCACTCCCGCGCTGGTTGGTCGCAACAAGCTGGCAGCAGCAGCGGCTTTGTCCGGTCTGGCCATGCAATTGGGCGGCATTATCGGCCCTGCGCTGGCTGGCGTCTTGATCTCCGGGCCCGGCCTGATTTTCTGCTACGTGATCGTGCTGTGCGGCGTGATCGTCACCCCTTTGCTGTTGCGCGCTTTGCCGCCCTTGCCCCCGCAGGCTGGCAAGCAGCCCCAGAAAAATGCTTTTCAATCCTTGCGCGACGGCCTGCAATTCGTTGCCAGCCACCCTTTGCTGCGCGCCCTGCTCCTGATTGATCTGGCTGCCTTGATTCTTGCCACGCCGCTGGCCCTGATGCCTGAATGGGGCGACACCATCCTGAACATGGGCGCTACAGCAACTGGCTATCTGTACGCTGCTCCCGCTGTCGGTGCCACGCTGGCAGCTCTGTCCAGCGGCTGGTGCCGCCAGGTCGCCCGCCCCGGCGCAGCTATCGTGATCGCGGTATTGATTTGGGGTCTGGCCGTTGCTGCCCTGTCCCTGCAAGCATCCCTGCTGTGGGCCTTGATCTGCCTGGCCATCATGGGTGCGGCGGATACTATTTCCAAGATCATGCGCATGGCGCTGGTTCAACACCACACCCCCGACTACCTGCTGGGCCGCGTCTCCAGCCTGTGGATGACGCAATACTCCCTGGGCCAGGCTCTGGGCAATATGCAAATGGGTTATCTGTCCCGCCTGCTCGGCCCTGCCGTGGCAGTGGCGGTTGGCGGACTGGCCTGCGCTGCGGTCGCCGGTGGTTTTGGCATTCTTAACCAAGGCCTGCGCTCGGCCACCAAACAGGACGGCCCGCCCAATGCCTGATACCTCTCTTTTGTTCTACCCACGCCTGCTGCATGCCTGTAGAAAGATCTCCTACATGGACCGTCTTGTCGACCGAACCTTTATTTAGGATTAAAAGATGCTAATCAATGTCAATTGCATTCGCCGTACCCCTGCTGCTTTGTTGCGCAAGGCCGGCCTGAGCGCCGCCGTCCTGTCCTTGTCCCTGGCCAATGCCTTTGCAGCGCCCGCCTTTGACCAACCTGATGCCGACTTCCGTGGTTCCCTGAATGCTGCTGGTGTGGTGTATGCCGGTGCTGAAGCCCAACTGGCAGGCCGTGGCTTTGCCCCCGGTCAGGAAGTGATCCTGCTGCAAAACGGTCACACACTGACCCCTAGCGCACTGGTCGCCGACAAAGAAGGCAACCTGAGCACCACCATCGCTATTCCTGCCGAAGCCGCCACTGGCCTGCACCCGGTTGTTGTGCAAGTTAGCAAGCCTTCGACTGCCACCATCTTCAACCTGAAGGTCTCCCCTAAAGTTGAGCTGAGCGGCCAGGACAAGTTTGACGTGCAATCCCAGCGTCTGGTGCCAGGCCTGTACCAAAGTGCCTACAGCCCCAAGAACAAGGCTTTGTTCGTGACCTCGGCCGTGGGTCGCCCACCCGTGAAAGAATCCCAGCTGATCAAAGTCAACCCTAAAACATTGGCTATTGAAGCCAGCGTGACTCCTGCCGCCCAAAAAGGCCGTGACGATGGTCAGGTTCAAGCCGTGTACGGCGTGGACGTGGACGACAAGCAAGGCAATGTCTGGGTTACCAACACCCGCAGCAGCTCCATTGCGGTCTACAGCCAGAAAGATCTGAAACTGGTCAAACAGTTTGAAGACGGCGTGGTCAGCCACCCCCGCGATGTGGTGGTAGACGAACGAACCGACCGTGCTTACGTGTCCTCGCCGGGCGCTGACACCCTGGCCGTGTTCGACACCAAAAAACTGAGCCAGCTGGACTCGATCGAACTGCAAAGCAAGACTCGCAACAAGCCAGGCAGCATGAGCCTGATCCTGGACGCTGAGAAAGACCGTCTGTACACCGTCAGCGCCAGCACCAATGAGCTGATCATTGTGGATCTGAAAAACGGCAACGCCCAGACCGTTTTCCCCGTCCCCGGTGCTCGTGGTCTGGCCGGTGTTTCCGTCGACAGCAAGAATGATCAGGTTTACGTAGTTGCCCAAGGCAGCGACAACCTGCTGATCATGAATGCCAAAGACGGCTCCGTACAACACGACGTCAAGATTGGTGCCGGCGCACTGAACGTGGTCTTCGATCCCAAGACTTCCCTGGCTTACGTAGCTTCCCGCGGTGCAGGCACTGTGACGGCCGTTAACGGTAAAGGCGAAATCGTTGCCAACCTGGACGGTGGCAGCTTTGCTAACCACGTTTCCCTGGACGGCGAAGGCAATGCTTACCTGGTCAACAAGTCCAAAGGTAAGGACGACCCAAGCGCTGACCGCATCACGCGTCTTCACCTGAAGTAATTAGCCCGGCACACCCCGGTTCAGGCCGGGGTGTCACTGGCTGACCCTTGCCCCACAAAGGACTCCTATGAATAGCCGTATCGACGACCAAGTCCGCCATAGCACCATTGAAGAATGGTTAAAGCTCTATCAGGCCGACAGCAGCGTATTTGCCTCTCCCACCATCAGTTTGATGGCACACGGCACGGCACTGGAGCGGCATACCTCGAATGCTCAAGGACAATTGCTGGCCGATGCCCAAACCTTGCTGGCACACGCGGCCCAACAAGGTCTGGAAGCTCCCCTGCTGCTGGGGGTCATCCCCTTTAACCCGGCACGCCAGGCCTATTTGCGCGTCCCTAAGGACTACCGACGCGATCCTGTCCTGTTGCGCCCGGTACAGCGGCCCCCATTGGCCACATCCCGCAATACCATTGCCACCCAGACCCTGCTGCCCGATGGCCAGGGCTATGAAGAAAGCGTGACTGGCATTTTGGCGGCCATGCGCGAACAGAATATTTCCAAGACCGTGATGGCGCGTACCGTAACCATCACGCTAAACGAAGCGCTGGACCGTCAGACTGTGTTGAGCAATATGCTCCACAGCAATCCAGCGGGCTACACCTATGCCCTGCCCTTGCCCGGCGGCAAAAAGGACGATCCAGACCTGTTTTTTGGTGCAAGCCCCGAACTGCTGGTGCGCCGCCAAGGCGATCTGGTAACCGTAAATCCGCTGGCAGGCACCGCCCCCCGCTTTGCCGATCCGCAACGCGACCAGGCCAGTGCCGAAGGCTTGATGGCATCGAGCAAAGACCTGCGCGAACACGCTTACGTGATCGAAGATGTCGTGCGCATCCTGTCCCAGTTCTGCGACGACATGGAAGTGCCTGATGGCCCAAGTCTGACCAGCACCGCCAATCTGTGGCACCTGTCCACCCGCATCAGCGGACGCTTGCGTGATCCTTCTGTCACCTCTTTGGAACTGGCTCTGGCCATGCACCCCACCCCTGCTGTGTGCGGACTGCCTACTCAAGCGGCCATGCAGGCCATTGAGGCAACGGAAGTGTTCGAGCGTGGCTATTTTGCTGGCGCCATAGGCTGGAGCGATCACGAAGGGAATGGTGAATGGGCCGTGGCAATTCGCTGCGGTCATTACACCCAGCAAGGCCTGACCTTATCGGCTGGCGCAGGTATTGTGGACGGTTCCGTCCCGGCCTCGGAACGCCAGGAAACCGGCAATAAACTCATGACCCTGATCAACTCATTGGGTCTGGCGCAAAACATAACACTTTAACGGAGACCGACTTATGACAATTCACGCGCTGCCCAGCTACGAGCTGCCCCAAACCCCCGTAGCCAACCGCGTCAATTGGCGTCCTCAGGCAAATCGTGCCGCCTTGCTGATCCATGACATGCAGGCCTACTTTCTGCAAAAGTACGATATGAGCCAGGCCCCCATTCCCATGCTGATTGAACGCATCGCCGCCCTGCGCACGACCTGCCAGAAGCTGGGTATTCCCGTGTTTTACACCGCCCAGCCTACCGAGCAGCCGGACGAAGACCGCGCCCTACTGAACGACTTCTGGGGCCCCGGCCTGACAGCCAGTGAATTTCACGAGCAACAAGCCGTGATCCCTGAACTGGCTCCTGCCGACAATGACATCATGCTGACCAAGTGGCGTTACAGCGCCTTCCAACGCTCGGACCTGCGCGAACAACTGCGCAATCTGGGCCGCGATCAACTGATCATTACCGGCGTCTATGCCCACATCGGCTGCATGACCACGGCGTTGGAAGCCTTTATGCAAGACGTACAGCCCTTCCTGGCCATTGACGGCGTCGCTGACTTCTCGCTGGAAGAACACCAACTGGCCATCCGCCACGTCTCGCAACGCTGCGGCGTCAGCCTGACCTGCGCCGAGATCCAGGACAGCCTGAACAGGAAGCTCCCATGACTGATTTAAGCCAAGATTTTGCGGGTCAATGTGTCGCTGTGACGGGCGCTGCCCGTGGCATTGGCGCTGCCGTGACCCAGATGCTGCTGGCCCGTGGCGCTCGCGTCATCGCCCTGGACCTGGATGCTCAGGGCCTGGAAGCACTGAGCCAGTCCGAACATAGCGAACGCGTTTCCTGCCATGTTGTGGACATCAGCCAATCCGATGCAGTGGACCAGGCTCTTGAACAAGGCCAAGCCAAGCTGGGGCCAATCCAGCGCCTGGCCTGTGTGGCAGGCGTCCTGCAGATGGGCCGCATCACAGAGCTCAGCAACGAGCAATGGGATCGCACTTTTGCCATCAACACGACCGGTGTTTTCAACGTCTGTCGTAACGTGGCCAAAGGCATGATCGAGCGCAAGCAAGGTGCCATTGTCAACGTCAGTTCCAACTCCGCGGCTACTCCACGTATTGCCATGGGTGCCTACGCGGCCTCCAAGGCTGCGGTCACGCAACTGAGCCGCTGTTTGGGCCTGGAGCTGGCTCCTTACGGCATCCGGGTGAACATCATCTCCCCCGGTTCCACCGATACCCCCATGCAACAAGCCATGTGGAAGCAAGGTAGCTCCCGCGAAACCGTGATTGAGGGCTCCGGCGAAAACTACCGTCTGGGCATTCCCTTGCAGAAAATTGCCACGCCGGAAGAAATTGCTGAAGCCGTGCTGTTCCTGCTTTCGGACCGCGCCAGCCACATCACCCTGTCCGACCTGCGCGTAGACGGCGGTGCAACGCTGGACCAAGGCTAAATAAAACAGCCGGGTACAAAAAAGGACGGATATTCCGTCCTTTTTTATTAGCCAGTATTAAGACACTTAGAGAATTGGCACCACGCTATTCAGACCGGGGCAGACTCAGGCAGGGCGGATCAGATTGTTTGCCGCGGACATGAGATTGCGTAGGGATGCAAGGGGCCTGCTGTTTGAGTGGAGCGCTTGTACCTTGTCCAGTGGACAAGGTACTCCACGAGTTCAGGCCCCGCCCGTAGCAATCTTATGCCAAGGGAACTGGTGTGCAGCACCAGCAAACAGTCAGCCCAGCCTGAGTCTGCCCCGGTCCGAATAGCGCCCCTGATCCAGAGCTCTAAATTAGCTCTAGCCTTACTTCTTCTCTTCTACTGGAGCCTTCTCAGGTTCTACCCCGAACAGATGCTCCAACCCCAAGGCCAAGGCATCGCGCCAGGCAATAAAATCATGGGCCGTAGCACTTTCCACATAGCTCACATCGTAGCCACGCGCCCGCAAGACATCATCCAGATGGCGATTCGCCTGTACCAGGCTGACATCCTGACTGGAACCGGAGGACTCAAACACCCCGGCACTCATGTACACCTTCACTGGCACAGCGGGAGAATCGGCCATCTGACGGGTCAACCACTGCCCACGCTCTCCCTTGGGAGCCCACCAGTACGAGCCAGACAAGCTAAGCACATTGCCAAACAAATTCGGCAAACGCCAAGCCGCGTGCATGGCCGCCAAACCACCGTAACTGGAACCGCCAATCACCGTCTTGTCTGCTGCAGACTGAACACCTTGAGCATGTAACCAAGGCATCAAATCCTTTTCCAGAAACTGGATATACGCTTCGTTCGGGGGCAGCTCAGCCGCCCGCTCCTTCATGCCGGGATTGTCCACCAGCACTAACCAGGCAGCAGGAACCCGCCCTTGAGCAATCAAGGTATCCAGCATGGCAGGCGCACGGGCCTCGTCACGGTAATCACGGCCATCAAACAAAATCACGGTGTGATCAATTTCCTGAGCGCGTGTCCCCGCTGGCTGATAAATCTGAATTTGCCGCTCAACCCCTAAGGCATCGCTGGCAAGACGCTCCGTACGCCACTGCCCCTGACCTTGTTGTTGCGGCTCCAGAGCCACTGCCTCGGCCGGTGCTTGGGACAGGCGCACAACCGAGTCCCCGTCAAACAGATCAGTGCTGTTCTCAGGTAAGGACTGGGCATTATGAGGATCGCGCTGCAAAGCGGCGCGCAGGACTTCACGCGCCAGACCCGGCCCCATATAAGGCACATCCGGTGCAATCCGATACGTAAAACGGGAGTCTCGCGGCAGGTCGTAGGTGATGTACCAAATATCGGACTCACCCAGACGCTGCATGCGATCGCTGTACTTGAATGGCCCACCATGCATGCGGACCTCTTGCTTGGCACCGCGCCAGACAAAAGTGACGCGGTCTTGTGTCGCGCTGTAGCGTTCCACCAAGGGGGAGCCTACACGCTGCACATAGTCCCAAAAGCCTGTAGAAGGCTCGCCAGCGCGCAAGCGCATGTTCCACTGACGGATGACATCGCCTTGCAAAGGCTCGGCCTGGGGCACCGCTTGTGGCGCTGTTACCGATTTGATCTGCCAGTCATACTGGCCCTGGCCCAGCACCCGCAAACGGTACTCGCCCGCCGTGCCGGCGATAAAACCAAATACGCCGCCACGGTCCGGCGCGTCGGCCCAACTGCGAATTGCTTTGCCGTCGGGTCCGAACAAGGCCAGTTCCACATCACCACTGTGCTTCCAACTGCCCTGCACCAGATCGTTCTGCTGCAAGCTCAGTATTCGTTCATGATGTTCGTGCGCCTGAACCTGACCTTGAGCCGAAGGCAGTGTCGCCGCCCAGGACGACCCCACCATTCCCACCATCAATACTGCTACAACAGGTGCGCGCAACATACATCCTCCTAAATACCGGTTTGCCGCAGGACAAGCCCAGGACCAAAAGGAAGTATACGATCAAAAATAATCCACGCACCCCTTGGCTGGTGCCTGCCGCGGCCTTTTATCAGACCAGACGGAAAGCCTGAATCAAACGATCCAGCTCCTGCACCTGCTCCTGCAACTCGCTGGAGGTGTGAGCAACCTGACCAACCATCTCGGCGTTTTGCTGAGTAGCCGAATCCAGCTGGCCCACGGCGACGTTGATCTGCTCAATACCAATGGTCTGCTCTCGGGTCGAGGCAGCAATCTCGTGAACAATCGTCATCACTTGCGAACTGCCCGTGACCATCTCATCAATCACCTGGCCCACTTGCCCCATCAACTGCACGCCTTCACGCGTACTGCTGGAAGAGGCTTCCACCAATTGAGCAATTTCCTGTGCAGAGGCTGTGGTGCGCTGTGCCAAGGCACGCACTTCGCCTGCCACCACCGCAAAGCCACGGCCTTGTTCGCCCGCGCGTGCTGCTTCCACCGCTGCGTTCAAAGCCAGAATATTGGTCTGGAATGCGATGGAGTTAATCACCGTGGTGATATCAGCCACTTTGCCACTGGTGTCACGAATGGCACCCATGCGGTCCACCAGTTCACTGACCATCTGCCCGCCGTGCTGGGCGGTTTTCTGCACCTGGCTGGAGACTTCCTCGGCCCGCATGGCGTTCTCTTCGCTCATGCGCACCGTGCCTGTCATCTCTTCCATGGCCGAAGCCGTTTCCTGCAAGGCCGCAGCCTGTTGAGTGGTGCGGCTGGACAGCTCCAGATTTCCTGCCGACAACTGCGAGGCATCGTCCGAAATCACGCCACTGCTGTGCTGCAAGGTGCGCAAGACTTCGCTCAATTTCAAGCGCATTTGCTCGATCGAGGCCATCACACTGTCTTCTGGAATCGAGCGCAAGGAATGGGCGACCCGCAAATCACCGTCCGCAATAGCTTGCGCCGTGTCATGCAAGACTTTGGGCTCTGCGCCCAGCTCGGTAAAGATTTGGCGAGCCAGAACCACCGTGACGCTCACGACCACCACAATAATCAGCAAAAACACCAGCGAGGAGCTGAGCAGGTTGCTGAAGAACCGGGCGTGAATATTGTCGATATAGACGCCAGAAGTCAGCACCCAGTCCCACTCCGGTATGCCTTTGCCATACGCAAGCTTGGGCGCATTGCTCTTGTCGCTCAGTTTGGGCCAGTGATACTCAAGAAAACCTTCCCCCCCATTGCGGCCGATACGGCTCATTTCAGCAAAGGGATGGACACCATTGCTATCGACCACCGCGCTTACGTCCTTGCCATCCAATTCCGGGCGGCTAGGGTTCATGATGGAAATAACATTGGTCGACAGGACGGATACATAGCCCTCCTGTCCAAAACGGATACTGCTAATACGTTGCAAGGCCTGCTTTTGGCCTTCTTCCTGACTCAGCACGCCTTTACTCACCAGCTGCTGATAATCCTGCGTAATGCTTGCGGCAATATTCACGACATGCTGCAAACTCGTTCGGCGCTCTTCCATCTGCGCCTGATACAACTGATAGTTAACAAACGAAAAGACCACCACCAATGCCATCAAACACAAAATCAACGGCAACCACAACTTCTGTTTTAAGCCCAAACGCATGATATTCCCCGACCATCGCTGAAAAGACAGACCCTAGATATGCAAAAACCGACCGTGAAAACACGGTCGGCCTGCAGGAAGGCCCATCGAACAAGCTGGGTAACGGCGTTAACTTCGAAATACTTAACTAAAGTTACATATCGAATCGATTGGATGCTAAGGCGGCTTATAAATAACTACTACTTAGACGTCGAGCAGCATCACTTCCGGTTCCAAAAGAAGGCTCACTGCTGGCCAGGGTCAGCAAAAAGCCGTCTTCGGACATTAGTTCGGAGGTCAAACGGCCCTGGTAATGTCCCAGTTCCAGATTCAGTGCTAAATCGCGCTGTTCCAGGTTATCTACTCCTTTGATAACCAGTTCGAAGCCCTGTTCACTTAACAGGTGACAAGCGGTCTCCAGCAAAGACTTGAAAGTCGCGTCATGACACGCGCGCTGGATAACCTCGGCTTCTAATTTGACGCCGGCAATTGGCCAGCCACGCAGGCGATTCAAATTATTGTTTTCAATATCGGTACTGGTCAGCCAGACCTGGATTTCCTGATCCTTCAAAGACTGCAAGGCTTCAATCAGTTCTGGCGTCTCTTCCAGCTCATCGTCGCTATATACATCCAGCTCCACGCAGCAGGGCTGCAAATCAAATTGACGCAGCAACACAGGAAAGCGCTTGTGCATGAGCAAGACTATATCGACCGGCAATTTCAGGCCGATATGGCTGGCGCGCAGGGAGTATTCCTGCCACCAGCGGCGCACATCAGCCATCAAGGTGCGCAACATCCATTCGCACAAGGCCTGACGGCGAGTGGAATCCGAGATATGGCGCAGCACCAGATCCGAGGACAGGCGCAGACCGGTAGGCGCAGTCCAGAACACCTGAGCATCGACCCCGCTGTATTGACCCGTGCTGGTGGCTACCCGCAACTGGTAGGAGAAGGACAGGGCGTCACTGGCCTGCGGATCGAACACATCCAGCGTTTCCAATACGCGCAGCAGTTCCAGCGGTGTGGGCTGCTCCGGCTCAGGCTCTTCACGGACGGCGTAGAACTCCATGATTTCGCTGTCCTGGGGCTCATGCTGAGCAATCAGCTTGCCCGTAAAGGTATAGCCCCAGCCATGGACGGACTTGATAGGCAGCGCAACACCCGCCTGACTTGCCTTGCGGCGCAAACGGCTAATCAGTGAGTCAACAGCACGACTGTCAGTGGCGGCCAGCCCCTTGTCGCGCATCAAATCTTCACGGCTGAAACGCGCATCCGCATGCCGAATAAAGGCATCCATCAATTGCCGTTCGCTATGGGTCAGCTCCAGGCCCACCCCGTTGGGGGCAAGCAGAGTCCAGCCTTTATCACGCAAGATCCATTCTTGCTGGCCACCTGGTTCTTGCTCCTCGCTGTCTGCGTAGTTGGTATCAACTGTTGCATACACATTTCGACGGCGCACAGCGTGACACCAGGCCACCAGTTCAGGCACCTGAATATCCAAAGACAGGCAGGCATCGGCACCGGTCAGCAACAGCTGTACCCGTGCACTGGCCGTCAAGCCAGACTGCATCGCAACAATACCCAGCGAGCCAAAATCATTACGCAGTTTGGCTACCATCAGGGGGATGTAACCCGCCTCGACTGGAAACAATAACAAGTCCGACTGGCTTAGCCGCGCTTCGGCCACTGTATCCAAGGACCGTATAACGACGGTCTTGGTACCGAAAATCCGCAACTGTTCCTGCCAGTACTGCAGGCCCTCGCCTTCTTCCAGCACAACCAACACGCCACGAGCATGTTCCATAAGCGCCTACTATTTAACTATTGTCAGACTCACGATGGCCTCAGCGCCGGCCGACAATACTATTTTTATCAATAGTTAGAATTATCACTTCAACAATACAGAGCACAAAGTAAAGAATGGTCAAATGTGGCGTTTGAAATTTTTTGTCTTCAAAATAACACCCACCTTACTCTCAGAACGATCTTGGATTTATTTTCCAGCCTGAATTCTTTTAAAATTGCACCCCATAAATAATTATAGATTTTATAACGCTAAGGCGTGAAAAAACCCGCTCAAGGGCGGGTTGTCCTACATCAAGTGGGGCTCAAATACTTACTGGGCGGCCGCTTCCAGACGCGATTGCAGCTGGGCGGCAGGCAGCCAACCATCAGCGCGACTACCATCCGCAAAGTAAATCGCAGGGGTCCCTTGAACACGCAATTTCTGGCCTATCGCCAATAATTGATCCAAAGGATGTTCACACGACGCTTTCTCGGGACGGGTGCCGCCCCCCATCCAGTCGCTCAAGGTCTTGGCTGGATTATCGGCACACCAGATATCCTCGGCCTTACGGCGGCTGTCCGGGCCCAGGATGGGAAACATCAGGCTATAAACCGTAACATTGTCTACTTCCTGCAAAGTTGTATGAAGACGTTTGCAATAACCGCAGTTGGGATCTTCAAAAACCACCATCCGGCGGCTGCCATCGCCTTTCACCAACTTAATCGCCTTATCCAGTGGCAAGTCATCCAGAGAAATACGGCTTAGCTCCTGCATGCGCTGCTCAGTCAGATCCACCCGGCTTTTACTGTCCAGCAAAGAACCCTGCATCACAAAACTGGCTTGGGGATCGGTATAAAGCAAGGTGCCACCTACTTCCACTTCCAGCAGATTGGCAAAAGGCGTGGCACGAATCCCATCCACTTGCACACCGGGAAAAGCGGCCTCAAAAGCCTGGCGTGTTGGTTCGAAACGAGCCTCTACCTTGGGGCTGGCGGCTTGAGCCAGGCTGCACAGCGACAAAATCGCCAGAGCCCACATTGAACGAAGGTGCAACTTCATAACTTATTTCCTTTGCTAATCAACAAGGCCCTGCTGTCATTAAAACAAGAGAGAACCCGGATTCACTCCGGCAGCGTGTGCAATCAGACGACGTTTGACCCAAGGCAGGCGATCCACCACTTGCATGCCCGCGTTGCGCAGCATGGATACGGGCGCGCCCGGTGCGGAAAATAGGCGATATAAACCGTCTGTGGCCGCGCGCATGGCGGCAATCGGCTCGGCACGAGCCCGCTTGTAGCGATTGAGTACGCGCATATCACCCACGGAATAATGGGGCCCGCGCTCTGACAGGACTTTGATCAAGGCTTCGATATCACCCAAGCCCAGATTCAAACCCTGTCCTGCCAAGGGATGGACACGATGCGCCGCATCTCCCACCAAGGCCACTCCTGGTGCCACCAAACCACTGCGCTCGAAGGTCAGGGGAAAACCATGGACCGTACTGCGCAAAGTGAGTTGGCCCAAACGGCCATTGGACAAGGAAAACAAGCTGTTTTGCAGATAGAGCGCTTGTTCATCAGCAGACATCGCCAGTACCTTGTCCGCTTGTGCCTGGGGCACAGACCAAACCATAGACACTTGCGGCTTGCCATCGACATCCGGCATAGGCAACAAAGCCAGGATCGAATCACCTGTAAACCACTGCAAGGCCACTTGCTGATGCGCGCGCTCTACATTGAAGTGAGCAACCAGACCGGCATCACCGTACTCACGGGCGTGGTGCTCGATACCCGTCGCCGTGCGCAGGCCGGAGCGAGCTCCATCCGCCCCCACGAACAAATCAGCACTGATCCGTTTTTGCCCTGCCGTGACGATGGTATTGCCTTCCAAACGCTCGAAGCGATCTTCAATCCAAGGCACACCGAATACTTGCAAGGCTTGGTAGAGCGCCTGTTCCATCTGCCCCGACTCGACAATCCAGGCCAGATAATCCTGAGCATCCTGCCAGGCGTGCAGATTCAGGCAGCCACCACCATCACCATGTACTTCCATGGCCTGTACCGGCGCAATACGCTGCGCGGACATCAGGTTCCAGACTCCCAACTGAGCCAGAAAGCGCTGGCTGGCTACAGAAACAGCATAGACACGAGGGTGATACTGCCCCGGCGCCAATTCCATTGGCTTGTAGGCGGGAGAAAGAATGGAGACATCAAACCCGGCCTTGCGCAAACCCAAGGCACTGGCCATGCCAGCCAATGCCCCGCCGCACACCACAATACGTTCGTTCTTCATCGTGCGCTCGGTGCTCCTGCCTGACGTGGCCACAAGAGCCACATTTGACCTTGCTGCTTCATGCGACCGGCCTGCGCACCAGCTTGATCACCCGTGCCCCAGTACAAGTCCGTGCGAGCCGCACCCTTGATGGCCGCACCTGTATCCTGAGCGAACACCAAACGCTGCAAAGGCTGATTGGTAGCAGGCTGCGTTGTCGCCAAATACACTGGCGTGCCTAACGGCACGTAGGTGGGGTCAATAGCTGCGGCGCGCAGGCCAATCAGGGGAATTCCATACGCCCCTTTAGGTCCCAGATCCTGATCCACAATGGCCTCTTCGCGGAAGAACACCATCGCCGTATTCACATTCATCATTTCCTGTACGCGATGCGGATTGCGCTGCGCCCAGGCCTTGATGTTTTGCATAGAGGTTTGAGCCAAAGGCATCTCGCCCTGCTTGGCCAGCCATTGGCCAACGGAGGCGTAAGGGCGACCATTATGGTCGGCATAGGCCAGACGCACTGCGCTGCCGTCCGGCAAAATCGCGCGGCCTGAACCTTGAATCTGCAAGAAGAAGCCTTCAACCGGATCTTCCGCGTAGACAATCACGGGCGGCTGGCGCTCGGGCTTGGCCATAATTTGTTCGCGGGTGTCGTAAGGTACAACCCGTTTGCCCTGCTGCTTGCCACGAATACGCTTGCCAGCCAATTCCGGGTAAAGACTGCCCAGATCAATCGTCAGCAAATCATCCGGAGCGGCAAAAAGTGGCCACTGGTAGCCTGCGCTGCGGGTACGCGAGGCCTTGAGCAAGGGCTCGTAATAGCCCGTGACTGTGTTCTGAGCCACATTGCCGTCACCCGTCAACAAGCGCCAGGGCTGCAAGTGCTGCTGCAAGAAATTGCGTACTGCTGCCGTATCTTTGGTCTCGGCGTTCAGGCCTGCTGCCGCAGCAGCTTGGCACACAGGTTGCCAGGCGCGTGGATTGGCACGGGCCGGCATGGCCAGAGAGCCACTGACCGGGCGCATCAAGCCCTTGCAGTTATTAATAAAACCCTTCCAGACATGATCCATGGAGTCCGCCTGCCAGCCCGGCAGCGTAGACCAGTTCACAGCCTGATAACGGCCGGCCAGCGCACGTGCCGGGGTTTCCGGCAGGGCCGACAAAGACGGCACACGCAAGGGTTGCAGGGCAATGTCTGTCCCGCTGTCTGCCGCACCCGGAGCCGTTGACGAAGAACCCTGATCCACAGGGGTAGTGGAACAGGCACTTAATGCCAGCAGTACGGCTGGCACGCAATAGATTATCTTCATGGCTGGGTTTTGGCCTTAGTGCAAGGTACGGGGAGAGGACAGGATGAATTCCTGAATGGCGACTTCAAAGGGCACGCCATTTTCACCAACACATTGATAGCTTCCCCGCATCGTGCCAAACGGGGTACTCAAGGGACAACCACTGGTGTATTCAAAGGTCTCGCCCGGGGCCAGCACCGGCTGTTGCCCGACTACTCCCAGGCCTCGGACTTCTTGAACCTGCTGATTGTCGTCAGTAATGATCCAGTGACGACTGATAATTTGCGCCGTCTGCTGTCCATTGTTGGTAATCCGAACGGTATAGGCAAAAACATACTGATTGCTGTCGGGTTCAGATTGCTCAGGCAGGTACTGGGGCGTGATGCGCACCTCAATATCGTCAGGCTTCATAATGGATTCCAGGTTACGGCTGTACAAATACGGGCCGCTGCACGCGATCCCGCTTGAAACTATAATGATGACATATGGTCACGATTTTCGTGATGTCTAATCTTTACGGCACCTATTATGTCCCAAGCCAGCTCCACACGTATCGCT
>SMEN01000093.1_pt1 | contig 30247 bp, 26 predicted proteins | sample 2456271 | NCBI WGS metagenome assembly SMEN01 (sample SAMN10132593, study PRJNA489261) | soil metagenome | isolation source: day1 control-loamy sand soil ammended with raw manure from dairy cow... | place: USA | collected 2015-04-01 | reverse complement strand
CCGTTGGCCTCAGCACTGCGGTCGAAATCGGCCTCCGCGGCATTCCGGTTACCATCGTTGACCCCGTTATTGACTTGTCCGAACGTCTGCACCCCCGAGCCCGGATCGTGAACCTGCGCAGCACCGAGCACTTCCGCCGCTGGGGCGTGGCCGATACCGTCCGGGAACACTCTGCCTTCGGCCCGACTTGGCCCACCCAGGTCCAATTCCGCACGAGCCTTGCCGGGTACAAGATCGCTGCCTTCGAAGATGCGTTCTTCACTGCTCCCACTGATACCGCGCTCTACCCGGAACCGGCCATCCAAATCCGACAGTCCGACGTTGAATTCGGTATCCGCGAACGCCTCGCCGGTTTGCCGAACGTCGAAACACTCTACGGTTACGAAGCCCTTGAAGTCAGTCAGGACGAGGACAGCGTCCATGTTCACGTCCGCTCACGCGACGGCGAAGAGCTCCACCTGACCGGCGCCTACATTGTCGGCGGCGATGGTGGCCGCAGCATCGTCCGCAGGACATTTGGGTTCGAGATGATCGGCAAGACGGCGATCTCCCAGAATGTACAGATTCTGTTTGAGTCCAAAGACCTGTACAAGACACTGAACCTGGAACCGGCCATGCAATACTGGTGCCTGAACGACGAGTTCCCGGGATTTGTGCAGACCACCTCACCCGACGGTGAGTTCATTCTCAGCCTGCACAAACTTAAAGACATCAACGCCTTCTCCACCGAACAGGCTGAGCGGGCTGTCCGGATCGCCATTGGCGCCGATGTGCCATTCCGCATTATCGGACTTGACCCTTGGGTCATCCACGCACGCATCGCCGCAACCTATCGTCGCGGCCGCGCCTTTGTCGTTGGTGACGCAGCCCGCCAGCACTCCACCTACGGAGCGCATGGCATGAACCTCGGTCTGTCCGACGCCGCCGACATTGGGTGGAAACTCGCCGCCGTCCTCCAGGGCTGGGCGCCGGAGGCCTTGCTGGACACTTTCACCGCAGAACGGCGCCCTATCGGCGTCGGTGTCCTGGAGGAAGCCACGCGAAGCTTCTCCAAGTCCGCCGTTGACCTAGTTGTTCCGGGCATCTCCGAAGCCAGTGAAGCCGGTGATGTTGCGCGTACTGACCTGAGCGCGGTAATCCTGAAAGAAAAGGCCCCCCAGTTCCGACACATCGGCACCCAGCTCGGATACAACTACGTCGGCTCCCCGCTCATCGCCTCCGACGGGACCACCGGGCCAGACTGGACCCCGAACAGTTACACCCCCTCAGCGGTCCCCGGCTATCTGGCCCCGCATGCCTGGCTGGCTGACAGCTCCTCCCTGTACGACAAATTCGGCGAGTGGTTCACAGTCGTTGATTTCGGCCAGGGGGAGGACGAAAGTCTCGATGCCCTCGTTAAAGCCGCAGAGAAGGATCAAGTGCCGGTCACGGTCCTGCGCGAACCTTCGGCGGAACTTAACGCACTTTATGGTGCGCGCTTTGCCATCATTCGCCCCGACCAGCACGTCGCCTGGCGTGGAGATGTCCTTCCCTCCAGTTCCGTATGGGCCACGGTAACTGGCCACGTACTCCAGCCAGCCGTCACGGCAGTACCTGCCAACTAAAAAGGCCCGGGCGGGACACTGGGGGATGTTTTCAAGAATCCGGGCCCGGCGTCCCGCCTATTTACCAATATCAAAGCCCCTACCGACGCCGGGGCGGACCGAGACCTGAACGAGAGCAGAGCCCACCATGACTAAACAGCGGACAAACGTCCTCACCAACCTCAGCTTCGGCGACGGCGCGGCAGGGGAACTAAAACTGGATCTCTACATTCCGGAGTCCTCCCCGCCGGCCCCGACCCTGATCTACCTTCACGGCGGCGCATGGATCACCGGACGCCGGGATGAAACACCAGACCGCCTCCGCAACCTCGCCGCCCACGGTATTGCCGTTGCTTCCATCGACTACGACTTCATTCAGGATGCCCCGTTCCCCGCCCAACTGAACAACATCAAGGCCGCCATCGCCTGGGTTACGGCCAACGCAGCCGACTATAATCTGGATTCTGAACGCATCGCCCTTGGCGGGGCTTCCGCGGGTGGCTACCTTGCCACCATCAGCGGACTCATCCTTACCGAAAACTCCGATGAGGAAAATAAAATTGGTGCGATCGTTGCACTCTTCAGCAACTTCGACCTCACCACGGCACGCCCAAAACCGGTTCCCAACAGCGGATTCACAGTCCCTGAGTTCATCGCTAACTCACCCGTTCCGGCATACTTTGGCGACACCCCGCCAACCCCTGCTCGCCGGCAGGCACTGCTGGCTGGAGTAGCCGAAGAAGAACTGAATGACGAGATCCTCGCCGATCTCAGCCCCATATGTCGGCTACACGCCAGCACCCCGCCGCTACTGATCCTGCACGGAACAGCTGACGGCGTGGCTCCGGTTGCGCAGTCGACCAATTTTCACGATCGGGCCCAACGCATGGGGCTGCAGACAGAACTCAAGCTCCTTGAAGGCGCGAACCACGAAGGTCCTGAGTTCGACACCCCCGAAACCACGGGGCAGATCGCGGACTTCCTCCACCGCACCCTGCCCTCGAATACGGCCACGAGCCACGACGTTCAGCCCACAACAACCAACGAACGATGGTAGTAACCATGAAACAAACTCCCCGCATAATTATTGAGAATGTCGCCGTGCTCAGCCTCGACGAAACGATCGGTGAACTCGATTCCGCGACTATCACCATCGACGGCGGATGCATCACCAGCATCGAGCCCACAGCAGAAAGCCCCGGCACCGCTCCCACCCACCGCGGTGGCGACGAAGTCATTAACGGCTCAGGCCTACTCGCTCTTCCGGGGTTCATCGACACTCACCGACATACCTGGCAAAGCGCAATCAAGCACAGCTACGCAGAACTCGACCCCCGCGTTTACTTCGCCGAAGTACTGAAAGGACTCGGCGCCGCCTACCAAGCCAATGATGTCTACGTCGGCAACAAGCTCGGCAGCTACGCCTCTCTCAGCGCAGGAACGACCACCCTATTCGACTGGTCCCATGTCCAGAACTCGCCTGAACACTCTGACGGAGCCATTGCCGGACTAGCTGAATCGGGCATCCGTGCTGTCTTCGGCCACGGCTGGCCCACTTCACCGGACGACTCATGGACCAACAACAGCACTAAATCTCACCCGGCAGACATCCGCCGTGTCCAGAAAGAGCATTTCGCAAACGGATCTATTGACGACCGAATTACCCTGGCGATGGTTCTGCGAGGACCGGAAGAAGCGTCGTCCGACGTATGGCAGCACGAACTTCGTCTCGCCCGCGAGCTCGGTCTGCGGGTTTCAGTCCACACAGGAGCCTACGCACGAAATGCCAACGCCGCAGCTGTCCAGCAGTACGCCGATGCTCGGCTCCTTGGGTCTGACATGACCTTTGTACACTGCAACCACCTCACGGACGCCGAGCTCCAGCTCATCGCCGACACCGGAGGAACAGTCTCCCTCGGCATCCATTGCGAAATGAATTCCCAGGGCGTCGGAGAAATCCCTTTCCATCGGCTACTTCAGGCAGGGATCCGTCCCTCCCTCAGCGGGGACACCGAAACTAAATGCACCGGAGACATGTTCACCCAGATGCGTATGCTCTGGGCCTACCACCGCTCCACCCTGACCCGGCTGGGCCCCGAGTACGCGGCCCAAGCCCCGAGCGTCACCATGAGGGACATCCTCGGCTACGCCACCATCGAAGGTGCCAAAGCCCTTGGGAAGGAATCCGAGATAGGATCCCTTACGCCGGGTAAACGAGCAGACCTCCAGCTCATCGACACCACAGCCTTGAACCTCGGTCCCATTCAGGACCCGGCGGCTTCTGTCGTGCTGGCCGCCCATGAAGGAAACGTTCGCCACGTCCTCGTCGGCGGAAAATTCGTCAAGCGCAACGGCACTCTCGTGGGCGTGAACCAAGAGGAACTCATGGACGAAGCCCGACGCTCACAACAAAACCTGCTCGAACGCGCCGCAGCCTACAAAGACCTGGCTGGAGTCTGACTACAGCAGCCCACCGAAGCTGTTTCGGTCAACGGAGCCGACACCGGAATGAAGCGATCTCGCAGCCAGTTCGATGAATGGGAACGAGATCGCTTCATTCTTTAATGTCGTGTTTCGAGAGGGATGGATTTCCAGCTTGAAACGGAAGGTGAAGCCCTACTTTCGAGAGTATCTTCAGCCGTTCGGGCGCTGGCCGCATCTACGTATGGACTAGGAAGGCAGCCTCCATCGGCCTTGGCGTTGTACTCAATTAAGTCGTCCGTGTTGTCGATAGTTAAAGTTGTGGTCCCCTCCCATGCGCGAGTCCAAGCATTCGGTGTAGCGCAAGAAAGGTGGCAACCTTTCGGTAAGGAGATCTGAGATTGCTGCCAGCATCCCAACAAAGATTAGACCGATGGGAAACCCGGTGCGGATGAAGTGCTGCAGCGATTCTAGCTCTCCGCTGAGGCTATCGGCGGTAGGTTACCTACTTCACTGGGCACTCCAGAGTCTAGGCCAGCACTATCGAAAGGTTGAGATGGCAGCTCGGTGCGTATCGGGGAACACTGTTCATCATTTTCGATGTTGGTCAGCGTGACGTAGCGGATGTGTCAGTATCTCCTATTAGATTCCTTGTGCTCGGTAATGTTCGATGCGAAGGGTACATCTGTGAACTGGTAATTGAGCTGCTTTCCGCTGTCAACGCATAGGAAAACAAATCAACCTTTTAGCTTTGGAATCCCCCGGTCGACAATATCTCTATTCAGCAATTGTAGAGATTTCACTTACTTGCACCATGCATGACAAACTTTCGTCTCGTGATCCGTTCAATGCACCATGGCTTTGATTGCAACGAGAAACGTGACGACATGAACGCTAAATAGATAGCATTCTTTCTGACACTTGGAGAGTTTTGTATACCAGAACATTTTTCGCGCTGATGCTCTCAAATGCCAGTCTACGTGTCGCAACGATGATGCTGGTGGCACTGGTTCCGCTGTATGCCTTCGATTTGGGGCTATCAGCAACCCAAATCGGCCTAACGTCCACTTTGTACTTTGCGTCCGCCGCGCTTTCGCGCCCGCTAGCTGGCTGGCTGGTGGATGCCAAGGGCCGCTGGTCGATCATGCTGCTCGGTGTCAGCCTGTTCACCATTGCGACAGGCCTGTTTTTACTTTCCTTGCCGGTATGGCTCTTCCTAGCATTGAGGGCAGTGCAAGGGGCCGGGTTCAGTCTTAACGGAACTGCCGTAGCCACGCTTGCAACAGATATCATCCCTGAGAAGAAGCTCGCTGAAGGCTTGGGGATCCTCAGCCTGGAGCAGACCGTGGTCACTATCTTTGCCCCCGGGCTTGCACTGACCCTGCGACAAACCGCTGGCTACGAGGTGGCCTTCGGCGTAGCTTTGGCCTTCTGTCTGTTGAATTTCATACTACGTCTGGCCCTGGCCAAACCGGCTAAGGAGGTAGAGAAACGGCGCAAGACCGAGATGCTGGCTCCGGCGCGGATTGACCTGAAGCAGTTAGTGGAAAAAGACGCCTGGCGACCGTCTACCGTGATGCTCTGCTTCATGTTCGGCACCACTAGTGTCAATACATTCTTAGCCGCCTATGGAATCCAACAGGGCATAGAGAACGTCGGGCCGTTCTTTGTTGCCAGTGGCATCGCTCTGGCCATTTCGCGCCTACTCATGGGGGGGCTGCGCAAGCGGCTGTCCCTTACCAGCATCGTGTCCTTTGGAGTGTTGTTCTCAACCGTCTCGATGAGCCTCATCTACTATGCGCATTCCATGACCATGCTAATTGCCGCTGGAGCCTGCTTCGGTTTCGGAGCGGGCGTGGTAAGCCCTGCCATGAATTCAATATCAGTTCTCAGCGCGAAGCCCGAGGCTCGTGGCCGGGCTAGTGCCACGTTCTTTTTCGCGCTCGATGTCAGCACTGCTGTCGGAGCCTGGGTCCTAGGCATAGTCGCCACAGTCCTCTCCATGCGTAGTGCTTTCGCGGTTTCAGGCGTTATGGTGTTTAGCTCTCTGCTCCTGATTTGGTGGTTACACCGGACCCAGCGCCTGCCACGGAATGATTCATAGCGAGCTTCGTGCAGCAGTTCCTTTCCGGACTCAAGATCCAGCATCCCTGGCGACATGGGGTCTAACATACTTTGTTTGGATTGAATGGTCCCGGGTTTCATGCCGCTTTCTATTGAGAGAATGGAAAGCATGCCCAAGCCGCACACCCCTGAAGTCAAGGCCCGCGCCGTCACCTACGTCCTGGAACGCCTTGACCGCTACAAGTCGATCTACGGTGCCTGCCAAGACCTTGCACCCAAGCTGAGCATCGGAGCAGAAACCCTGCGCCGGTGGGTCGTCCAAGCCCAGGTCGACGCCGGAGACCGGACCAGTCCGACCAGCGAAGAACTCGCCGAGATCAAAGCGCTCAAGGCCAAAGTCAAAGACCTGGAAGAGAGCAATGAAATCCTCCGGCAGTCAGCGATTTTCTTCGCGAGGGAGCTGTGCGCTACGAAGCGCTATGTGTGTCGAAGGGCGGTGAGAGACCGTCCTATTCAGGCCGTCGTAGCGGCCTGAATAATGCTGAGGGCAGCCTGACCCGGGGAACGCCGGGGACGGTGGCAAGCGGCCCTGACAAAGGCGGAACGTACTGGTACTACCAGACAGTGCGGGTCTGTCGAGCAGAGATCAGAAGGTATAACGAAAGTGAACTGGTGGTTGAAGCCCCGTAATCGCGAAGCCGTACTCCAACCTGGTGGATATGGCTCGGTCCGCAACGCACCGCATTCCCGTGGATTCGGGAAGGTGGACTCCGAAGCCGTTTAACTCCGTCGGTGGGGAGGTCACGGTGAAAGGCTACGGCGTAGCCGTGACGATGTTGCCGGGGTAGAGCCAGATGCCGCACTGGTCAATCGAACATGTAGTGAACGTAGGAACCATGCCGTGGTTCCCTTGCTCTCAGGCAGCCAGCCTTGAGGCGAGGGTAGGGCCGTTGTCGCCCGAGGTCCATGGTGTGGGGCGGAGGCCTCGTAGTAGTCGCGGACGTAACGCCCCGTCTCGGGGATCGGTAGATCCGATCGCAGGGCGAAGGAGGCCAGCAAATCATGCAGGATCATGAATTGAAAGATCAGGAGGATGATCGTTGGTGAATACCGACGAACTGGAGTTTGCCCTGAGAATAGGCGAACAAAAGGTACTGAAGATTCAGACGAAACTGCACCGTTGGGCCAGCGATGAGCCCCATCGCCGGTTTGATGACCTATTCAACCTCGTGGCCGATCCTAGCTTCCTGCTGGTGGCGTGGGATCGAGTGCGGGGCAACAAAGGTGCACGCACGGCCGGAGTGGATGGAATCAGCGCCGTGCATATTGTTGATGGGCCGGGTGTGGAAGCTTTCTTGCATTCCCTGCGCACGACATTGTTCCATTCTCTCAAAAAGGAACAGCATGAAACCCGGGACGATTCACTCCACGTTTTCCAGCGAAAAGCGGGGGAAGAGAGTCTTTTGCCTAAATTCCTAACCCCATGTGGCGCAGTCGCACGTCTTTAAAGAAGTAAGCGCCAATACTCGCAAGACCCCTTCGCGGGCTGGATAAACAACTTCGAAAAAAATTAAGTATTGAACATGGAAACCAGGCGTGTCGCAGACTTCTTAATGATGTCGCTATCTCGTATCGTAGGACTATGACTTCACCACGACGACCCAGAGGGTCCGTAGACGACCCCATCGCATTAGGGTGGAAGGTTCAGCGGAAGAACAAAGATTTCTTCACCGAGCTGGCATCCAAAGCTGGGCTGTCAGGTGCAGCCATGTTCGATCTTATGATTGAAAACCTCGAGCTTGATGAACGGGGTCTACCTGCCTGGGCTCCCATGAAGGATGACGAAGGAAAGCTGCCTATCGACAAGCCTTAAACAGAAAAGCCCGCGCATTGCGCGGGGCTGAGATTCTGAATCCGATCTGTCCTACTCGCCAAAGTGCTCAGACCGTGATTTACCAAGTTTGCTTCCGGCTACCACACCGGACGCTCCCTCTTCTTTACCCTGAAACAGGAAAGACGTTATATGTCTATAGTAGCGCCTGAACGCGCCCACGTAACAACCCAACCCACTGAAACACGCCGAAACAACGCGATTCAGACCACAAAACCCCCCCACTGGGACACCCGACCGTGCAATGGACGTATCGCAGCGATTCAAAAACACGTCACCAAAAGCCACAAACCCTTCCACCGCGCAGACACTCCCGAAGGATTCACTGCTAAGGGAAAATCCCAATTCAACGCCTCCAAAGAAGCGTTCGCCACCAAGCACACCCAAACCCCTCCCCCGGTCCGCATACGCCGCGTCTCCCGCGCCCAAGAAACCTCCGACCGGGCCGTAGCCTGGGCAATCCCCACCGGCAGCAAAAAGATCGATCACACCGCCCAGGCCTGGCGTGCCACACGCACCCTAGACGCACTGCTCTGCCGCCGCAAAGACTGCCAACGCAACATCCTCGCCGTGCTCTGGGTACTCCTGCGCTACACCGACCACGACAGCATGACCGTTCGCATCACCTGGAACACCATCGCAGACAAAGCACGCGTCAGCCGCGCCACCGTAGGCAACGCCCTCAAATTCCTACGAACCCACGGCATCCTCGGCATCGTCGCCTCCGGCCGCAGCGCAGAATACGCCGCCAAAGCCGGCCAACCAGCCACCAACGAAGCCCCGGTATACGTGATCTGCCGCCCCATCGGCCTCGGACTACGCCCCCAAGACACACCAGACACCACCACAACCCGCCCAACCCACCAAACCCCCAACAACACTGCCTGTGGAAATAACTTAGAACCCCTCCCCGTAGGGGGGTTAACCACTTACGAAGTAAGTTCCTACACGCGCACGCGCGAGAAAAACACTCACAATGAGCCGCTACGCGGCACTGAAAAACTTTTTGGGCACGGCTGCGCCGCGCGAACTAACGAACACGATCATCGACAAGACGAGCTGTGGCCAGCTCACAGAACGATCAGCTCTAGAGGACAGGGGCTATCGGCTGCCGCTGAAATCTTGCGTCGGATGCCAGATTTTGCCCGTTTTTCCAAGAAAAACGTGCTCAACATGTTCAAACCCTTCTTCTCCAACGGATGGACAATCTCAGATATCCAACACGCCCTCGAATGGCGCACCACACCAGGACTGCACGGCAAAGAAGCCTGGGGAGCACTACCCCGGCACAACCGTGAAACCCAGTCCTACATCGACTACTGCCGGATCCTGCGCGCAGCAATCCTGCACCGCATGAGCCAATGGCGCACCGCCACCGGAGAAATCATGCTCAGCCGATCCCAACGAGCCACAGCCGCCAGCAACCACGCCCGCGCGGCTGCGCGGGCCGCAGAAGAACGCCGAGCCAAACACGCCGCCAACCAAACAAAACACCAAACCGCAGCAACACACGGCGCAGCAAAAGTCAGAGCCGTCCTAGCAAAATCTCGTTCGGGAAAGTAGAAGCCATAGGACTAGTCTTCCGCGAGAAACAATAGAGATCTCATGAAATCTTTATTTATTTCATGAAAGCATTATTGTATGTACGGATCTACTTGGACAGCATACGAAGGCGTGCAGGCGGCAACAGCCCACCTGTCCGTTGATCGCCTTGAGCCAAGGTGCCTTCCAATATCTAGCAGGAGCTCTATGTAATTCGTTAAGAACTACATACCGATGCTTCCATTCGCGCTGGAAAATGCTTGACTCCCCGCTATCCCCAAAAACGGTGAATCTTTCATGCAATAAATAAATATTTATTGCATGAAAGATTGATTTCATGTACGATCAAATCATGCAAACGATCATGGTTTATAGCGAGTCTGGTGGCGTATCCAAAACAACCACTGCTGTTTCACTCGCGATGGTGGCTGCCGAAGCTGGTAAGAATGTGTTGCTGATTGATCTGGATCCTAGAGCAGCCACCACGAAATGGACGGCGGTTCAACCACGCGAGTCAGGACTTGATGTCGGTGCAATACTTGCGGATGAAGACCCCGAGGGCTGGGCCGATGAGTTGGCCGTATCTTCTCACTGGAGCCCAAATTTGCGTGTGCTGCCTTCATCGAGATCGGTATCCAACCGCGAGAAGGACACCTCCGACCACCTGGAGATACGATTGAAAACTTCACTGCTCGGCTCCTCAGCGGATCTAGTAGTAATTGATTGCCCTAACCGTCAAGGTGGCCCCCTTACTCAAAGCGCTTTGAACGCTTCTGACACCGTCGTATACGCTGCTAAGCCGACCGTTGACGGAATAGACGGCTTTGAGGGCGCCAAAATCACAGTCGATAAGTTCTTGGCCAGCCGGAAACGCCTCGGTTTAACCGCAGGATTGAGGGAAGCTGGGATTGTTGTCGGGGGATATAAAGACACGATCACACCGCGGGCAGCAATCAGCTCTGTAGATGAGCTTCGCGAAACGGGACTGCTCTTGATTCCGCTTGTTCCAGAACGGACCATCGTTCAAGATGTTCGCTTGGCGGGGGAATGGTATGGGAACTACCGCAAGGGCGCTCCGGTCTTAGCGGCTTACAAGGAACTAGCAAGGACAATTATCAAATGAACCAAGAACTACCAGAACGCCCAGTTTCGGGAAGGCGCCGCGTGCCACGCCCTGCCCCTGATGTAAACGTAGATCCTGTCGAACCTGCGCCGACACCGGAGAAGCAGATAGCGAAACCAGTTGCGGTATCACCTGAGCGAAAAGTCGTGCGGGTGCCTTTCAGTAACAGATTGTCCGAAAAGACGATGGATACCCTGGCAAGAGTTAAAGCTGAGGCCAAGATCCCCATTTATGAAGCAATTGAACTAGCAGTTGCAGAAAAGTGGGCAGAGTTTGAAAGAAATAAATAAATATTTCTTTCATGAATGAAAGATTGTATAGGTTGGACTAGCAAACCCACCATTTTGCTTGTTCTGATCCTCCGCGACTCGACGATTCCCCGTAGAAATTGCGATGGGTAATGACTTTTCTTGGCTCTGTGTATCTCAGGGCGCATTCTTTAAAAGCACAAAGGGGGAAGTCTTCGGAACCTGTTTACCAGCTCATCAGTTTGGTTCCGAAGCTCTCCACCACCCCACCAACCAAGGAAAAGAGCCATGACGCGCAACGCCTCAGAGATCTACGAAGACCTCAAAGCCCTGGCCAACGAGCTGGAAGACCTCGCCGCTACCGGACGCATCACCATGAGCACCGACTCGTGGAACAAAGACTACCCGGACACCAAACAGGCCGTCTCCTACGCCCTAGATGCGCTGCAGGCGGCGATCAACGCTACATGCTGGATGGAAACCCTGCCCTCACCTGAACCCACCGCCAAGTAACCCAGGCCACGCGGTTAAGCCTCCTGCCCACCTGTGCACAGCAAAAGCCCAATCGCTGCGCTGCTTTTCCTGCACCCACGTGGACAGCAGGAACCATTCGACCGCCCGCACACAAGCCACAAGCTGCGGTCCCTGAGTTCACCTGCGACGGGGGATCGTGGCCTGTGCACGGCCTCTGGCAACTGGCACTCGACGAACCACCCGGCACGGGGTCTGAACTGCAGGGGAACAGTGGTTGGCGCTAAGGAATCTGTTTGGGCGGCATGGTTTAGGTGTTGCTGGTGGGCAGGTGACGGTAAATGGATGCGCGGGAGACTCCCAGGGCTTTGGCGATCTGGGTGGGGCTTTCCCCGTTGGCGCGTCTGGCTCGGGCGGCTGCGAGGGTATCGGCATTCATGACGGTGGGGCGACCGCCGGTGCGGCCTTGGGCACGGGCGGTGGCGAGGCCGGCCATGGTCCGTTCACGGATCATGTCGCGCTCGAGTTCGGCGAAAGCGGCCATCATGACGAAGAAGAATTTCCCTTCTCCGGTTGGACTGTAGGTTCCCGTCAGGGTTCCGGTGAGAATGCGCAGGCCGACCCCCTGGTCGTGGAGGCCGTCGGCGATGGTGAGCACTTCCTTCACCGACCGACCGAGACGATCCAATTTCCATACGCACAAAGTGTCCGTCGGCCGGAGATGGTCGAGTGCTTCAACGAGCCCAGGGCGGACGGTGGTGCGGCTGGAGATTTTGTCTTCGAAAATCCGCCCGCAACCGGCCGCTTCAAGGGCGTCTCGTTGGAGTTGGGAGTCTTGTCCGTTGGTGGAGACGCGGGCGTAGCCGATGAGATTGAAATGCTGGGTTGCCATTCGTCAACTGTCTCACAACCGTCTCACAACATCGCCGTTCGCCAGACATGTTGTGAGACGGGTTGTGGACGATTTTTGATCGGTGCGTCGCCGGGAGCCGGGACCGTCTCAGAACCGGTCGTTATTGACGTCTGCCGGGGGAACCATGAAGCGGCCTGTGACGGTTAGCTTCTGTCATTTTCCGAAGTCGCCTGCACTGGGTGCCCGAAGTCGACTGCACCATTCTTTCCCTCGTCTATGATGCCGCTGTACAGCGGGCGGCTGATCATGTGTTTATCCAACGGGATAAAGGCCTGCGCACCAGCATGGCGAATATCTGTGACCACGATTCGGGTATCGCTGTGGGAAATACCTGATATACAGGCAACCATCTTCCTGCGCAGAGGTTCCTTGGGACAATTGGTGATCTAGACCACGGTTTGCATTTCGAGAGGATCCTGTACCCATGAACGCGAAGATACCCAACGTCATGCCGGTGTTAGTGACGGGTGCCTCGTGGTGAGCGCTGTCAGCAAGGTCCTAATCCAAGGTGGCGGGGTCGGTGGCTTGACCCTGGCTGCGGCCCTAGGGCAACGCGGCATCGAGGTCGATGTCGTTGAGGCAGCTGGCGCCGATGCGGTTCTGGGTGTGGGGCTGAACCAGCCCGCCAATGCCTTGGCGGCGCTGGAGGAGATCGGGGTGAAGCAACAGTGCCTGCAAGTAGGCTTCCCATACGAGGAACTTCTCTTCTGGAATCCGGCCAGTGAGCACGTCGCGTCGATCCCGCCGCCGGCAGGCCTATACGGCAACCCGTCGAACAACACGATCAGCCGCCCGCTGTACAACGGCATCCTTCGTGCCGCAGCCGAGGAAGCTGGTGCACGCATCCACACCGGTGTGACGGTGTGGGAAATGCGTGAGGAGGCCGAGGGCGTCGAGGTCGAGCTGGCGACCTGGACCGGCAAGCGGACGCCTCCGGTCCGTGATGGAGACGCGAGCGGTCGACGCTACGATCTGGTCGTCGGCTTTGACGGTGTGCAATCACGGGTCCGAGAGCACCTGTTTGGGGATCGCTACCTTCCGGCGTTCACCGGCTTCTCGGTTTGGCGCGTAGTCCTGCCTCGCCCAGCAGAGCTGAAGAACATCGTGATGGCAATGAGCGGCGACGTAAAAGCTGTTCTGACGCCCACCGGCCCCGACACGATGTACCTTGCCCTGGTGACTCCGGAAACCGGCAACCCTCGGCACGCCCGGGCCGACTTCGCTCGACTGCTTCGGGAGCGGATGCAGTCCTTCTCAGGGCTGATCGGCACGCTGCGCGACAGCATCGACGACCAGCACTACATCAGCTATGCTCCGCTGGACTACCTCACGGTCCGCGAGCCGTGGTTCCAAGGCCGTATCGCAATCGCAGGCGATGCTGCACACACAACGTCCCCACATCTGGCGCAGGGCGCGGCGATGGCGGTGGAGGATGCGGTGACCCTCGCGGCCGCGCATGCCGGCCCGTGTTGGAGGCTTCCCGTCAAGGCGCCGATGCCGGCACGGAGGCTTTGTACGCGTCATGGCTTGCAGTAGCAGACCAACTGATCGCATCCGCTGAAAAGGACGAAGCGGAGGACCGCACCATTGCAGCCGGCGACAAGTTCTATCGGGCCAGCCTCTATGTCTCTCATGCCGAACGTCTGCAATCCCCGATGTGGTCCGGCCGCAAAGATGCCTACCAGAAATCGATCGACTTGTTGCTCCGCAGCGCGCACTACCGCGATCCGGCATTCAGCCAGGTCGAGGTGCCGTTCAAGGACGGATCTCTGCCTGCGTATTTCATCAAGGCAACTCGTCCTGACGGTCAGCCGGCGCCGGTAATCATCCAATGGAATGGACTCGACAGCACTAAGGAGATGATGTACTACTCCGGCTTCGGACACGAGCTGGCCCTCCGCGGTATCTCCACCCTGATGGTTGACACCCCTGGCAGCGGCGAGGCCCTGCGATTGCGTGGCCTAACGGCGCAGTACAACACGGAGGAATGGGCAGCGGCCTGCGTCGATTATCTCGAAACACGCGATGACGTGGACACCGACCAGATCGGCATCGTGGGCTGGTCCTTGGGAGGCTACTACGCACCCCGTGCAGCCGCCTTCGAAAAGCGTCTCAAACTCGTCGTTGCATGGGGAGCCAACCATAACTGGGGCGAAGTGCAGCACGCCCGCCGCCAACGAGAAGGCGAACACCCCGTTCCCCACTACTGGGACCACGTGAAGTGGGTTTGGGGCACGTCCGACATCGAGGAATTCCTCAAGACTGCCGACCAGGTGAACCTCAACGGCGTCGTCGACCAGATCACCGTTCCGTTCCTGATCACCCATGGCATCCGGGATCGCCAGATACCCGTTAAGTACGCGGAGCAAAGCTATGAACAGGCCAGCAATTCTCCCAAGCGGGAACTGCGAATCTTCACGGATGAAGAAGGCGGTACGGAACACATCAGCATCGACCACATGCCGATGGCTTCCTCCTTCATCGCGGACTGGATCTCCACAACGTTCGCCGGTCTTCTCGTGCCGATGGGCAGATAGTCCACGCCCAATGACAGAAACCCGCAAACCAAAACCCACGCAATGACCGACATCAAGTGGTCGCAATTGCCGGTCTCCAAACGAATGAGCTCCCCGGTGGGGTGCACTTCCCATTTTCGAAGATTGGTCCGGGGTGTACGGTGCGCGGGCGTTTCATGGCACCGTGTTCTACCTGTCCTTGGTTGAGTAGCGGGACTATTTTCAGCAGCGACCCATGTATCGCCGGCCATGTGTGCTGCCGTATCCTCCAACCCCAAGCGCTTGATGGTCTACCGGGACGAGGCCGCGGGATCAGGGGTGCTGCTGGGCCCGTGAGGCAAGCGACAGCTGTTCGCGGCCGTCGTCATGTGCGAGACGACGGCGGCCGGCATCGACGTGTGGTCGGTGCCGGCCGCCTTCGGAATGTCATGGTGTCCTCAGCTTTGTCAGCGTTTCAGGACGGGGAGGTAGAGGTGGCTGTCGAATTCTCCTCCGGTGTGGATGATGTGGTTGCCGGCGTTGTGCAGCGGGGCGAAGACGATCTCGAACCGTCCGGTGTAGCGCTGGATGGGTGTGCCCTTGACGATGACGCGCAGCGTTTCGCCGGGCTCGAAGACCACGCTGTTGGGCCATATCTCGATATCGACCGGCACCGGCACGCCGTGTACAAGCCAGTCGCGGCTCGCGTGGGAGTGCCAGGGGCGCTCGGGGGTGGAGCGCTCTTCGTCAAGGGCGCGGTGGGAAACCCGCAGCCAGCCGAAACCCATGGGCCCGTCGTCGTACATCTGCGAAAACGTGAACGGTACCCTCTTGCCGTCCTGATCAAGCTTCTCAACGCCGACAAAAAGGTCGGCGTCGTTGCTCAGGTCGGTCGAGATCCACAGCCTCAGTTTGGCGTTGCCGGTCATCTCGGTCCGCTCGTCGAAGCGGACATCGAAGGTCGCTGCCCCGTTGTCGTCGGTCGATATATATGACACCGTGGTGGCGGTCTCGGGCCGTCGGGCACCCAGGGATCCCTCTCCGGCGTCGAGCCACAGCGTCTGGTAGGTGACATCGGGAAGAGGCCAGTCGACTTCGTCACGGAAGGTCCACTGATCCTCGCGGGTGCGAACGCCGATGCGCACCCGCGGCCACTCGGTGACACTGTTGTCCAGGTCCTTGAGGTAGCGGTCAAAGAACTCGCGCTGGCGCTCGATGGATTCCGGCTGGTAAAAGCCCTGCCATTCCTTGTCGCCGCGGATCTCCAGGAACTTATCGGGCGAACTGATGCCTTTCCAGGCCTCGACCGTTCCGCGCAGGTGGAGGTTGTTGGGGAATTCGGTCACGGCATAGGTGGGCACCTCCACTGCTGCCCAGTCGGCAACCCGACATTGCCAGTACTCATCAAAGGTGGGGTGGTTGCGCATGCCGGCTTCCATATCCTCGACGCGCTGTTGGCCCGTGCCGGTGAGTTGCATCCAGCCGTGGATGAAGGGGAAGGACGGGATGCCAGCGTGGAGGAAGGCTTCGCGGTAGCAGTCGCTGGCCGCATCCCAGGGCAGGATCGCAGCCAGGTGCGGCGGCTTGGTTGCGGCGACCGACCACGCGGTCATCGCGAAGTAGGACACCCCGCCCCATCCGACCTTTCCCGTGCACCAGTCTTGTACAGCAAGCCACTCGACGATGTCGTGGCCGGCCCATGCTTCCTCGGGGGTGAAGTACGTGGCGTCGCCCTCGGAGTACCAGTTGCCGACGCCGTCAACGATCGCGATGGCGTAGCCCCAAGCGGTCCAGCGAACGGGGTCGAGTTGCTCCCAGGGAACGAACTCTGAAAGCGTCTCGAAGGGGATGCCTGACCCGGCCCAGAGCGTCTCAATATCGAGGTGTGGGTGCTTGCCGAAGGGTGCGTATCCCACAATGACAGGTGCCTGGGCCAGATTTCGCGGCCGGAAGACGTCAGCGTACACGGTCCCCCGGCGAGTGGGTATGGCGACGTCGCGTTCGACGAGCATCTCTCCGTGTTCTTCGGTGCGATAACCGAACCCAGGGTGGGGATCAGCGCCGTGCAGAGGCTCAGTGGGCGCGGTGCCTGGACGATAAGTGCGTCCCAAGCGAGCATCGGTCTGTGCCTGCTCTTCTGGTGAGCATGCCGGGCCGATGCGGGTGGTGGTCTCCTCGGTCATTTGCGGGCTTCTTCCATTTGAGGGATGACGGCATTCCACTGTCCCCAAGGGCGTTCAGTGGCGACGGTGCCGGCCTCGACGCTTCCGGGTGTTTCAACGGCCGGCCGGGGAGGGGCATCGGGCCCCGTATAGTCCCAGACGACGCGTTCGATGACGGCCATGGAGAAGCTTCGGTCGGCGTCAATCAGGTGTTTCTCAATCTCCCGGCACGTCGGGTCCGCCTCGCGGCGCTCCCGGAAGCTCCGTGCCGCTTCTTGGTTAGGGAACCAGAATTCCTCGATTCCGGTGTACGTCTGCACGCCGCCCGCCTCGAACAAGGTGCCCTTGAACATTGCCGCGTCCAAGGGAAGTTGAGTGTTCTGCACATAGCGGCGCAGGTCATTGCCCTCTCTGGCCAGCTCGCAAATGCGATTGGCGTAGTCGCCGCGTCCCACGTTTTCAAAGGTATCCCGGTCAATACCCTTCGCGGGGGCAACAAAGTTCACGATCTTTACTCCCGTGCCTGGGGTCATGCCAGGGCCGAAGGATTGGTCGGTGACCACGGACGTGAGTTCGATAACGAATTCCTTGTCACCGAAGGAGTGCGGTTGCATGCGCCGTGGATAGTCCTCACCTCCGAAGATTTGCTGAAGGGCCTGAACATCGGGCATGACATGGTTCGCAATCGAGTACCAGCCTTTTTCATGCCTCCCGTATGGAAAACACGTATCCGGAAGGTCATCGACAGACCGGTGCTGCGCGTATTTCTCGAAGCCGGCCATGACGCTGGGGGTGGTCAGCATGAGAGCCACATGGATGACCCCCCACTCGTAGTCGAACATGTCGCGGTCGGCGCCAGGCCGTGGGCGGGAGGCGAGCCAGAAGTTGATCATCGTTGATCCTTTCCAAGGGGACCCGGATCCGGATTCGGATCTGAGCATTCCACTACAGCATGTGACACGAAACACCATCAGTCCATGTCGAATTTGGCTGTCATCATTAATAAAGCGTTAACGTTCCAGATTTCTGGCGCGCCTTGTCCCCGCGCCTCGGTAAGGAGAGCGCAGCTAGGGCGCGGGCTCAGCCCGGTCCGCTGCGCTCGGACACCCGGGTCGGTCTCGGGGATAACCCGGGACGGTTTGGGCCGGAACGCTCCCGGATGTCTCAGATTCGACTCAGGAAGGAAGCTGCTCTATGGGAAACAGCTCGGTTACGAGTTCGGCGAAGAGCCCCGGCAACCGTGAGGCAGGGGGGTGCGGAATGCACATGCTGAATGGTGTCGGGGGGATATCCATCACGGTTGCCCAGAGCACTCCAGGGTGGTTTACGGCCTGTGCCACGGGTTCCGGGACGAGATAGACGCCCAGTCCCGTGGCGACCATAGCGAAGGCCTCCTCCAGGTTCCGAACACGCGGCCCACGCCGGGGCCTGCTGCCGTCCGGTCGCGGATCCACAAGAGTCCAGCTGACATACCGCTCGTCCGCGGCGACAGGTACAAGGAATGTTGCATCCCGCAACTGCCCAATCGATACCTGCTTCTTCGCCGGGCTGATCAGCCCATCGGCGGCCTGGGCGCTGAGCAGAACTGCCCGCGGCGCAGTCGTCAGGGTCTGCGTATTCACCCCGTCGAGCCAGTGAGGGCCCCATGTGAATGCCACGTCGACGTCGCCATCCCGCAATGCGATAGAGATACCCTCCCGGTCGATATGCACAAACTCCAGGCGGGTACCGTTCAGGCGATCGGGAACGGCAGCGAACACCATGGCCAGCGGATCCGGCGCTCCCACATGAACGAACCCCACACGCAGAACCGCGCTCTGGCGCCGCTTTGACCACTGCTGGATGCGGTCTAAGGCATCGATCGCCTCTTTCGCCAGAGGCAACAACTGCCGCCCCTCAGCAGTGAGTTCCACCCGACGGGAAGAACGGACGAACAAGGACGTCCCCAGAAGGCTTTCCAAACGATGGACCTGCTGACTCAGAGCCGGAGTGGTCATGTGAAGCGACTGCGCCGCCCGCGTAAAATGCAGCAGTTCAGCTACTGCCACAAAGGCCCGTAAGGCGGTGGCGTTCGGTTCAGCCAAGCTCATCCCATCGTTAAACTCCTCCTAACGATAGGAGAGGGCCGTGAGGAAGGCAACAAGCAGCCCGCTGGAACCCTCGGACAAGATATAAACAACCGATTGTGGACGTCGCTATTCGTCATCGGTGGATATCGCTGGATCACGCAACGGCCTGAGGGTCGCATCCGAGAGCGTGGTGAAGGCGTACCGTCCGTGGACATTGATGTGCGCGTCCCCCAGGGGAGAGAGCCTCGCCACGTCGGCGTCATCCACGGGATGTCCCTTCTCCCGCAGGGCGGTCAGGGCCGCGTCGATGTAGCGGGTGTTCCACAGGATGACCGCGTTCAAAACGAGCCCGAGTGCGCCGAGCTGGTCTTCCTGGCCTTCCCGGTATCGCTGGCGTAGTTCCCCGCGCTGGCCGTAGAAGATTTTTCGGGCCATGCGGTGGCGGGATTCCTGGACGGTGAGTTGAACATGGATGGATCGGCGGTAGCTCTCATCGTCCGGGTCATACATGGCAAGCAGATGCAGGGTCTTCGCGGCGCGGCCATAGTCGGCGAACGCTGCCCCGAGCGGGGTGGGGTTGCCGTCGCGGCCCAGCATCCGCAACAGGTCATAGCCGGCGACCGAACCGCTGTGCAGGGATCCCACGACGCGCAGCATGTCCGCCCATTGTGCCCGGATGCGCCCGGCGGAGAGTTTGTTCGTCGCGACGGCGTTCAGGGCACCATAGTCAATGGCTTGCCCGCCGGGCACGGTGAGGCGCCAGAGACGCTGGTCGGGCATGTCGGCCAGACGCGGGCTGAATTGGTAGCCCAGCAGGCGGAAGAGCCCGAACACGATGTCGGAGTAGGAGGCGGTATCCGTGGCGATCATCTGCGGTGCGGGTCCGCCGTCACGGTTGAGGATCACATCCAGGACATGCAGGGAGTCGCGCATCGTGCCGGTCACCACCACGGCCCCGATGCCGGAGACCTGGTCGTTGATGGCGTTGAGCCAGGTCACGCCGCGTCCCTGACCAAAATAGTGCGGATTCGGGCCGGCATCCAGGGTGCGGACGGGGACCACGAACCGCAACCCGTCCACGGAGGCAACCAAGCCGCCGCCCCACGCCCGGGCCGTCGGAACACCGGCCTGAGCATCGATGAGACGGGCGTTGGCCGCCGTCAGGGTGTCGCTGCGCAGGTAGTTCTGCGCCACGTGCGAGAGCCGGCGACGACTCAAGGCCGGATGCCCGTGTTTGATCACCGGCGCAAATCCGAGGTTGCAGCCTTCGGCGACCAGCACCGCGGCCATCGAGGTCGCCAGATCGGCGAGCCTGGAACCGGAGGCCTGCCCCGTCATGCCCAGATGGGTGAAATCGTTCAAATAGCCGGTCCAAGCGTTCACTTCCAACAGCACGTCGGGAAGATCCACCCGGGGCAGCATGCGCTCGACGGTGTCCCGCAACGCGGTCAGCGTGTCCGGTTCCGGCACCGCTTCCAGCCGCGATTGATGGATCCGTGTGCGCCCATCGGAGCCTGTTTCCAAACGAAGAGGCGCAGCGCCCGAAGTTGCTTCGGTGGATTGGATCCGGGCGGCGAGGGTCGTGTAGGCCGTGTCCAGCCGTGCGGCAAGGTCGCTGAGGTGAACGTCAACGGGGTCCTGTAATCGCAGCGCGGTCAGAACATAGGGACGGGCCTGTTCCCAGGCTTCGCCATCCAGGAGGCGGGCCCTCGGGTCGCCCCACCGGGCGGAATCCACCGCGTACACATCCCGACGACGCAACGCCCGATGCAACGCCTCCAGCACGCACAGCGTGTATGCCCGGTGATCCACCAGCTCATCGGGCGATTCCGTTGAGGGAAACACCAGCCGTCGCCACGACCCGACCACCACCTCATCCACAATCTCTGTCCGGGCAACCCGCTTGCGTCCAACCAGGCGCCCCAGGCCCCTCACCGCGGTCAGCAGTGCAGTGCCCGCCGGTGTTGCAGCCAATGGCAGGACCTCGGCGATCACCGGCACAAAGGGCCGGACCGTGGCATATCGCTTGACCAGTTCTGCCTGCCCCTGGTCCGCGTCGTCCCCGGCATCTGGTGCCAGCTCCTGAATGGTCGCCACCGCGGACATGAGCTTCTCCCTCGATATGGCCACTTGCATCCGGGTCCACGCCTCAGCCGGGTCCAGCCCCGTGCCATGGGCCTCGGCACATTCGAGCATCACCTTCGCCGCTGCAGCCAACGTCACCGACGCCCGCCTCAACTGAGGCAAGGACTTCATCCGGTCCTTGGCCGAGGCGCGCACCGCGGGCCCGATAAGCTTGGTCGCCATCAGAACTGAGAACAAGTCAAGGGCATCATCAACCGCCGATACCTGTAACGCCCCGGCGGTGGCCACCAGCGTCGCCCACCGGCGATGTTCCGGCATGCGTCGCAGCGTCGCCGCATCCGATGACAGGCCCTGCCGTGCCAGCACCTGGATGCGCCCCGCCGGAATCTCGCCCAGATCAACGCTTCCGGCTCCCAATCCGGCGATCTCCGCAGCGCGCTCCAAGGCCCGGACCATCTCCGGCCCCGAGGCCCGGGTTGGGGCGCGGCGCAGCCGCTCCAACCCCGAGGATCGGGAATCAGCCGGCACCGTGAGTAAACCATCAAGACCACGACCAAGTTCTGGGGAAACTCGTTCCGACAGCACCGAATACAGCCGTTCGCCGGCCGTGCCCCTGGCCTCAGCGACGAGTCTGGCCAACACGCTCACCCCCGGTAACAGCACGCGCTCCGCACGAAGCCACGCCACGCCCTGATCGAAGAGCTGGGTCGGCCGCTCGGCCCGCGTCCACGCGCGAGCCGTCAGAAAGCCCTTGAATTCGGAGACTGTTTCGGGTTCTGACAACTGCCGGTACCCATACGCTCGGGCTATCTCCCAGCGGTGTTCGTAGGGGGTCTTTGGCCGCTGCGCGTAACTCGCCAAAACGGAACCATCGGCGATCCCGAGTTGCGTTGCCACGAAGCCAACCACCTCTTTGGGTACCGCCAGCGGATCATCAAGAAACGTCCCCAGAAAACGCAGTGTCCCCAGCTGCAAACCAAATCCAAGCTGGCTACCCTCGCCACGGCGGCGACCAACCAAGTCCAAATCCCGGTCATCAAGAAAGAAGAACCGTTCCAATTCGGCCCGTGAAACCGGACCTGAGAATTGGCCATACACCGCTACCTGGTCATCACTGAGAAATTCAACTGGCATGGCACCAACCTAAGCCAATCACGAAGGCTTAGCGCCAACCACTGTTCCGCTGCAGACCAGACCCCAAGCAGGCCGGTCTTATTCTCAAAAAGGAGGTTCAGTAGTTGGTCGCCAAGTCGCCTCCAGTCGACTTGGTGTTCCGGTGGCAACTGTGTGGTGAGGGTGAAGCCAGCTATACCCAGGCCTGTGATCTTTCGACTGGCCGGGCCAGAGGCGAGTTCATCCAAGTGCAACCTCATGGTCTCGCCAATCCGGCCAACGAACCCTGGCGTAGCGGTCTCAGGAATAACTATCCATCCCTGTTTGGCGGCTTTATCCTGGGCCGCGCTGAGCAAGGCCGTCTTACCGATGCCTCGGGCTCCGGCGATGATAGTGAGCAACCCAGACGCGCCAGCTCCGATTTGCAGTCCATATTCGAATTCATCGAGCGCGCCTTGACGTCCGATGAGTTCTGGAGGAGTGGCGCCCGCTGTGGGGCGGAATGGGTTCAACATCGAGATCTGTGAGTCTTGTGAGTTTACCTCGAAAGATCGCTCCACAAGAAGACGCTCGTCATTGGAATCTATAACAGGGGGAAATATTGCTCAGGTTAATACCGAATTCGACCTTTGCTTTGGTGAAGCGTGTGATAAATCCTGCCACACAGGTCATCCATCCGAGGACACGACCGCTTCTAGAACAATGGATCTGGAGAAGCAACATGCGCATCAGGTGATGATGACCAGCTCATCGAGTGGTGAGCTAGATGCCGAAACCTTCGGAGCGCATTACATTAGGATCGCCGGCTCATGACACCTTCTCACGCGAACCAGGGCATTTGGTCTTTTTTGCTGACGCATTCCACGAATTCGTCATGCTAGGCGACCGGGTAGCATGAATTGAATTTGTTTCCCTAACAATGGAAACCGCGCCTGGAGTATGCGTATCGGCAGTATCAATTCCTCGAACATGGGGAAAGGCGTTGCGGCGGAGCGGCTGACGTCGCAATATGCGAAGGCACTTGTGGCCGCTCCACCACGGCTAGAGTTAATCGCAACTTTTTCCCAAGACATGGTTATTGCTGCTGTTTGTTCCGTCCTAGGAACGCTGCGATGCGTTTGGGAAACTCCTCCCGATCCATAGCCCGTAGTTCGACACCCGCATGCCGTGAGTGTTCAGTGAGTTGTTTCAAAGCCGTATTCACAGCCGCCTTGGCAGTCCGCAGGGAAGAAGCCGTTACGGTGTTCCATCCAGTGACGGTATCCATGACTGTCCGATTCAGATCCACGTCGGGAACGACAGTGCTGATAAGCCCCATCGCTGCCGCTTCAGATGCTTGGAGCATGCGGTCGCTGAAGAGGAGATCTTTTGCCCGGGAAGGTCCAATGCGCTCAGCGAGGCGGGCGGCGAAAGCCGGTGGCACAAGGATGCCGAGTCGCGAGACGGGCATGCCGATCTTTGCCTTCTCTTCGGCGATTTGTACATCACAAGCCAAGGCGAGCTGGCATCCTGCCCCAGCAGCAATGGCTTCAATGATCGCGAGGGTGGGCATAGGCAATCTTTCGATCGCCTGCAGGGTACGTTCCATCTGTGTGAACGTGGCATCTACATCCTGTGGGTCTGCGTTCTCCCATTCTCGAAGGTCAGAGCCGGAGCAGAAGACCCCGCCGAGGCCCCGGAACACCACGCCATTGAGCGTGTCGTGGTCGGCCAGGTCGACCGCCACTCTTTCCAACGCCTTCCAATCGGCCATGCCGAGGGCATTAAACCGTTGACCCGCACCGATGCTGATAGTCGCGATCCGGTCGGCCACCGCCACGTCCACGGCGTATTCAGTGAACGTGGTGGTGGCCGGCACTTCAGTCACCGGCGTCATTGGATAGCTCCGGTTGAACGCATATCTTGGATGCTGTCCTCGTCATACCCCGCCGCTGTGAGTACTTCAGCGGTGTGCTGGCCCAGCAGCGGGGGAGCGGTCCTGACGGATGCCGGAGTGCGGTTGAGCTTGACTGGGCAAGAGACGACTTTCAAAGAACCTGCTTCGGGGTGGTCAAGGTCGGTGATCATGCCTCGGGCGAGCACTTGTGGATCTTCCAGCGCTTGGTCCACGGTCTGAATCGGGCCAGCGGGAATCCCTGCTTCGTCAAAGAGGGTCGTCCATTCATCGGTGGTAGCTTGGGCCATAATTTCCTGGACGAGGGGAACTAGTTCGGCCCGGTTGGTGACTCTGAGGGGGTTGGTGGCGAAACGGGGATCATCGGTCAGTTCAGGACGGCCGATGGCGTTGGTGAACCTACGCCAAAGGGCATCGTTTCCAACGGCGAGCATGACGAACCCGTCGAAAGTGGCGAATGCTTGATAGGGAGCGATCGTTGGATGGGCGGATCCATAGCGTTGGGGGATTTTCCCGCTGGCGAGGTAGCCATTGGCCAGGTATGTCAGCCAGGAAATGGAGCCATCGAGCAGGCTGATGTCCACCCACTGGCCTTGGCCGGTGCGGTTGCGTTCCTGCAGAGCCGAGAGCACGCCGATCACAGCCCAGCTTCCGGCGATCAGGTCCGAAGCGCTGTTACCTACGCGCACCGGCGGCCCATCGGATTCCCCCGTGACGCTCATGATGCCGCTGCGGGCTTGGGCAATGGCGTCGTACCCTGCCCGTTGGGACTCTGGACCAGTCTGGCCATAACCGCTGATCGAGGCGTAGATCAGGCCGGGGTTGTACTTGGACAAATCCTCATAACCGAGGCCGAGGCGGGCAGCGGTGCCAGGCCGGAAGTTCTCCACCACGACGTCAGCTTTTTCGGCCAGGCGCTTGACTGCTTCGAGTCCTTGCGGGTTCTTCAGATCAACTGCGAGGCTCTTCTTATTCCGGTTGACCGAAAGGAAGTAGGCTGCTTCGGTTCCCTGGAACGGTGGACCCCAGTGACGGGTGTCATCACCGAGGCCGGGCTGTTCGATCTTGATGACCTCCGCGCCAAGGTCGGCGAGGGTCATGGTGGCGAACGGACCGGAGAGGATCCTGCTTAGATCCAAAACCACGAGCCCTTTCAATGGGCCTTCGGCGGGAGACACTGAAGCTTGGGCTGAAGGTTCGGTGGGGGGCGGGTCAGCTTGGGTAGTGGTCATGCTTTTGTTGCCATTTCGTTGCTTTTCTCTGATGCTCCGGAGGTTCTCGCTTGCCGGAGCAGTGCGCGGCCGTAGTCGTTGCCGTTGGGCGTGCGCATGAGAGAGTGAATGTGGAACTTTTCCGGTTCGGTATTGCTGAGGAACACACCGCAGTGGTGGTCCAGCTCGAGAATCACCACGGGGCTTTGGATACGGTAGTAGAACGGTTCATCGTCGCCGTACCCACCGATCCAGGAGAACCAGGTTTCTTCCAGATAGGTGTTGATCTCTCTCCGCCTGGCTGCTGCCGGGCCTGTTGGAAGGTACCCCGTGAAGTCGGTGATGATGTCCTGGACAAGGGCCCTGGAGGCTTCGTCCATCTCGGTAACGAGGATTCCCTCGTAGGGGATCACCCGGTTGTCCTGGAAGGCGCCGGCGAGGTGCCGTTCATCACCGGGGTGAACGCGTCCTTTGGGCATTTCGGGGTCCACGAGCTGCTGGTAAATCTGCGCTCTGGATTGCAACTCCGGTGCGAGGCCCTGCATAAGCTTGCGGGCAGGTTCGATCCGGCCTTCGAAGACAGTGATATCGGCCAGGGGGCCTTCATCGATGGTGTTCGGTTCAGCGCCGAAGAAGATCGGAGTGATGACCATTTGGGTTCCAATGACGAAGCAATTCAAAGCGAGGTGATGTCCGAACAGCTGCCATCCCCACGGCTGGGTCGTGGAGGGTTCGCCGTAGAGGGCGAAGTTGTAGCTGTAGTCGTTCATCAATTTCGGCAACCCGACAATGTCACCGAGGAACCCGTTGATGCGCATTAGCGTTCGGGCTAACTCGTACCCGGATTCGCTTAGGCTGGCTTTGACGAGTTCCAGAACCAGGGCACGGATGTGCTCAGGCTGGAATTCCAGGCGCAAACCGGTGTCGTGCTGCATGAATTCCGGATTAGCCCACGTCTGCCAGTGGGACGAGTCCACAGAGTAACTGACCCGTGCCCGGGTCTCCTCCGACAGGCTTCCCAGCAAAGTGTTCGCCGCGGCGACCATGGCCTGCGCTGGCGCTTCCTCGCCTGGCTCGGCGGGACCTAGCTCGTACAGGTCGGCGATGATGTTTCCGTCGGAACTGATCCCTTGATAAGGCTGGAAATACAGGGGCTCCCAGCCCTGGATCAAGCCACCAGTGAAAGCGTCTTTCTTGGCCGCTTCACGGTAGCCGTAGGCGTCGAGACCCTTGAGCTCCTCGATCCGCGGGTCGCCTTGCGAATAGAGGTATTGCCGAAATTCCGCTCCCCGACTCATCGGCTGCTCCCGCGGCGGTGGTCGTTGCCGACGATGGGGGTGGTCAGGACGCCTAGCTTGTCCACTTCAACTTCCACGGTGTCTCCGGGCTTGAGGAGCCACTGTGGGGTACGTGCGTAGCCAACACCTTCGGGCGTTCCGGTACAGATTATGTCGCCCGGGCGGAGAGTGAAGGTCCGGGAAATCAGGGATAAAGTCTCGCCCAGGTCGTAGATCATGCTCTTGGTGTTGCCATCCTGGACGATGGTGCCGTTAACTCTGGTCTGCACACGCAGCCCGTCACGCAGGTCCCCCACCTCATCGGCGGTGACGAGTGGGCCGAGCGGGCCGCTGCTATCGCCGTTCTTACCCAGGATCCACTGGGAAGTCAGTTTCTGCGCGATACGGGAGGTCAAATCGTTGAAGGTCGAGTACCCGAGAACGGCCTGGCGGGCTGTTTCAGGGTCAGCATCCACGAGAGGCAAGCCTATGTAGGCAGCAATTTCACCCTCCCAGTCCAGTCCCTCCTCATTGGCCGGGACTGGAGCAGGTGCCCCGTCCACGGACAGGGACTGGGTCCAACGGGCAAACAGTGTGGGATACGGCGGGAGATCCTGGTCTTTGTAAGTTCCCTCTGCCACGTGAGCCCGGTAGTTCAGACCAATGCAAATCACCCGCGCATCCGGCAAGACCGGAGGTACGATCTGGACGTTCTCGGTGCGCAACAGCTCGGAGCCAGCCGCTCCACTATCAAGGATCTGCGCCGGGTTGGCCCAGAATTCCTCGAGGGAAGCTAGGACCTTGATTCTGTCCGGGGCTTCGACGGCTGCGACTAGGACGTCTTTTCTGTCGGGGGTACGTACGCCGATCAGTTTCATGATGGTGATGCCTTTCGTTCCGCCGATTACTAGGCGGAGATGTCTTCCAATGAGCGGTTGCGTGTCTCGATGCCGAGGGTGCCCATGACGATGGCCCCAACAAGAGCGAACCCTCCGAGCAAGACGAAGATGGTGGATACGCCGCCGTTATCGAGCAATGGACCGATCAGGAAGGGGGACAGGACACTAGCCAGTCGGGCGAGGCTGCTGGCCGACGAGGTCGCGAAACCGCGCATACGGGTGGGGTAAAGCTCGGCGGTGTACATGTACAGGGCTGCAGCCGGGATGTTGATTCCCAAAGCGATAAGGCATCCAGTGGTGAACAGGACCTGCCAGGAGGTGTCATGCTGCAGGCCGGTCATGAACCATCCGTAGGCGCCTGCGCAGGCAGCGACCGCGAAGCCGAGGAATAGAGAGGGCTTGCGTCCGATCTTCTCGATCAACCAAGCCGTGAAGCTGATGACGACAATGACGACAATGCCGATCAGGGCAGTCAGCAGCAGCGAGTTCGCCGGGGGTAAATGACCGACCTTGACGTAGAGGCTCGGCAGCCAGACAGAATAGCCGTAGATCACGAAGTACGCAGTGAACCAAAGCAGGGCAAGCATGACAGTGCGGTGGCCGTACTGTCCACGGAATAGTTCGGAGGCTTTGAATGATTTGCGTTCGACGGCGGGCAGGGGCTGTGGCTTGTCTAGGGTCTTGCCGCGGGAGGTCGCTTCGGCTTCCATTTTGCGGACGTAGGCATCGGCCTCGGCGTGACGGCCGTGTTCGGCAAGCCATCGGGCGGATTCAGGCAGGGCGAACCAGGCCCAGATGGCCACGCCCAACGGCAGGATACCGATGCCCAGCAGCACACGCCAAGCCAGATCAGGGGCCATGGTGGTGGTTAAGGCGAGGGCTACCAGCGGGGCGAAGAACAGGCCCCAGGAGAACGCGGACTGATACAGCACAGCTACGCGACCGCGGCTCTTGCGCCCGAGATATTCGTTGATCAACGTACCAGCGATTGGAACTTCGGCCCCCAGGCCAAGGCCCTGGAGCAGGCGGAAAACCAGCAAGCTCGTAGAAGACCAGGCAAATGCACACGCCAGTGACAACAGAGCGAAAATCACCATTGCGCCGATGAAGGCCTTCTTCCGGCCAAACCGGTCGGCGAGGAAACCGATGAGGATCGCGCCGATGAACTGGCCTATGTAACCAGCGCTGATGATCATGCCTGCTTCGGCAAAACTGATATTGAAGGTCGATACCACAATGGAGAGCACGACGGCGAGACTGATGGCGTCGAAGCCATCAAAGAACGTGCCGGTGCCAAGGATCGAGGCGATCTTGATGTGGAAACGGTTGGTCGGGACGCGGTCGATTCGCGCCGCAATCAATGCAGGTGAACCCGACAGGGCCGCGGAAGCGTCCGTGGGTTCAGAAGTTTGAGGCTGGCTCATCTTGATCTCCTTCGATGCAAGACATGATGGGTAAATTCACTAAGCCGGCACTGGCAGGCCGGCTAAGCGTGCCCAGTCGCGGCGGCTTCGAAAACCCGTGCGCCGCGTCACTCTGAGGTGCTGGTGAGTTCCATCACACCAGTCATTGCGCCATAAATCAAAGAGATATTAGTTATAGAAAGCTATTCACCATATTGATAGCCCTTGGGAGAGGAGTGGTTTTGGTGGTAGCTCCTGAATTGATCGCGCAGCCAGGTGATGGCCGGGTCGTCTAGATTCCGCGGGTTCCAGACCATGTCGATTCCGAAGGGCCTGAAGGGGACCGGGCTGTCGAGGATGACCAGGTTGCTGCTGGCCGCATAGCGCCGGGCAATGCTGCCTTGGATCACTGCCAACAGCTCACTGCTTTCCACGGTGTGCATCATCGTGAGGAAGTTGTCGCAGACAAATCGAGGCTGGACGTGGATACCCTCAGCGGCGAGCAACTGCATCGCATGCACACGCAAGCCATTTTGCTCATAGACGGCGAAGGGGGCTGATGACAGAATCGATCGCTTCAGTGGCTTGCTGGCAAGGGGGTTGTCGGCAGACGCGATGATGACCCACTCCTCCTGGTATAAACGCTCGCGAGGATGTTCCACAGGCAGATGCTCCGGAACCAGAATTAGGTCGACTTCCTGACCGGTCAGAATTGAGTCGGGCTCGCGGGGGAGGTCCAGCGCCTTGAAGGAAATGCCTGGCGCGACTGACTCCAATGACTTCACTATTGGCCCCAAAGCGGTGATGGTGGTGGAGGCTGAAGCTCCGACCAGAAACCTTCGCGTTGACTCGGCGGGCTGGAAGCGTGGCTGTTCAAGGATCTGATTCTCTAAGGAGTTCAATACCTCATCGACGCGGTCCTGGAGTCCGGCGGCCCTGGCAGTGAGCTCATATCTGTTGCCAACCCGGACCAAAAGTTGATCGTTAAGCAGGTTCCGGAGCCTTCGCAGGCTATTGCTCATCGCTGGCTGTGACATTCCGAGGGCCTCGGCCGCACGACTGACGTTCCGGTGCCGCAACAGCGATTGCAGCGGAACCAGTAAGTTCAAATCCACGTTCCCCAGATTTCTGTTCTTCATTGTCTAAAGACCCTTGCTATTAGTTGCATGAATAGTGACCTATGAAAATAATCTCTTGGACTTATGCCTTGGCGCAATGGTGAGATGGAGGTCACAGCGAAGAATTCTCACCGTCGTCGACTTCTTCCATTCGAACAACTGCCCTGTAGGAACACTCGGGGTATCAGTACAGAGAGGTACTTTCATGGAAAACGCCACGCAGGCCGCCGGCCGGGTCATCGTCATCGGAGCCGGCCAGGCCGGT
>SMEN01000091.1_pt1 | contig 30604 bp, 28 predicted proteins | sample 2456271 | NCBI WGS metagenome assembly SMEN01 (sample SAMN10132593, study PRJNA489261) | soil metagenome | isolation source: day1 control-loamy sand soil ammended with raw manure from dairy cow... | place: USA | collected 2015-04-01 | reverse complement strand
CAGCGCCAATGCCATCATGGCCGAACTGATTCCCCAGCCTTTCCCGGCACGCTCCACCATTGGTGTGGCCAGCTTGCCCAAAGGCGCTCAGTTCGAGGTTGAGGCTATCCTCAATCTCTAAAGACGTATTGCCATGATCGCAGATCGGCCTGCACCTCAGGCCAAACGGGCCGCCCCGCGCAAGAAGGCGGTCAGTCTGGATCAGAAATTTGAAAAGCTCGGCTTACAAGAGCCGGCCGATTTCGTGGTCCATCTGCCGTTGCGCTACGAGGACGAGACTCAGGTCGAAACCATCGACCGTCTCTACCCTGGCAAGATGGCGCAAATCGAAGGGCGGATCATCAGCACGGACGTTCAAGCACGTCCCCGCGCGCAGTTACATGCGCGCATTGCTGATGACACCGGCGAGCTGGCCTTGCGCTGGCTGCACTTTTACCCCAGTCAACTCAAGCAGCTTCAAGGCGACCTGCCTTTGCGAGTGCGTGGTGAAGTGCGCCAAGGCTTTCATGGCCTGGAAATGGTGCACCCGAAAATCACCAAAGCCGGTCAACCTTTGGCGCGTGCACTAACCCCGGTCTATCCCACGACGGATGGCTTAAGCCAGGTGCAGTTGCGCAAAGCCATTGCCGATGCACTGAACCGTGCCGATCTACGTGACACACTGCCGGAAGCGGTGCGTGATGAATATGGCTTGATGCCATTTTCAGAAGCCATCAGGCTATTGCATTACCCGCCGCCAGAACTGAGCTACGACGATTTGTTCGAGCAGGGGCATCCCGCCTGGAGCCGCATCAAGTTTGATGAGCTGCTGGCCCAGCAGCTTTCACTGGCGCAGGCCCGTGCAGCTCGGCAAGCGCAGCGCGCCCAGCCCATGCCAGCCGTTAACAACGATCTGACAAAAGCACTGCTGGCGTCCTTACCCTTTAGCCTGACCGCCGCCCAACAACGCTGCGTCACAGAAATCAGCGCGGATATGACTCGCTCCTATCCCATGCATCGTTTGTTGCAAGGGGATGTAGGCAGCGGCAAGACCATTGTGGCGGCGTTGGCCGCCGTGCAAGCCATAGCCAGTGGGTTTCAGGTTGCCATGATGGCACCGACTGAAATTCTGGCAGAACAACACTATCTGAAAATGCGTGCGTGGTTAGAGCCACTGGGCATAGAGCTGGCCTGGTTAAGCGGCAGCCTGGGTGTCAAAGCCAAGCGGCTGGCCTATGAAGCGATCAGTTCAGGACAAGCCCGCCTGGCAATCGGCACTCAGGCGCTTATCCAGGATAACGTCCAGTTCCAGCAACTGGGGCTGGTGATCCTGGACGAGCAGCACCGTTTTGGTGTGGGCCAACGCCTGGAACTGAACCGCAAAGGCGATGCACAAGACAAAAAAGGCCAGGCCTATCTGCCGCATCAACTGAATATGAGTGCCACGCCCATCCCGCGTACGCTGGCCATGGCATTTTTTGCGGATCTGGACGTATCCGCCATTGATGAATTGCCCCCTGGCCGCAGCCCCATCATTACCAAGCTGGCCGCAGATAACCGCCGTGACGAAATCATGGCGCGGGTCCGTGCTGAAGTAGCACAAGGTAGGCAGGCTTATTGGGTCTGCCCCCTGGTTGAAGAAAGCGAGGCCCTGCAACTGCAAACCGCGGTTGATACCCATGCTGCCTTGGTGCTCGCCCTAGCTCCTTTGCGCGTAGGCTTGATTCATGGCCGCCTGGCTTCAGCCGAGAAAGCCGAGGTCATGGATGCTTTCCGCACTGGAGATTTGGATGTGCTGGTGGCCACAACTGTGATCGAGGTTGGCGTGGACGTTCCCAACGCTTCCTTGATGATTATTGAACATGCCGAACGCTTCGGTCTGGCCCAGTTGCATCAGCTGCGCGGCCGGGTAGGGCGAGGCCAAATTCAATCCGTCTGTGTCCTGCTGTATCAGGCGCCGCTTTCCGCTATTGCACGCCTGAGATTGCGCGCCATGTATGAAACCACGGATGGCTTTGAAATTGCCCGCCGCGATCTGGAACAACGTGGCCCGGGCGAGTTCATGGGCATGCGCCAATCCGGGCAGGCGGGCTTGCGATTCGCAAGCCTGGAATCCGATGAAGATTTAATCGAGCAGGCCCAGACATTGGCCAGCACCTTTCGCCGTGATTATCCAGACCACGCTCACCATCATTTACAGCGCTGGATGAAGGGACGGGAAGAATTACTGCGTAGTTGACCACCAGCCTTAGTGCAAGCCTTGCCGTTTATGACGTGCTTGAACAAGGCGTGTTGGATAGGGTGCCAAAGGCGCCTCCGTATTGTGGCGGAGATCCTCCAGCTGTCAGGCCGGAGCTCTTCCCCCAAGGTCTTAATGCTGTTTTGCACAAGGAATTGTCATGACATTGACCGAGCTGAAGTACATCGTTGCCGTCGCACGCGAACGTCATTTTGGACGTGCTGCCGAGGCCTGCTTTGTCAGCCAACCGACCCTGTCGGTGGCGATCAAAAAGCTGGAAGACGAACTAGGCGTGGTCATCTTCGAGCGTGGCGGGCCCGAAGTGGCTATCACCCCGATTGGCTTGCGCATCGTTACCCAGGCACAAAAAGTGCTGGAAGAAGGGGCTAACTTGCGCGAGATTGCCCGCCAGGGCCACGACCCCTTGGCCGGTCCCTTGCGTGTTGGCATTATTTACACAGTTGCTCCTTATCTGCTGCCCAAGCTGGTCCCCAAGCAGATTGAGTTGACGCCACAAATGCCACTTTTATTGCAAGAAAACTTTACCGTGCGCCTGCTGGAATTGCTGCGCCAGGGCGAGATTGATTGCGCTGTTGTGGCCCTGCCTTTACCTGAAACGGGCTTGATCGTGCGCGAGCTGTATGACGAACCTTTTGTGGTTGCCATGCCCCATGAACATGCCTGGGCCAAGCGCAAGGAAATCGATCCTGAACAGCTCAAAGACCAGACCATGTTGCTCTTGGGTGCTGGCCATTGTTTCCGGGATCAGGTGCTGGATGTGTGTCCGGAGCTGTCGCGTTTTTCGGCCTCCAGCGAAGGTATACAGCGCACCTTTGAAGGTTCTTCACTGGAAACTATCCGCCATATGGTGGCCACGGGCATCGGTCTGACGGTACTGCCTGCCAGCTCCTTGACGGCCCCCGGGCAGGCCAATGATCTGCTGGCCTATGTGCCTTTCAAAAAACCCATTCCGGATCGTCGCATTGCTTTGGTCTGGCGCAAAAGTTTTCCTCGTACCTCTGCCATTGATGCCTTGACTCGTGGGATCATGGAAAGCGGGTTGGCCGGGGTCAACTACTTAAAAGTCGAATACAACAGCAATTTCCCGTATCCTGAACTAGCGTAAATCGCACACCTGCTGCGTGTTATTCTGCTTCAGTACCTATTTAGCCCTCTGTTTAACAGGAGTCCACTATGGCAAAAGCCGTGAAAGCAGTGAGTAAAACCGCCAAGGTCAGCAAGGCCGCAGATGCCCCAAGCACTGATACCAAAGCGGCAGTAACCGCCGAAGCTAAGACCGAAGTCAAACCGGCACCCGCCAAGGCCCCCGCCAAAAAAGTGCCCGCTAAAAAGGCCGCGGCCAAAAAGCCTGCCACGACTGCCAAAGCGCCCGCAAAAGCCGCAGCCAAACCTGCCGCCAAGCCAGCCGCTGCTGCTAAACCAGCTGCCCCGGCGGCTCCCAGCAGCGCCTTGAAAATCGACATTGGTATCTCCTCCAATGATCGCGCTGCCGTGGTCAAAGAACTGTCCAAAGTACTGGCCGATTCCTACACCGTGTACCTGATGACGCACAACTTCCACTGGAACGTCACCGGCCCCATGTTCAAGACACTGCACGAGCTCTTCATGACGCAGTACACCGAACTGTGGCAAGCCCTGGATGATATTGCCGAGCGTATCCGCGCCCTGGGCCACTATGCCCCCGGCACCTACGCTGAGTTCCAGAAGCTGTCGTCCATTTCGCAGCCTTCCACGGTTCCCAACGCCACCACCATGATCGAATTGCTGGTTAAAGGTAACGAAGCTTTGGCTCGTACCGCCCGCGCTGCTTTTGATCGTGCAGATGACGCTGATGACCAGCCAACGGCCGACTTGCTGACACAGCGTCTGGACGTGCACGAGAAAAACGCGTGGATGCTGCGCAGCTTGCTGCAGTAATCCAGCCGTAGTCGCTATCGTCTAGCGATGAAACAGGGCCGCCAACAGGCGGCCCTTGTCATACGTCTTATAGAAAACCCTGAATTGGCCCCTCAGACGGGCATAAAGCCCTGTTATCGGTGTATGCTTTCCTGCATATTCACGGAGGTGTTTTCTATGAAAATTCGTTTCACTCCTGTTGCAGCGGCCATGAGCCTGGCAACGGGTCTGCTCTTGTCCGGTGCTGCTCACGCTGACAACATCCGTATCGCTCTGGCCGGTCCGTTTACGGGTTCGGTGACGCAGTACGGTGATATGGTCAAGCAAGGCGTCGATACAGCTATCGAACAGATCAATGCTGCCGGTGGCGTTTTGGGCAAACAGCTCGAACTGGTCACTGTTGACGATGCCTGCGAACCCAAGCAAGGCCCTGTCGCTGCCAACCGTATCGTGAATGACAAAATCCATTATGTTGTCGGTCACGTTTGTTCGGGTGCCACCATTGCCGCCACCGATATCTACAATAACGAAGGCGTGTTGATGGTTACCCCATCTGCAACGGCTCCTGCCGTTACCGATGGCAAAAACTACGAAATGATCCTGCGCACCATCGGTCGCGACGATCAACAAGGCCCAGCGGCTGCCAAGTTCATTCTTGAGCAAATCAAGCCCACTAAAGTTGCCGTCTTGCACGACAAACAATCCTACGGTCAGGGTATTGCTGCCTCGGTTCGCTCCGAACTGCAAAAAGCCGGCACCGAAGTAGCTTTGTTTGAAGGCATTAACGCAGGCGACAGCGATTACTCCGCCGTCATCACCAAACTGAAGTCCTCGGGTGTGGACTTTGTGTACTTTGGTGGTTACCACCCAGAAATGGGCCTGTTGCTGCGTCAAGCAGCCGAACAGGGCGTGAAAATCCACTTCATGGGCCCGGAAGGCGTGGGTAACCCCGACATTAACGCCATCGCCGGTAAAGCCGTTGAAGGTATGCTGCTGACCTTGCCTGCGGACTTCTCCCAAGATCCGGACAACCAGGCCATCGTCAAAGCATTCCAGGACAAGAAGCGCGATCCTAGCGGCGCCTTCCAACTGTCCGCTTACGCAGCCACATTGGCTATTGCTGAAGGCATCAAGGGTGCTGGCGTTGACGATCCCGTCAAAGTTGCCGACTACCTTCACGCCAACAGTGTGAAAACGCCAATCGGCCAAATCAGCTGGAACAAGCAGGGCGACCTGAACGACTTCAAATTTGACGTCTTTAGCTGGCATGCAGATGGCACCAAGTCCATCTACGGCAAGTAATCTCTGATACTTGCTCGTTAAAAAACCGGCCTTCGGGCCGGTTTTTTATTGAAGGCCACTAAGCCTTTAATCTTCGATACGGAGCCCCGTATCACGATCAAACCAATGCAAAGGGTGGGGCGGCATGTAGCCAATCTGTATTGCTTCGCCAATTTGAATCGGATACTGGCGGGTTTGTTCGATGGGGCAACGCACGATTATGCGGTAATCGCCGCAGCCCAAATGCAGCAACTGCTCGGAACCCAGAATCTCCACCATCTCCACCTGCGTCGTCACGCCAGGCACGTGCAAATTGATGTGCTCCGGGCGTATACCCAAAAACACTTTGCGGCCGCGCACAGAGGCTGGCACCAGGTCTGAAGTGAACTGCACCGGCTGACCATTATCCTGTTTGATCTGGCCTTGGGCATCTACCTCTACCGGCAACAGATTCATGGGAGGAGAGCCGATAAAGGTCGCCACAAACACAGAGGCCGGTTTGTCGAAAACCTCGCCAGGGGTCCCTATCTGCTCAGGCACACCCTGGTTCATCACAATCATGCGCTCGGCCAAGGTCATGGCTTCGATTTGATCGTGAGTCACGTACAGGCTGGTGGTTTTCAGACGCCGATGCAGCTTCTGAATTTCCAGACGCATTTGTACGCGCAGCTTGGCATCCAAATTGGACAAGGGTTCGTCAAACAAGAAGACCTTAGGCTCACGCACAATGGCGCGCCCCATGGCTACCCGTTGACGTTGCCCGCCCGATAGCTGGCCGGGGCGACGCTCCAGCAAAGCCCCCAGCTCCAAAATTGCCGCAGCCGCATTCACGCGTTGCTTGATTTCGTCTTTGGAGAATTTACGGATCTTCAAGCCATACGCCATATTGTCGAAGACCGACATATGCGGGTAGAGCGCGTAGTTCTGGAAAACCATCGCAATATCACGCTCTGCGGGTTCCAGGTCGTTCACTACTTTGCCGTCAATCAACACCTGACCGGCAGTCACGGACTCCAAGCCCGCCACCATACGCATCAGGGTTGATTTCCCGCAGCCGGAGGGGCCGACAATCACCACGAATTCGCCGTCTTTGACATCCACATCAATGCCGTGAATGACGACGGTGCCATTCGGATAGGTTTTCTTGACGCCTTCAAATCGTAAGCTAGCCATTCAATAAAGCCTGTAGAGAATTACTTTTCGGAGTCGATCAGCCCTTTGACGAACCACTTTTGCATCAGCATCACCACCAGGGCAGGCGGGATCATGGCCAAAAGGGCCGTAGCCATCACAACGTTCCACTCGGTCACACTGTCACCGCCGGAAATCATGCGTCGAATACCCACGACAATCGGGTACATATCTTCATGAGTGGTGATGATCAGCGGCCACAAATACTGGTTCCAACCGTAGATAAACTGGATCACAAACAGCGCGGCCATGCTGGTTTTGGACAAGGGCAGCAAGACATCCTTGAAAAACCGCATGGGGCCCGCTCCGTCGATACGAGCAGCCTCGATCAGCTCATCGGGTACGGTCAGAAAGAACTGGCGGAATAAAAAGGTAGCTGTGGCAGAAGCGATCAAGGGCAAGATCAAACCGCCATAACTATCCAGCAATTGCAGGTCCGCCACGACCTTATAGGTGGGCATGATGCGCACTTCCACAGGCAGCATCAGGGTGATGAAAATCATCCAGAAAAACAGCATGCGGAAAGGGAAGCGGAAGTACACGACGGCAAAAGCCGACAGCATCGAAATAACGATCTTGCCAATCGCTATACCCAGCGCCATCACCATACTGACGACCAGCATGCGGCCAACCGGCGGCGCATTGGTCGAGGTACCTTGAAGGGCGCTCAGGTAGTTGTCCACCATGTGCGAACCGGGCAGCAGCGACATGGGAGCCCGGGCCACTTCTGCGCTGGTCTGCGTGGACGCAACAAAGGTGATGTACAGGGGAAGAGCAATCACGATGACCCCGAGAATCAGGGTCAGATGCGTGAAAAAATCGAGAATAGGGCGGCGTTCAACCATGACTGTGTTCCTTGCTTCGCATCAGCTGTACGTCACTTTTCGATCAATGTAGCGGAACTGAATGACGGTCAGTGCCACAACCACCACCATCAACACCACCGACTGGGCCGCAGAAGAGCCAATGTCCAGCCCACGAAAGCCTGTGTTGTAGACGCGGTAGACCAGAATCGAGGTAGCTTCACCTGGCCCGCCTTGGCTGACCACATCAATAATGGCGAAGGTGTCGAAAAAGGCATAAATAATATTGACGACCAACAGGAAAAACGTAGTGGGTGCCAGCAGGGGAAACACAATAGCCCAAAAGCGCCGCATGGGCCCGGCACCGTCCATTGCCGCCGCCTCGATCAAGGAGCGTGGAATGGCTTGCAGACCCGCCAAAAAGAACAGGAAGTTGTAGGAGATTTGCTTCCAGACGGAGGCAATCACCACGAGCAACATGGCGTCATTGCCATTTAAGCGGGGGTTCCATTGAAACCCTTGCTCCAGCAAAAAGACGGCCACAATCCCTACCGAAGGTGAGAACAAGAACAGCCAAAGCACACCGGCAACCGCTGTTGCCACAGCATAGGGCCAGATCAGCAAACTGCGATAGAGCAGGGCGCCACGCACGACCCGATTGGCCATCACAGCCAGGACCAGGGCGACGATCAGCCCCAAGGCGGATACGGCTAAAGAGAACACCGCTGTCGTCTTGAACGACGCGATATATTCCGAACTGCTAAACAGCTCTGCAAAATTATCCAGGCCCACAAATTGCGAGGACAAGCCAAAAGGATCTTCCAGATGAAATGCCTGCCACAGGGCTTGACCCGCGGGCAGAAAAAAGAAGATCAGGGTAATGGCTAGCTGCGGGGCTAGTAAGAGATAAGGCAGTGTCTTATGACGGAAGACGACACGTTTTTCCATAGGTTCGCGCGATGGGAAAGGGCGCCACCATCAGGGTGGACAGACTGAAGTGAAACCAAGAAGAGCGTATGAGTGCAATCAACACGCCACTCATACGCTCGATTGTAAACCACCCGCCAAGCAAGGCGGGTCAGGCTTACTTCACGCTCTTTTCAAAGCGCTCCAGCAGTTCATTGCCACGATTCTGCATGGCCTTCAAACCTTCTTCGGGCGTTACTTTACCGGCAAAGATCTGTTCCATCACACCGTCTTCAATGTCGCGAATCTGCGGCAAGGAACCCAGGCGAATACCACGCGAGTTCTCGGTCGTGCTGGCGTCCAGCTGCTTCACGGCAACATCTGCACCCACGTTCTTGGCGTAAAAATCCGATTCCTTGGTCTTTTCAAAGCCTGCTTTGGTCACTGGCACGTAACCGGTGTCCTGGTGCCAGGCTGCGGCTTGCTCAGGGCTGGAGATGAAGTGGAAGAACTCGGTCACACCCTTGTAAACATCATCCGACTTCTTGGCAAAAACCCACAGGGAAGCGCCGCCAATAATCGAGTTCTGCGGTGCGCCTTGCACATCGCTGTAGTAGGGCAGGCTGCTGGTGCCAAACTCGAATTCACCGGTCTTGATGATATTGGCGCGGTTGCCACTGGAACCGGTGAACATGCCGCACTTGCCGCTGGTAAAGAGCGCGTTGGGCGTATCACCCCGACCGCCGTAAGAGAAAGAGCCATCCTTGGACATATCGGCCAGGAAGCTGATGTGCTTCACAAACAGCGGGTTATCCAGTTGCAGACGGGCGCTGGGGCCACCAAAACCGTTGTTCTCGCTGGCAAAGGGGACGTTGTGCCAAGCAGCAAAGTTTTCCAGCAAGATCCACGATGGCCAGGAGGAAGTGTAGCCGCACTCTTGGCCGGACTCACGCAATTTTTTAGCGGTTTCATGCAGTTCCTGCCAGGTTTTCGGTGGCTTGTCAGCGTCCAACCCTGCCTTTTTGAAGGCGTCTTTATTGTAATAAAGAACTGGGGTCGAGCTGTTGAACGGCATGGAGATCAACTTGCCCTCGTTGGACGAGTAGTAGCCGGCTACCGCACCCAGAAAATCATCAGGATTCAGGGGCTTGCCCGCTTTTTCCGACATTTCCTGAACCGGCTGAATGGCCCCTTTGGCTGCCATCATGGTGGCCGTACCGACTTCGAATACTTGCAAAATATCTGGCGCATTGCCTGCTCGGAAAGCGGCCACACCGGCATTCATGGATTCGCCATAGTTGCCTTTATACGAAGCTTTCACCTGGTAGTCCGACTGAGATGCGTTAAAGTCATTGACTAACGCATTAACCCGTTCGCCCAAGGCCCCTTCCATTGAGTGCCAGAACTGAATCTCCGTCGCTGCGTGTGCAGTGCCTATAGACGCAATCAGCCCGGCAAGGGACAGAGCAAATAGTTTTGTTCGCATCGGAACTTCTCCTGTATAAAAGGTGCCGCTAGGGTCTAGCAGGTTTTAAAACTCAAGCTTATGACTTGTTTATGACGCTCTTGTGAATGTATCCACTCCAGCGGCATATAAGCAATGACTAATTACCCTCAAACGCTATCGCAACGTGTCAGAGGACAGATTTTTAATTGGAGCGATGATGAATCCACACGATACCTCTTTTAAGCTGGCATTTATTGGCGCAGGCAATATGGCCAGTGCCTTGGCCGCCGGTTTAATTGGCAAACGCTGCGGCGGGTCCGACGTTCTGGCCATTGATATCCATCCGCCCGCTTTAGAATCATGGGCTCAGCAAGGCGTACAGACTGCCAGCGAACCCGGCCCGGCGCTAGCCAAACAACGAATCTGGGTGTTTGCTGTCAAGCCCCAAGTCATGAAAGAAACCGTGCTGGCCTGCAAACCTTTCTTGCAAGAGGACACGCTGGTCATCAGCGTCGCAGCCGGTATTCCTGCCACGGCCTTGGCCGAATGGCTGGGCGAACCGGGCCAGCCCTACCAGCGCGTTATCCGCTGCATGCCCAACACGCCTGCCTTTATCGGCTGCGGCATTACTGGCCTGATGGCGCTGGAACAAGTGGATGAAAGCGATAAGGCCATTGCCCAGCAGCTGCTGAAATCCGTGGGCGAAGTGGTCTGGGTCCAGAACGATGCCGCCATTGATGCCGTAACCGCCGTATCAGGCAGTGGTCCAGCCTACGTGTTTTTATTCATCGAAGCCTTGATTAAAGCCGGTATTGAGCAAGGTCTATCGGCCGAACAAGCACGTCAATTGGCATTGGCGACGCTGCATGGAGCCACCCAGTTGGCAACGCTTTCACCTGAAGAGCCCTCAGTCCTGCGTGAACGCGTGACGTCCAAGGGCGGCACCACCGCGGCGGCCTTGAATGTGCTCAATGAAGGCGGGTTCACCCCACTGGTTCAGCAAGCAGTAGAGGCCGCCAAAGTGCGCGCCGGTGAACTGGCGAAAGAGTTTTCTTAATACCGGACTACGTCCTGTAGCGACATCCGAATTGATATAGCGCAATCGATACGCAGGGAAGGGGGGCACATGCAAAGTGCCCCCTTTTTTCTTTTGGGAATAAGGTCTTGAGTATTTTGGCGGCTTTGCTAGGCGCCTCATTGCTACGCCTTCATTATTTTAAAAATTAATTGCCATGGCGCTAGGGCTTATACGAAGTGACAAGTTTCAGGCGCCTCCCCCAAAATGGTTTCCCCTGGTGCAGAACAATGCATGTACAGGCTTCAGAATAAACATTTTCTAAAAAGCAATTGCCGGTAGACCCCGGCCTCGGGAGACAGCTGCTATGACCTTTACTCGACGCTTTACCCCCGCTCTTACCGCCTTGGCCACTGCTTTGGCCATGGGCAGCGCTGCCTACGCGGCAGACACCATCAAAATTGGTATCCCTCAACCCATGACCGGCCCATCCACCCAATACGGTGACCAGATCCAGGCCGGAGCCCTGACCGCGATTGATGCCATCAACGCTGCAGGTGGTGTCAAAGGCAAGCAGTTGGAGGCCGTGTTGATTGACGATGCTTGCGAACCCAAGCAAGCCGTACCTGCTGCCAACCGTGTGGTGAACTCGGGTGCGAAGTTTGCTGTCGCCCACGCCTGCTCGGGAACCACCGTACCAGCGGTCAATATTTACGAGCAGGAAGGCATTGTGGCGATCACTCCCGGCGCCACCTCGCCACTGGTTACCGACACCATCAAGCCTCATTACTTCTTTCGCACGATTGGCCGTGATGACCAGCAAGGCCCCTTCGCCGCAGACTACATTGCTGATGTTCTGAAGCCTAAAACCATCGCCGTTCTGCACGACAAGCAAACCTATGGTTCGGGTGTCGCTACCCAAGTGCGCGATGCCTTGAAGAAAAAGAACATGAATATTGTCATGTACGAAGGCATTAACGTGGGCGATAGCGACTACTCGGCCGTCATCACCAAGCTCAAGGGTGTGAACCCCGATCTGATCTATTTTGGTGGTTACCATGCCGAGCTGGGTCTGCTGCTGCGCCAGGCACGTGAGCAGGGCATGAAAAACACCTTCATGGGCCCAGAAGGGGTGGCCAACCGGGATCTGGTGGCCATTGCCGGCCCGGCTGTAGAAGGTTTGCTGGTGACATTGCCAACCGATTTCACCAAAATGCCTGCCAACAAAGATGTGATGGAAAACTTCACCAAATATAAGCGCAACCCCAATGGGGCCTTCACATTCCCTGCCTACGCAGCCGTGCAAATTATTGCCGATACCATCAACGCCGTAGGCGAAGATTCGGCTAAAGGTGCCGACTACATGCATGCGAATGCGTTCAATACCGCCATTGGCAAGGTAGAATACGACGCCAAAGGTGATTTGAAGCACTTCGAATTTGCCGTTTTCAAGTGGGATAAAGAAGGCAATTTTGATCTAGTTGAGAAATAAGACTGGGTTACGTGCCCCCGCTCTTTACGAAGAACGGGGGCATTGCTTTTGGATGCCCACAAAGCCTCACAACAGAAACGACGGACTCAACGGAAAAAAACAAGCATGTCTGATTTACTCCCTCAGATCGTGCAACAGCTGTTCAATGGTTTATCCTTGGGCGCTATTTATGCACTGATCGCCATCGGCTACACAATGGTCTATGGCATTATCGGAATGATTAACTTTGCCCACGGCGAGATCTATATGATCGGCGCCTATGTTGGGCTGGTTACCCTGACTGCCATCGGCGTAGGTTCGGGTCTGCCCATCTGGCTAATCATTCTTATCATGTTGCTGGTTGCCATCCTGGTAACCGCGGTTTATGGCTACGCCATCGAGAAGGTCGCTTATGCGCCGCTACGTGGTAGCCCCCGGCTGGTTCCGTTGATCTCGGCCATCGGTATGTCCATTTTCTTGCAGAACTGGGTCGCCCTGGGTCAAGGCGCACGCGATATGGCTGTGCCTACACTCTTGTCGGGCTCTTTCCAGTTCAGCCTGGGTTCAGACGGCTTTACGATCACCGCTCCGTACTCTCGCGTCATGATTATCGTGGTAACGGTTGCCCTGATGATCATGCTGAGCCTCTACATCAAATACTCCCGCATGGGACGTGCCTCGCGCGCTTGCTCACAAGACTTGCGCATGGCCAACCTGCTGGGGATTGATACCAACAAAATCATCTCCTTCACCTTTGTGATCGGTGCCATGCTGGCCGCCGTCGGTGGCGTGCTGATTGCCACGGCGATCGGCAAGCTGAACCCCTTTATCGGGTTTATCGCTGGCATCAAGGCCTTTACGGCTGCCGTGCTGGGCGGGATCGGCAGTATTCCCGGCGCCATGCTGGGCGGGGTCTTGCTCGGTCTGGCCGAAACCTTTGCCGCAGCCTTTATTTCGTCGCAGTACAAGGACATCGTTGCCTTCTTGCTGCTGGTCTTTATCCTGCTGTTCCGCCCCACGGGCCTGCTGGGTAAACCCGAGGTGGAGAAAGTCTGATGATGAACCGCTTTAGTAATGCATTTGTTGCTGCAATTTTGGCGGGCATTATTGTTGCCCCCGTCTTCGGTCTGCAGATTGTCCGCGCCGGGATGAGCACCCATCTGGAAAGCGATTGGAAAATCATTCTGATCGGTATGGCGCTGGTGTTTGTCGTTCAACTGATTCGCCCTAACGTCAATCGTAAAAAGGTACGCGAAAGCCGCTGGACTCTGCCCAAGCTCAGCATGCAGCACAAAAAGATCCTGCTGTATGTCGTGATCGCGTGCGCCGTGGTCTGGCCTTTTTTCAGTGGTCGCGCCCAAGTGGACATTGCCACCCTGGTGCTGATCTACATCATGCTGGGCTTAGGCCTGAATATCGTGGTGGGCTTTGCCGGCCTGCTGGACCTGGGTTTTGTGGGCTTTTACGCCGTGGGTGCCTACACCTACGCCTTGCTCTATCACTACGCAGGTTGGGGTTTTTGGGAAGCACTGCCGCTGGCAGGCGGGATGGCGGCCCTGTTCGGCTTCCTGCTGGGCTTTCCCGTGCTGCGCTTGCGTGGGGATTATCTGGCCATCGTCACCTTGGGTTTCGGTGAAATCATTCGCCTCTTGCTCATCAATATGTATGACTTGACCGGCGGCCCAGACGGTATTTCCGGCATTCCCAAGCCTACCGTTTTTGGTTTCCCCATGATGCGCCGTGCGCCAGAAGGGCAGACCACCTTCCACGATCTGATGGGCTGGACCTTCAGCAACCAGGACGTGGTGGTGTATCTGTATTTGATGGCCTTGGCTTTAGCCCTGATTACCTTGCTGGTCTCCAGCCGTGTCGTGCGCATGCCTATTGGCCGCGCCTGGGAAGCCTTGCGCGAAGATGAAATCGCCTGCCGTTCGCTGGGTCTGAACCCAACCTCCATCAAACTGTCCGCCTTTACCATGGGTGCCATGTTTGCCGGTTTTGGTGGCGCCTTCTTTGCCGCTCGCCAAGGTTTGGTCAATCCAGAGTCCTTCACCTTTATTGAATCCGCCTTGATTCTGGCCATTGTGGTGCTGGGGGGTATGGGTTCACAAATCGGCGTGATTCTGGCTGCCATTGTGCTCACAGTGGTGCCTGAGCTGGCCCGAGAGTTTGCGGAGTATCGGATGTTGATTTTCGGTCTGGTCATGGTGGCCATGATGGTTTGGCGTCCACAGGGCTTGCTGCCTGTGCAACGTCCTCATGTGGAGTTGCGCACATGAACCCATTATTGAAAGTGACAGACCTGTCCATGCGTTTTGGTGGGCTGCTGGCGGTCGACTCCGTCAGCTTTGATGTGGCCAAAGATGAAGTCTTTGCCATCATCGGCCCCAACGGCGCGGGAAAAACCACCGTATTTAACTGCGTAGGCGGGTTCTACAAGCCCACCTCCGGTTCGGTGATTATGGAAGACCAGCCTATCCACGGCCTGTCCAGCCACAAAGTGGCGCAGCGAGGCCTGGTTCGTACCTTCCAGAACGTGCGCTTGTTCAAAAAGCTGACCGTACTGGAAAACCTGCTGGTCGCTCAGCACAGCCAACTCAAAGCCGGCTTTTTGTCTGGGCTGCTGAACCTGAAGCGCTACAAGCGTTCCGAGCAGGAAGCCAAAGAACGCGCCGTGAAATGGCTGGACTTCATGGATCTGACCGATCTGGCTAACCGCGAAGCGGGTAATCTGGCTTACGGTCACCAGCGCCGCCTGGAAATTGCGCGTTGCATGATTACCCAGCCTCGCTTGCTGATGCTGGACGAGCCCGCGGCAGGTTTGAACCCCCAAGAAAAACGCGATCTACAAGCCCTGATCGACCAACTGCGCCGGGAGTTTGGCGTAGCGGTCTTGCTGATTGAGCACGATATGAGCCTGGTTATGGGCGTATCGGACCGGATTTTGGTGATGGAATATGGCAAGCCCATCGCTACCGGTCTACCTGAAGAAGTGCGCAATGATCCGCGCGTCATCAAAGCCTATCTGGGGGAAGAATAAGTGCTCAAGCTGGACTCCGTATCTACCCACTACGGCGCCATTCAGGCGCTGGACCAGGTCAGCGTCGAGGTCAATCAGGGCGAGATCGTCACCCTGATTGGCGCGAACGGCGCTGGCAAAACCACCTTGCTCATGACCGTGTGCGGCTCGCCCCGAGCCAGCTCGGGCAGCATCAGCTTCATGGGCGAGGACATCACCAAAGCCGACACGCATCGCATCATGCGTAAAGGCATTGCGATTTCGCCCGAAGGCCGTCGCGTCTTTCCAGACCTGACCGTATCGGAAAACCTGAAAATGGGCGGCTTTTTTCTAAGCCGCAACGAAATCGAGGAAGGGGAGGAGCACGTCTACACGCTGTTCCCGCGTCTGAAAGAGCGTGCTTCGCAGCGCGCCGGGACCATGTCGGGCGGTGAACAGCAAATGCTGGCCATCGGCCGGGCGCTGATGAGCAAGCCATCCTTGCTCTTGCTGGACGAGCCCACCTTGGGTTTGGCCCCACTGATCATCGCGCAAATTTTTGACATCATCCGCATGATTCGGGAAGAGGGCGTGACGGTGTTTCTGGTTGAGCAAAACGCCAATAAAGCGCTGCAAGTCGCCGACCGTGGCTACGTGCTGGAAACCGGGAAGGTGGTGATGCAGGATACCGGCGCCAATCTTTTGGCGAATCCGGATATTCGGAAGGCGTATTTGGGGGCTTAACCCACACTTCCATAAAAAAGCCCGGCTCAACAGCCGGGCTTTTTTATTTCCCATACCTTGTGCATTAAGGGAAAAATTCCAGATTATTTTCCAGAAAGCTAGCAAACATATTATTTACGCTCAAATCTATCTATAAAAAGTCATTAATTATATTAATAAATTTCAATCAGGAAGCTTAGTATTTTAAATTTTTAATAACCTTGACTTGCATTGAATTTAAGGCAAGAATGAAATTTGCCAAAATAAAAATTAATTAAATAATGGCCACAGTAAATTCCAAATAACATAGATCAAAAAACACAGAGAAAAATTTCTTTATATGTTTTTAAAATGGAATAACAATGAGCCATAAATTAAAAATAATTTTTGCCGCCATTCTTTTACTGCCGATAAATGTAATAGCAGAGCCCAATGACACCCTACCTATAGGGTCTTTTACCTTAGAAATAAAATCAAGGCCCTCAACGCCGTACCCATTGCTGCAAAACTTCAGCACTTCACTGACATCACAAGGGGCGGGGCCCAGTTACCCTGTTACGGTCTCAAGGCACCATATCATTCCGCTCAATGTATTAAGGCAGTTTTACAATGAAGTTTCCAGGCGAGAAAGATTTCGCAGCATCAATGGATTTTTCAATGTTTACTCGTCAAACCTGCATCTTTACGCAGGCGCCAATCATGTTGACTGTTCCTCGATGGGCAATGACTTACTAGGTGCAGAAAATCTGGCACTTGCCCAAGGCTATGGGCTTGCACGGGGTGGCGGAACATCAAGAGCTCCCAACTTTGATACCTTCACACAGTTTTATGCTTGGTTACCGGGTAACTTGTTTGTCGGTCCAAACAATCGCTCGGACGATCCAGAAGATGGTTTTGAGATCAATGCAGCCGTCGTCGTTGGTACCACCTACTTCAATGTTGCTCAGCGCGCTTACAACAACATTCAAAGATTTATCGGTGGCGATCAAAGCTCTAATTTATACAATGCCATCACATACGATCTCACGATTATGGCGCGAAGAACGACGATATTCGCGCTTGATCCGCAAGATTGGGAATATGTCCATGGCAGTTATAGGCTCAGAGATAGCAGCAGCCTGAACATCATAAAAATAAATAAAGCAGATCTTGTGAGAATCACCGATGCATCTTGTAGCAGCGCTTCATCAAAAAACTTAAGAAACAAAATTGCCGCTATTCTTACTGTTATATAAATAAAAAATCACACTCAGCATTTATTTTTAGAAAACAACAAACCAGAGGTTATCAAAGATGAAAAAAGCAATAGCTGTACTTTTACTCGCTAGTCTCGCAATGATTAACCCAGCAGTTTCTGGTGAATACTCACAAATGGGCTATATCACTGAAGTAAAGGTCAATCTCCAAGGTAAGGTTTGCAATATTATGCTGTCCGACAACAGTGGGAGCCAAATCCAAGGCGGCCAATGGAATTGCGACAGCACAATGGGGCAAAGCATGTTAAGTAATGCGCAGCTTGCCAAGTCTTTAAACTTCAAAGTCTCCATCGTTTTTGAAGGCAATGGAGCCACGTACAAGCCCGTGTACAGCATTAATATTCTGAACTAAACACCGCCTTAACCATGCCTGGCAGCGGTTGGGAATACCTGAGCCATTTTCCTTAAAATACCTTGGTGCCCGGTATAGCCATCAGTGTTGGCGACAGAAGCAGTCATCATAAAAAAAGAGCCTCCTTAAGGAGGCTCTTTTTCCTATCAGCGAAGCATCAGGATCAATCCTTCAGCAAGCCCTCACCACGCAGCGCTGCTTTCACGCCTTCGTTCTGCTCCATACGAGCAAAGAAGGCATTCAGGTTTTTCATGCCCGACAGGTCCAGCTTCATCAGGCCAGCCCAGCGCAGAACCACGTACAGATAGGCATCAGCCACAGACAAGGAGCCTGACAAGGTTTCTTTGCCTTCCAAGTGCTTGTCGATAACACCCAATTGCTTGGTCAGCAGGGCAGCGGTCTTGGCTTTGACTTCGGCTTGAGTCGCTTCCTGATCGGCGTAGCGCTGCGTACCGAACACCACGCCCACGTTGCGGTGGACTTCAGCATTCAAGAAAGCCAGCCAGCGACGGGCTTCAAAGCGTTGCTCGATGCTGCTACCGATCAAATTCGCATCGGGGTTCTTCTCGTTCAGGTATTCCAGGATGGCGATGCTCTGCGTCAAGACCAGATCACCATCCACCAGCACGGGCACGGCACCGCTGGGGTTCAGCTTCAGGAATTCTTCCTGCTGCAACTCCTCACGGCTGACGCGCTGGGATTCAAAAGGCTTGCCTATCCACTCCAAAGCAATGCGGGTCACCAGAGGACAAGCACCAGTCATGTAATACAGTTTCATAAGTTCTCTTTCCAAAAGTGCGATAAACAAATGGCGCGATCTGCTCGCGCCACTCCAAAACCGTTAAGGATGCAAGTGACGCGCCAGGAAGCGCTCCATGCGTTCATAAAACTCGAACTTGTTCTCGTCGTTGTGGAAACCGTGGCCCTCGTTATCTTTGACCATGTACTCCACATCGACGCCGCGTGCTTTTAATGCCGCCACCATTTGATCGCTCTCAGCTTTATTCACCCTAGGATCATGTGCACCTTGGGCAATAAACAGCGGAGTGCGGATCTTGTCGGCATGCAGAACTGGGGAATTCGCCTCCAGCAATTCTTTGTCGGCCTCTGGATCTCCCACCATTGCGTGCATTTTCACCAGCAGCGGCTTCCAGTACGGCGGGATGGTGTTCATAAAGGTCAGCAGGTTGGACACACCAACGTAATCCACAGCGGCGGCGTACAGCTCCGGGGTTTTGACGATACCGGCCAAAGTCGCGTAACCACCGTAGCTGGCGCCGTAAATGGCGATGCGCTTGGGATCGGCGATTTTCTGGTCGATCAGCCATTGGACGCCATCGGTAATGTCGTCCTGCATGCTCAGGCCCCATTGCTTGAAGCCCGCTTCCCAGAACTTGCGACCATAACCGGTGGAGCTACGGAAGTTGATCTGCAAAACAGCGTAACCACGGTTGGCCAAAAACTGCACCTCGGGGTTGAAGCCCCAGTAATCGCGCGCCCAAGGGCCACCGTGCGGATTGATCACCACGGGCAGATTACGGCTGGGCACGCCCAATGGCAGGCTCAGGTAGCCGTGGATCTTCATGCCGTCACGGGCGGTAAATTCGATGGGGTGCATCACCGCCATATCGCTTTCTGGCAAAGCGCTATTGATAACAGCCAGTTTATGCAGGCTGTTGCTGTCCACATCGTAGAGATAGCGCGAGCCTGGATTGCGGTCGCTGTAGCTGGCCACAATCATTTTCTTCTCGTCACGGGTGATGGACTGAACGCTGATCTCGTAACCCGGCAATTGGCGAGCAATAGCGGCATGGATCTTTTCGCTGCGCTCATCAAAGAAATGCTGGCCGGGCTTATCAGTGTAGTAGTCCACCGAAGTCAGCACCTGACGCAGGCGGGAATAGCCCGCCCCCATCAGATCGTGCTCAGGCAATTCGTAAATCTTCTCTTCCTCATCGGGCTTGGCAGGATCAATCAGCACCAAGGCCAAGGTGTCACGGCCGCGATTGCTCAAGGCGTAAAAACGCTGATTATCGGCGTGAAAGAAGAGGGGGCTAACTTCGGTACGGAAGTCCGTCTGCAAGAGACTGCGGAAGGACTCGGACTCGGAATCGCGGTAACGCAGCTCGGAATCTACACCCGAGATGGAGATTGCCATGCGCACACGGCCTTGATGGTCGGTGCTCCAGCCCAGCACATCACCGGGGTTTTCGGCCGCCAACGTGCTTTCACCGGTCAACACATTGACCTTGTAGACATCGAAGACTTCGGGATTGCGGCCATTATGGGAGACCAGGATATGCTCCGGATCATCGGGCAGGTCGTCTTGAACACCAGCGCGTACGCCATCCAAAGGCGTCAGATCAGTGACTTTGCCATCCAATACATTGACGGCCAGAACGTGGTAGTTCTCGTCGCCATTGACGTCCTTGGCAAAAATAACGGTTTGGTCGCCTTTCCAGAAGTACTCGGCAATATCACGTTGATGCTCGGCGGTGATCCGGCGGGCTTCGCCTACAGGTTCGCTACCTTTTAACTCTTGCACAAAAATGTTCTGGCGGGCGGGATGGCCGTCAATTTTGACAGGCTCCATAAAACCAATCATGCGCCCCTGATCGGAGATGCGGAAACCGCTGCGCTTGGGATTCTGGAAGAAATCCCGAATGTCGTACAGTGGGGGAGTGGCAGTGGCGACGTTATCTGGTATCAGGGCGTGGGCACCCAAAGAAAGCAAGAGGGACAAGAGCATGGGCAATAACCTATAAAACAGGGTTATGAGAGTGAGACAAGGGACAAGCCTGCATCAATCCCATTACTATATCGGATGATGATCCCCAGCAAGGGCATGATGCAGTTGAAAATATGGCTAGGGCGCCAGACGGCAACTTAGGACAAGGACAGGCATGACTTCTTTGACTCGTATTGTTTTTCTGGATAGGGAAACCTTGTCTGACAGCGTAGCGCTTCAACAGGTTCCCTTCGAACACGAACTGAAAGTGTATGGGCGTACCCGCCCCGAGCAAGTAGCAGAACGCATTGCAGATGCTGACATTGTGATCAGCAATAAAGTCGCGCTGCGCCGAGAGCATTTGCAAGCTGCTCCCAAGCTGAAAATGATCGCCTTGGCGGCGACCGGCAGTGACAATGTCGATCTGGATGCCGCCCGCGAACAGAACATTGTGGTCAGCAACATTCGGGATTACGCCGTACGTAGTGTTCCGGAGCATGTTTTTGCCCTGATCTTTGCCTTGCGCCGCAATATCTGCGCCTATCGCCAGTCCGTCAAGGAAGGCCGCTGGCAAGAAGCCCAACAATTTTGCTATTTTGACTATCCCATCCGCGATCTGGCGGGTTCCACCTTGGGACTGATTGGTTCCGGCTCTTTGGGGCAGGCAGTAGCTACCATGGGGCGCGCCTTGGGGATGAAAGTCATCTTTGCCCAGCGTCGTGGCCAAACCATTGTCAGCAATGCCCAAGACCGCTTGCCCTTCGAACAGGTGCTGGAACAATCCGACATCCTGTCCCTGCATTGTCCACTAACAGCCGAGACACAAAACCTGCTGGGTAGGCCGGAGTTTGAACGCATGGCCACCCGTCGCCCCTTATTGATCAATACGGCTCGTGGCGGATTGATTGATAATCAGGCTTTGGATCACGCCTTGCGGCAAGGCTGGCTGGGCGGGGCAGGCATTGATGTCTGCGTCCCTGAACCCCCGCCGGCCGATCATATCCTGATGCGCTTGCTGGATTTACCCAATTACATTTTGACGCCGCATATAGGCTGGGCCAGCCAGGAAGCCATGCAAGCTTTGGCTGATCAGCTCATTGAAAATATCGCGGCTTTTCATCGCGGTGAGCCGCGTCATGTGCTGTAAATAATGAATGATTTAAGTTCTTATCAAGCTAATTTCTCTCTAGCGGGTCGTTGTGCTTTGGTCACGGGTTCTTCAGCCGGTTTAGGCTTGGAGATCGCCCGTGCTTATGCAGCCCACGGAGCCCACGTCATTTTGAACGGACGGCAGGCGACCAAACTGGCCCCGCTGGCTGAAGGCTTGAAAGCCGCCGGCGCCCAAGTGGATGTCTGGGAGCAAGACTTATCCGACCTGGATTCTCTGGCCGACTCCTATCAAGCCATGTGCCAAAAGATTGGCACGCCGGATATTCTGGTCAACAACGTCGGGGTTCGACTGCGCAGCAGCCTGCAGGATGCCGCCTGGGATGATATTGAGCATCTGATTCAGGTAGATCTGCTGGCCACCCTGAAACTGTCCAAGTATGCCGCCCAAGCCATGCTCCAAGCCCGCACACAGCAAGGGCGCATCCTGACGCTGACGTCGATCGCTGGGCCTTTGGCCCGGCCTGGGGATGCCATTTATCCCATAGCCAAGCAGGGGCTGGCCGGTATGGTGCGTGCGCTGGCAGTAGAATTTGGCGGGCAGGGGATTACCAGTAACGGTATCGCCCCCGGCACCTTTGCCACGGAAAGCAATGCTGCGTTGGCGCAAGACCCCATCAAAGGCCCGCTGGTCGTGGGCCGTAATCCCTTGGGACGCTGGGCTCGCCCCGAAGAGATCCGCGCTGCTGCTGTTTTCCTGGCCTCTCCGGCCGCTTCCTACGTCAATGGCCACATTGTGGTGGTCGACGGCGGCTTCTCCATTACTTTCTGACATTCCCTGACCATGCCGCTACCCCGACCCATCCGCATCGCGATCAATGGCTATGGCCGTATAGGGCGCTGTTTACTGCGCGCTATTCACGAGTCGCCACGAGGCCAGCAATTTGATGTCGTGGCCATTAACGAGCCCGCCACCATTGCGACGATGGCGTACCTGACGCGCTTTGATTCGACGCATGGCGTTTTTCCAGCCCAGGTAGAACACAACGAGCATGAGCTGATAGTGGCGGGTAAACCCATACAGGTGCTGCATGAAACAGACCCCAAAGCCATAGACTGGGCGTCCCTGAATCTGGATATGTTGATCGAGTGCAGTGGCGCTTTTGGCAGCCGCGCCGAGCTGCAACAATTTCTGGATGCCGGCTGCCCACGCGTGCTGCTGTCCAACCCGGGCAATAGCGCTCAGGATGTAGACTTCACAGCAGTCCTGGGCATCAACCATGAGCAACTTCAAGGCTCCGAACTGATTGTCTCCAATGCCTCCTGCACCACCAATGCCATCATCCCGGTGCTGGCCGAACTGGATAAGACTTTTGGCATCCGCCATGCCTTTTTGAGCACCTTGCACTCGGTCATGAATGACCAACCCATGATTGACGGCTATCACAGCAGCGATCTGGCCCGCACGCGCTCCGCCTTGCAATCAATGATTCCAGTCTCCACAGGTCTGGCGCAAGGGGTAGAGCGCCTGCTGCCGCAGCTCAAAGGCAAGGTACAAGCCAAATCCATCCGCGTTCCTATCCTGAACGTGTCCGCCATTGACCTGATGGTCAATCTGGAGCGCGATACGCACCGGGACGAAATCAACCAGTTGTTCCAGCAAGCGGTACAGAACTGGCCTGGTATTCTGGATTATTCCGATCAGGCCCATGCCTCGATCGACTTCAATCACAACCCGCACTCCGGTGTGGTGGACGGCTCGCAAACCCGAACCAATGGGGACGGGCTGGTCAATATGCTGGTCTGGTTCGACAACGAATGGGGGTTTTCCAACCGCATGCTCGATATCGCCTGTGTGTGGGCTGCGCGCTTTTTGCGCCAGCCGTGAACACCCCATTTTTTTGAACTGACTCGCTACCCTTATTTCTACAGGAGCCATGATGAGTACGACACGTATTGAACAGGATTCCATGGGAACCATTGAGGTTCCCGCCGACCACTATTGGGGCGCCCAGACACAGCGCTCGATCCAGAACTTCCCCATTGGCCGCGACCGCTTCCAGTGGGGCCGCAGCATGATTGAGTCGCTGGGCATCCTGAAAAAATCCACTGCACTGGCCAACCAGGAGCTGGGCGAATTGCCTGAAGACCTGGCCCGCCTGATTGTGCAAGCCGCTGATGAAGTCATTGCTGGCAAGTGGGATACCGAATTCCCGCTGGTGGTGTTCCAGACCGGTTCTGGCACACAAAGCAATATGAACGTGAACGAGGTTATCTCCAACCGCGCCATTGAACTGGCAGGCGGTGAGAAGGGCAGCAAGAAGCCCGTACACCCCAATGACCACGTGAACCGCGGCCAATCGTCCAACGACACTTTCCCCACCGCCATGTACATTGCGGCAGGCCTGGAGTGTCAGCGCCGCCTGCGTAAAGACGTAGGCCAGTTGCGCGACACACTGGCTGCCAAGGCCAAGCAATTCAATAACATTGTCAAAACCGGCCGTACCCACTTGCAAGATGCCACGCCCATTACCCTGGGCCAGGAAATCGGTGCCTGGGTTGCCCAGATTGACTTCGGCCTGCAAACCGTAGACAAAGCGCTGGACGGCATTTATCAGCTGGCAATTGGCGGCACTGCGGTGGGAACGGGCTTGAATGCGCATCCTCAGTTTGGTGAGCGCACGGCTGCTCATATTGCCAAGATCACTGGCCTGCCATTTGAAGCCGCTGAAAATAAATTCTTCGCTCTATCGGCCCACGATGCGCTGGTGAACTTGTCCGCTTCGCTGCGTACACTGGCCGGTGCCTTGATGAAGATGGCGAACGACGTGCGCTGGCTGGCCAGCGGTCCACGTTGTGGCATTGGTGAACTGCAAATCCCTGAAAACGAACCGGGTTCGTCCATCATGCCCGGCAAGGTCAACCCGACTCAGTGCGAAGCACTGACGATGGTGGCCGTGCAGGTATACGGGAATGACGCCGCGGTAGGTTTTGCCGGCAGCCAAGGTAACTTCCAGCTGAACGTGTACAAGCCTGTGATGGTGCACAATGTGTTGGAAAGCATTGCCCTGATCAGTGATGCGTGCCTGGCTTTTGACGAGCATTGCGCTCAAGGTCTGGAGCCTGTCATGGAACGAATCCAGCACAATCTGGACCAAAACTTGATGCTGGTCACCGCCTTGAACCGCCACATTGGCTACGACAAGGCGGCCGCTATTGCCAAGATGGCCCATAAAGAAGGCCTGACACTGCGCGAAGCCGCGCTGAAATCGGGCCATCTGAACAATGAGCAGTACGACCAGTGGATTGTGCCACTGGATATGACCCACCCAGGCTAAGCGCCGGTGTTGGACCGCTTTGAAACCGTTTGCCGCTTCCAGCGGAACTTCAAACGATCAAGGCGGTCCGTTTGTCCCTATGAAAGAGTAGGGGAATGCCTCATCTCACCTATCCGTCTTTCACTGCCTTATGCGTATTAAAAAAACCTTTAGTGTGTCCTTAGCCTTGGCGGCCACCGTCCTGGGCTTGGCATCCGCCATTACACCCGCATCAAGCTGGGCGCAGTCCGAACCTGTCCCTGTTATCAGCGGGCCAGCCGTGACAGTCGACACGGTGATCGATGGCTTAGAACACCCGTGGTCCATGGCTTTTTTGCCAAACAATGCGGGTATCTTGATTACCGAACGCCCCGGACGTCTACGCGTCTGGACTGAACAGAATGGCTTGTCCGAGCCCATCGCTGGAGTGCCTAAGGTCCATGCTCAGTCACAAGGTGGCTTGCTGGATGTCGCTCTGGCCCCGGACTTTTTCCGCAGCCGCCGTATTTATCTGGCGTACGCCGAACGCCGCGACAAACAAAACTCGGCCACCACCGTAGGCTATGGGGTGCTGTCCTCCGATCTGAAGCGCATCGATGCCTTTCGTCCAATCTTCCGTCAAGAGCCTGCCTTATCGACGGGCCAACACTATGGCGCCCGACTAGCTTTTGATCCAGGCGGCCGAGACTTGTATATCGCATTGGGCGAGAACAATCAGCCGTCCACCGCGCAGGAACTGGATCATCTGCAGGGTAAGGTTGTGCGTATCCGGCCAGACGGGATGGTGCCACGGGACAATCCGTTCCGCAGCCAACGGCATGGGAATGCCCGAACAGAAATCTGGTCCTACGGCCACCGCAATCCACAAGGTATGGCATGGAATCCCTGGACTCAAGATCTATGGGTGGCCGAGCATGGTCCTCAAGGTGGGGATGAGCTCAATCGTATTAAAGCGGGTGCCAACTACGGCTGGCCCTTGCGCACACACGGCCAAGGTTACGATGGCAAGCCCGTCCCGGGCGCCAGCCCAACGCCTATAGAAGGGCTGACTGAACCCTTCCATTACTGGTCCGTATCGCCCGCCATCAGCGGGATGGCGTTTTATAACGATGAGCGTGTACCAGAGTGGGACCACAGCCTGTTTGTGGGTGCTTTGAAAGAGCAGGTTTTGATACGGCTGCAGTTCGATGAAGAGGACGGCCATATCGTGGGTGAAGAGCGTCTGCTGCAAGATTTGAAGCAGCGTATCCGCGATGTACGAGTCGGGCCCGACGGCTATATTTATGTGCTGACCGATGAGAAAAACGGCCAGCTATTGCGCCTGCGGCCCCAACCCTGACTATCTAAACCGGCTTGCAACTACGAGTTGCAATGAAACTGGGCAGGTATTTTTCAATTTCAAAACGCGGGGCGGGGTGCATTTCTTCGATGTAATCGACCAGATGCAAACCGGCCTGCAACTGCCCACCTATCTGCTGCGCCAAAGAATGACCGAAGATCAAGGGTTCCATTCTGTCTTGCTTGGCCTGTAAGGCGTCCGCGTCCAGACTGGTCAAGTCCGAGTAGGGCACGGTGAACTTGGGGCGAATCAAGCCTTGCTGAGCATAGCTGGGATCACGATCGGCAATAAACACGGCCGGATTGAAAAAGCTGGACAGCAAATGCCCACCTGGACGCAACACGCGCGCGCACTCTTGCCAAACCTGGCTGATATCCGGGACGTACTGGTTGGATACCGGGTGCAGAATCAGATCAAAGCTATTGGACTCAAAGCGCGACAAATCGCACATATCACCTTGCTCCACAAGCAGCGATAAACCATCGCGCTCCGCCACCATCCGGTCTTTATCTAACTGGCCAGCGGATAGATCAAACACAGTCACCCGCGCACCGGCAGCGGCCAGAATCGGGGCCTGCTGCCCCCCGGCGCTTGCTAAACACAAAATAGATTTGCCTTGAACATCACCCAGCCAGTGGGCGGGCACGGGGGAAGGCAATAAATGGACCTGCCACGTGCCACGCCGGGCTTGCTCCACCTGCTCGCTGCTGACAGGCAAGGACCAGGGGCTTTCGGTTTGCGCCTGTTTGTCCCACGCACGAGCGTTGTGATCAAGTAAAGAGGAATCTGACATAAGGAAATTTTTATTGGTCAATATTCCGTATATTGAAACACAGCCCTGACTCTATTCAAGACAAAAAATTGATTTTTCTTGGGTCCTGAAAACCGTGATTAGTGTCCTGGATCAGTCCCTTGCAACGCGAAAAGCAATAAAAAAGGCCGTCGAAACGACGGCCTTTTTTATTGCTTTGTGCGGACCAAGAATCAGTTCAACTTACTTGATCAGGGTGACGGGCACATTGACCATGCTGAGCACCTTGGTGGTCACCGAACCCAGTACCAGACCAGGCAGAGCGCTCAGGCCGCGTGTGCCCATCACGACATGGTCGATATTGTTTTTCTCGACATATTCTTTGATGGTTTGGGCTGCATTACCCGCCACAATGCTTTCTTTCACTTTCAGGGACGAGTCCGCCAATACAGCACGAGCAGGCAGCAAGGCGTTGCTGCCTTCGTCCTGGTAGTAGGCCTGCAGAACGTCGTCCGAGAAGAAACGCTTCACGTTGCCCGACACGATAGGGGTCGGCACGGCCAACACATGTAAAGTGGCTTCGGGCTTGCCCCCCAAAATATCAACGGCTGCTTTCAGGGCGCGCGTGGAAGCATCAGATCCATCAACGGGGACGAGAACATTAAGCATGGGGACCTCTTGTAGTGGGTGAACTGTTTAAGTTTGAAGCAATGACTGCTAATAGGACATTACAGAATAAGCGACCAAGGCTGCTTGATCAGCATCAAAGACGCCTCTGATTTGTCCAAGGCTGTTCTATCATACCCGTATGATCTCGATGTGAATGCCACATGAGCCGGCAAATATGCCGAAAACCTGTTCAGAAAAAGAGAAGCGCAGTATTTCTCCAGCCTGTCTTATCCTGCGCCGTATTACTTAGGAGATAGTCTTATGAAGTTCAAGCACCTGCTGGTCTGTACATCCTTGATGACAGCCGGTTTTAGCGCGCAGGCAGCTGAGCCCAGTTTCGATGCAGTAAAAGACGTTTTAACCAAAAACGCCTGTTTAGCCTGCCACACCGTAGACAGGAAAGTAGTCGGTCCTGCCTATCAGGAAATCGCCGCCAAACGCAAAGATGACCCGGCCAATGCCCAGATCCTGGCCCAGCATATTCGTCAGGGTAGCCAAGGGGTTTACGGTCCTATGCCCATGCCCGCCAATGCCGGCATTTCAGATAGTGACATCCAGGCAATCGTAGGCTGGATTATGGCGGGTGCCACGAAGTAAGCCCCTCCAGTGCAAGAGAAATAGACAAAATCACGGCCTATTTCTCTTGGCAACTTTACACGCGCTACATCATCCCCCGGATACTACACATACGAATCGAGAAGAACGTCTGTGCAAGGTGCTCCGACCTTCGTCGTCGGGCATGCGCATGTTTCCAACGCCACTCAAGCACTAAGGCGCGAATTTTCAACAGCGCCAAGCCGCATGGGTACAGGATGTGAGAACGGCTCCAACACTTGGGCAATGTGGACCTGCAAGCGTCCAGGGTCTGATTCACCGCTGGCCCAGGCGATATGGCCATCAGGCCGTACCAACAAGGCGGTGGCACCATGCCAAGCCGGACTCCACCTAAGGGGCTCCACAGCATGCAGGACGACTCGCACCCCGAAGTGTTCGGAGCTATGAATATCTGCCAGGGCTTGAGTCCCCAACACCAACAGCACATGGACGCCGCGCTCAAGCAGCGTAAACAAACTGTGCTCATCGTCTAAGGAATGATTCGCGGCACGTCGTCCCACCAAAGGGTGAGCGTGAGGATCAGAAGCGGGGTAGGCCACACTCAGTCCAGACAGCCGCTCAGCCAATGTTTTTTCCAAATCGGGGGTCTGTCTGATCAGGCTGTTTAATAAGGAGCGCAGTTCCTTACCTTCGATTGAAAAATTGCTGATTAATGCTGTTTGCGCCTGAGTATGCTCCAGCACATCCTGGCCCACGGGGTGCCGTTCATGGTGATAGGTATCCAGCACGGAATCAGGCATCCATTCATTAATAACCGCGGCCAACTTCCAGCCCAGATTCATGGCATCCTGAATACCGACATTCAAGCCCACACCGCCAGCTGGCATATGCTGGTGGGCAGCATCTCCAGCCAACAAGATACGTCCTACACGATAACGTTCGGCCAGACGACTGGCATTGCCATAACGAGACAGCCAAGTCGGGCTATGCAAACCAAAATCGCTTCCAAAAATAGCGCGTACTTTTTCCCGTAACTCCTCCAACGACAGTTCTCCTGGCCGGGGACCTCCCACCTCATCAGGAGACACGCCGACCAGCCTGTGCTGGCCATCTGGAAGTTGAGCAATCAAAGCCGTACCCTCTAAGCCCCACTTGCCCACCAAGTGGCCTTGGGGGGGATAGCTCAGTGTGACATCGCTGAGCCAACCGAACACGGTGGCATCGGTCCCCGGAAAGGCGATCTCTGCCTGTTTACGTACCGTGCTGCGTGTTCCATCGCAACCAATCAACCATTGAGCTTGAGCCGTATATTGCCCTTGTTGGTTTTCAATCAGTACGCGGACGCCTTGGGCATCTTCAGTGAACTGGCACACTTTTTCACCACGGCGGATAAGCGCCCCCAAGGCAAGCGCACGTGCTTGCAAAATCTCGGTGATCCGTGCCTGTGGAATCACCAAAGTGAAGGCGAAATCGGTGTCTAAGGTCTTGAAGTCCAGGCGGTGCTCGAATATCGCGAAATGCCCGCTGGGAATGCGTATGGCTTCTTGCAGCATTTCGTGGTGTGCCCCGCGCATGGCAAACACCTCGATCGTTCTTGGGTGAATGGTCAGCGCACGAGACTGGGGACTGATGCTCTGTGTTTGTTCAATCAGCAAGGTCTGTACGCCGGCCAATTGCAGCTCGCAAGCCAACCAGCATCCAACAGGGCCAGCACCCGAAATAATGACTTGTTGATCCACTGCAGTCTCCTTGGTTTTTATCGAAACGAGGAGTCCGTATCTTGGCATAAAGCCTCAAGTTCCTCATTCACTCCAGGGACAACCGCAGTGCCTGAAAAGATCAACTTAAGCAGCGCTTAACTTTCTGCTTTCATCTTCTGTGCGTAGCGCTCAGGCTGAAAACTCCAGGCCATGACGGCCACAATGACGGCCATCACCGCATGCACGATCCAGCCCGCCTGAAAACCACCACTGACTTCACGTAGCTGCACACTGATCATGGGAAACAGAGCTGCAATCGGGAAGCCGCCCCCTTGCATCAGCGCGCTCAAGGTTCCTGCGCGAGCCGCATCCGGGAAATGGTCCAGAGCCACAAGCAACAGCAAGGAAAAGCAGCCGCCCAAACCAATCCCAATAATGATGGCCCACAGATAGGGGGCCATATCGGGTATCCAGGCAAACGCCAGAAAGCCGATGCATTGGCAAGCCAGCGCCAACCATACCCACATCCGACGGTCCTTGTTCTTGGCAGCCAAGGTCGGCAAACCAAAAGCAGCAATGGCCTGCGCCACCGACAGGACGGCGACTAAACTGCCGCTAGCCTCTGCGGTCCAGCCGCGATCCTGATAAAAAGTTGCCAGCCACGTGACTAAGGAGGCGTACCCCCCGTTAATCAAGCCAAAACACAGAACCAGCGTCCAAGTACGAGGGCGACGCAATAAGGACAGGGAAGGGGGGGCTAATTTTGCACCGGGCACTTCACGCGGTACGACTTTCCAGGCGATCCACAAGGCCACACTGATCGGCAAGGCCCAAAAGGCCAGCGCAATACGCCAGCTATC
>SMEN01000090.1_pt1 | contig 30655 bp, 26 predicted proteins | sample 2456271 | NCBI WGS metagenome assembly SMEN01 (sample SAMN10132593, study PRJNA489261) | soil metagenome | isolation source: day1 control-loamy sand soil ammended with raw manure from dairy cow... | place: USA | collected 2015-04-01 | reverse complement strand
AAGGAATAGGGAATAGAATTTGAAAATGAGATAATTTGAAGATTTGAAAATGAAATGATTATAAGTTCTAGGTTTAAAGTTTAAGGTTAAAAGTTCAAAATAATGTATCCAGTAGAGACAGAGCACCCGAGGACATAGTCCGAACGGAACGAAGTTAAATCTGCCTATCAGCGCATCAACGAATCTGCGATAAAAGGAATAGGGAATAGAATTTGAAAATGAGATAATTTGAAGATTTGAAAATGAAATGATTATAAGTTCTAGGTTTAAAGTTCAAAGTTCAAAATTGAATATTCAGTAGTAACAAAGCGAATCTGCGAATCAGCAAGTCAAGGAATAGAGAAATTGGAAATCGAGAATATAATGACCCAGTTTATAACTACAAAATTGAATATTCAGTAGTATCAAAGTGAATCAGCATACAAAATAGAATATTCAATATACAATTCCCCCATTTTATTTCTTTAATCTATATTTGTAGTGTATTAGACAAACACAATCATGAACAAAATTTTAATCGTTTTAGTAGTGTTTTTTACTTTTTTAGATTGTAAAAGCCAAGAAGTTATAAATAGTAAAATAGAAGGTATCCCCAAATTATATGAAACATTTTATAGCAACGGTAAATTAAAGACTTCAATTTATATGCTTGAAGGTATAGCAAATGGGAGTGCAAAAATGTATTTTAGGAATGGTCAGCTACAAATTGAAGAATATCTTAAAAATGGTAAGATCGATGGTGTCGTTAAAATATATTATAAAAACGGTCAATTAAAAGCCGAGGCACATTTTATAGAAGGTATCTTAAATGGGACTACTAAATTATATTACAAACAGGGTCAATTAAAATCAGAAGTTAACTTTATAAATGGATTGGAAAATGGTACTACTAAAATGTATTTTAAAAATGGACAATTGAAATCTGAAGGAAATTTTATTGATGGGGTTGCAAATGGTACTACCATATATTATGATGAAAAAGGTAAACTGTTGTCTAAATTTTTTTTTGTTAATGGAATTGCTAATTAATATGAATAGTCCTGCTAATAACGATACAGTTTTTCAATGATTAAAAATAATAAATCAAACAGTAGTAGCTTCAATGTTGCTACTGTTTTTTTTGCATTTGGTTTGGAGTTAACATATGATTTGACCAATGCGGTTTATCTTGATTATAATCATAAATTGCTTCGGCTACAATTTTCTTCATTAAAGACAATTCTAAATCATAGGTATCAATCATGAATTTTTATTTTAATATTCCATTTATCTGTTCTGCAATGGCATTTTCATACAGATCCGAATTTTCTGTTTTACTAAATTAATATAATTCTGTCGTTCCAATTGTGCATTTTGCTTCTTTAGAAGTTTTACTTTAGCTTCTAACTCTAGAATTTGTTGTTCTGGTGACTTTGACATATTCATTAGTGTTAAATTCTACCGATTTACCAAATTTTCTCAATCAATTTACAACTGTACTTCTAGATTGAATACCGTAATTACGACAAGAATCTGTGATACTTAATTATCCTAATTCAATTTCTTTGACTGCGTTAATCTTAAAACTTAAGGTGTAATCTCGTTGATTTCGTTTTACATAACTGTTTGATTCTTACATAATGACTCTTTTTTGGATATCGTTATTTCAGGAAGGGTAGAGGACAAAGTCCAAACAAAACGAAGTTAAATCTTTACATCAGTAAACACAATTCCCCATTTCCCCATTTCCCTATTTCCCCATTCCCCATTCCCCATTTCCCTATTTCCCTCATTCCCTCATTCCCTCATTCCCTCATTCCCTCATTCCCTCATTCCCTCATTCCCTCATTCCCTCATTCCCCTATTTCCCCATTTCATTCCCTAATTCATTTTTAAATAAATTGTTTGTTTTCTAATTTCATTTTGATACTTTTATGAAATAGTTTTAAACTTAATTGAATTGCTTTTTTAAGCACAAATGGGGAATCGTGTGTAAACCACGTACTGTAGCGCAACTGTGAATAAACCATGAGTTTATGAGTCAGACCTCCACAATTAAGCCGACTTTGCTTTCGCATAAAAGTAAATGTCTGATTGTTTCTCTGTGGTTTATTAAACAGATTTACTTCCTGCATTTACTTTTTTAATTGTTTAATTATTAAAGTAAAAAAATGAGTATTTTTCAAAAACGCATCAATTACAAACCTTTCGAATATCCTGAAATATTGGAATTCACAAATGCTATTAATCAATCGTTTTGGGTGCATTCTGAAATTGATTTCACAGCCGATATTCAAGATTTCCACTCGCATTTAACACCAAACGAACAAGAAATTGTAAAACGTAGTTTGCTTGCAATTGCTCAAATTGAAGTCAATGTAAAAACCTTTTGGGGTGATTTGTATTTGCATCTTCCCAAACCAGAATTCAATGGATTGGGTAGTACGTTTGCCGAATGTGAATTCCGTCATTCCGAAGCTTATTCGCGTTTATTGGAAGTCCTTGGTTATAATAATGAGTTCGAAAAAGTAATTGAAATTTCGGTTATCGCAAAACGTATTCAGTACTTGTCAAATGCTTTAAAAAATGCTAAGTCTGATGACAAAAAAGATTATTTAAAATCTTTAATTCTGTTTACTATTTTAATTGAAAATGTTTCTCTATTCAGTCAATTTGCTATTATTTTATCATTTACTCGTTTTAAAGGAGTTATGAAAAACGTAAGCAACATCATTGCATGGACTTCTATTGACGAACAAATTCATGCCAATGCTGGTATTTTTATAATCAATAAAATACGAGAAGAATTTCCAGATTATTTTGATGAATTGACTACTAAAGAGATTAATGAAATTGTAATAGATTCTATAAATATTGAAGCTGAAATTTTAGATTGGATTTTTGAATTTGGTGAGTTAGATACCATCTCAAAACACAATCTTTTAAATTTTATGAAATTCAGAATAGATGAAAGCTTAGAGAAAATAGGATTTAATAAATTGTTCTATATTTCTGACGAAAGCTACCAACCCATGATTTGGTTTGAAGAAGAAATTTTCGCAAACAGCTTTGATGATTTTTTCGCAAAACGCCCAGTTGATTATACCAAACACGACAAAAGTATTACAGCAGACGATTTATTTTAATTCAAACTAAAAGAATGAGCATGGAAAGATTATGGTGGCTTAACGAAGAAAGCGAACAAATATTAAACAGAGGCTATTTATTAAAAGGAGAAACTACACAAAAAGCAATTGAACGAATTGCTTCTGCAGCCGCAAAAAGATTATATAAACCCGAACTAACTCAAGCTTTCATTGAAATGATTGAAAAAGGTTGGATGAGTTTATCATCTCCAATTTGGGCAAATATGGGAACCGAACGCGGATTACCCATTTCGTGTTTTAATGTATATGTTCCAGATAATATCGAAAGCATTACGCATAAATTAGGCGAAGTAATTATGCAAACCAAAATTGGTGGTGGAACTTCGGGGTATTTTGGCGAACTACGTGAACGCGGAAGCGCTGTAACAGATAACGGAAAAAGTAGTGGGGCTGTGAGTTTTATGAAGCTTTTTGATACGGCAATGGATACAATTTCGCAAGGTGGTGTACGTCGTGGTGCATTTGCTGCATATTTAGATATTGACCACGATGATATTAAAGAGTTTTTAGAAATTAAAAATATCGGAAGTCCAATTCAAAATTTGTTTACAGGAATCTGCGTACCTGATTATTGGATGCAGGATATGATTGACGGAGACAGAGATAAACGAGAAATTTGGGCTAAAGTCTTAGAAAGTCGCCAACAAAAAGGTTTACCTTATATTTTCTTTACCGATAATATTAATCGAAATAAACCTCAAGTTTATAAAGATAAAGAAATGCAAATTTACTCTAGTAATTTGTGTTCAGAAATTGCTTTACCATCATCTGCAAACGAATCGTTTATTTGTTGTTTATCTTCAATGAATTTGGAATTGTATGACGAATGGAAAGATACCGAAGCTGTAAAATTAGCTGTTTTCTTTTTGGATGCTGTTTTACAAGAGTTTATTGCAAAGACAGAAGATAATCATTATTTAAAATCGGCAAACACATTCGCAAAAAATCATCGGGCACTTGGGTTAGGAGTGATGGGGTGGCATTCGTATCTTCAGAAAAATAAAATTGCTTTTGAAAGTTTAGAAGCAAAGATGCAAACGAATATCATTTTCAAAAACATTCAAGAAAAAAGTATCAAAGCTTCACAAGAATTAGCTAGAATTTACGGTGAACCTGAAGTTTTAAAAGGTTATGGATTACGAAACACTACTTTAATGGCAATTGCTCCAACTACTTCTTCGTCTGCTATTCTAGGACAAACTTCTCCAGGTATTGAACCTTATAGCAGTAATTATTACAAAGCAGGTTTAGCAAAAGGGAATTTTATGCGTAAAAATAAATATCTGAAAATTTTACTTGAAGAAAAGGGGATTGATAACGAAGAAACTTGGCGAAGTATTATGTTAAATCACGGTAGTGTTCAACATTTAGAATCGTTAACTCAACAAGAAAAAGACATCTTTAAAACATTTAAAGAAATCAGTCAATACGAAATTGTATTACAAGCTTCCATACGACAAAAATATATTGACCAGGCTCAAAGTTTAAATTTAAACATTCCGGCTAACGTCCCGATTAAAGAAGTAAATAGATTAATGATTGAAGCTTGGAAGCTAGGCGTAAAAACCTTGTATTATCAGCGTAGTCAGAGTGTGTCGAAAGAATTTGTTACAAATTTAGTTATTTGTTCAAGTTGTGAAGCCTAAATAAATTTAATTGTTTTTTTATTCTTAAAAAAATAGTCGAATATGTAAAAATAAAAAAATAATATGCGAGATTAATTATAAAAATTTGATAATTTCATAAATTGCATAGAATCAAATACTATTAAAAATGAATTTAGAAGAAAGAATTTCAAAATCAGAAACGCGTATATTTAAAGCTGTTTTTCCAAATACAACCAATCATTATGATACCCTTTTTGGAGGTACTGCAATGCATATGATGGACGAAGTAGCTTTCATTACAGCAACCCGTTTTTCACGTCAAACTATGGTAACGGTTTCATCTGATAAAATTGATTTCAATAAACCAATTCCAGCAGGAACTATTGTCGAGTTAGTAGGTAAAGTAACTCATGTAGGAAATAAAAGTTTAAAAGTTGACGTTGAAATATTTGTTGAACAAATGTATGAAGACGTTCGCTATTTAGCTGTTAAAGGACAATTTTCGTTTGTTGCCTTAGATCATGATAAAAAGCCAACTAACGTAATTAAAGAATAATTTTTAATAATCAGAGAATTTCTAGTATTATTAAATCTACGAAAAAAGCAAGCTGTCTGACTAAAAGATAGCTTGCTTTTTATTTTACTACATTTTACCTGTAGCGCATTATAGTATTTCCACAGTTCCACAGATTTTTAAGGATTAATCTAGTAGGACATACAAGTTATGTTACTTATTGTATGCATTGCATTCAAAATCTGTGAAAATTTAATTGTTAGTTAATTTAATCTATCAATTTGAATCAGTGCATCTGTGATAGAAAAATAATTAATTAAATATTTGATAGTTATTATTTGATAAATAATGCACTATGGGTATATCTCATATAGATTAATGCTAAATTAAATTATTTTAACATAGATTCTATTTCTTCAACTTCAAATCCACAATACAAACAGAGTTCTCGAATGGTAACGTAGCTGTGTTTACTTTTTTTGTAAAAGAACTTTATTTTTTCTAAAATTCTAACACTCTGTCTGTAGCTTTTTCCTGTAATGATTTGTATGTCTTTTGGATAAATACAAATTCGATTTGTTGTTTTTTTCATAAATAATTATGTTTTGATGGTAATAAACTTGGATTTAATTTTATTGTAATAAACCATACCTAATTTTGAATGTATCTGTTCTAGCGTAAAGTCACTAATAATATGGTAGGTATTTTTTGATTCAAATATTTTTTCAATCAAAATCCGCAGTATGCTATAATGTGATGCTGTGGATCGTTTACCAAAATCATCAAAACACCAAGAAGTATTTCTGTCGTCAAACAAATTCTCTAAATATGCTTTTCCATATTTTTTAAATTGATGTTCTATTTCGAGACAACTTATTATTTTAAAACTTTTAGAGGTATCTAAAATTGATTTAAGAATTACCATTAAAGCTGTTTTACCACTATTTGATCTACCATTTACAAATAATCCTTCTTTTAATTCTAAAACATTAATGTTGTTTATGGTTTGATTGTATAAAAAAGCATCACGTATTTGTAGCAATGCATTAATCAATAAACCATTAATTCTAAAAGTATCTTCATAGACGAACCTTCCTATTTCTTGACAGCGTTTTAAATACTGGATTTTGTTGTACACTAAGTCTCTCGGTTCTTTTTTGTTAGTATCCATATTTTTTTTTTTTAAGTGATTAACAAAACACGTAAAAGTAATTACGCTTATTTCCCAAGTTGGAAATTTTTAGGACGTGTTTATTACGTTTTGATACTAAAAATGCCATCTTGAACCATTACATTTATTTATGTTTTTTAAAATATACACCTTTGTCATGTAATCAAGATTTAGTTGCAACACTCTGTATTACAATTTGTTTAATCTCAATAAAAAAAATATTATGGCAGGACAAGATGGTATTATTAAATTAAAAGGAACCCTAGGTGGTATTACCTTTTATAAATCAAAAGATGGTTATTTAGCAAGAGAAAAAGGAGGAATTGACCGTAAAAGAATTGCTAATGACCCTGCTTTTAAAAGAACGCGAGAAAATGGACAAGAATTTGGTACGGCAGGTAAGTATGGTAAGTTTCTAAGAAATGCAATTAGACCAATTCTACAGTCAGCATCTGACAAAAGGGTGGTGAGTAGATTGTTAAAAGTTTTGATGCAAATCATTAAAACCGATCAAGTTAATGAACGTGGATTACGAAATCCTGTAGATGGTGATTTAGAATTATTGAATGGTTTTGAATTTAATAGTATGGGAGCATTATCAAGTAGTTTGTACACTTCATATATTGCTACTCTAGATAGAATCACTGGGGAAGGAGAAATTGAAATTCCAGAATTAATTCCAAATCAGTTGATTTCCGCACCGACAGGAACAACACATTTTAAATTCGTTTCTGCAGCTGCTGAAGTAGATTTTAGTCAAGGTAATTCTATTGCAGTTTACAGTAGTACACAAGAAATCCCTTGGAATAGTAATTCCATTCCATTGACAACACTTATTAACAACGTCACTCCAAACAGTACGTTGCCTTTATTACAAGTGCTTGGTATTCAGTTTTTTCAGCAGATAAACAATGTGTTTTATCCTTTAAATAATGGAATGTTTAATGCCTTGGCCGTCGTAAATATTGATAAAACTTAATGCTATGTTTATTTTAAAAAGAACTTATTTGAATGAAGCAACGCATGGTGAATTGCTTTTTAACAATGAGCATATTGCTTATACAATTGAACTTCCTTGGCTTGAAAATCAAAAACAAATTTCATGTATTCCCGAAGGGGAATATAATTTAAGAAGAAGATATTCAAAAAAGTTTAATTGGCATTGGATTGTTGAAAATGTTCCAAATCGTTCACATATTCTGATTCATCCAGCAAATGATGCATTAGTAGAATTGAAAGGTTGTATTGCTCCAGTGACAAAAATTTCCGGAAAAGGTAAAGGGCTGTTTTCTAGAAAGGCAATGCATGTTGTTTTAGAAATATTTGCTAAACACAAAGTGAATGGACAACTTAAATTATTAATTATTGGGCAAAGCCCAACTTAAAACTTAAATATTATGAATATAATTGAACGTGCACAAGCACCAACTCCGAATTTCTTTAAAACACTTAGAACTCTAGGATTAATCTTAGTGGCCGTAAGCGGTAGTGTTTTAACTGCTCCAATTGCATTACCAGCCGCAATAATTTCAATTGCTGGTTATATTGCAGTTGCTGGTACGGTATTATCTGCTGTCTCTCAAGTTACTGTTGATGATAATGCTAAACTCTCTAAACCTGTTCTTGAAAATGCCAAACTATAAACTTAGTTTTATGGGGGGGCTCTTATTTTCTTGGTACTATAGCTTTTCTGTTGGGGAAATCTACAAAACTATTTTTCTTGCAACGATTGGAGCAATTGTAAGTTTTATAGTTAGTTATCTATTAAGAAAAATTTTTAAAAAATAAATTTTAACAGTTTATATATTAAAAAATATATTTAATCAATGATTGTGTTTTATTTTTATTCAAAACGCTTAAAATAAGATGAAGATGAATCTCGAATTTATTTGAGGTTCATCTTTTTATTTTCCAATCTAAATGTGATTATATAATTTTGTTTTATCAGAGAATCTACAGTTAAAGAAAATGAAGGAACTCTTTCATGAGTTCCTTCATTTTCATTTTGGAAATAAATCAGTTAATCTTACTTGTTAAGGAACGATTATATAATTTTGTTTTATCATAATAAAAAAACCTACAAGTTTCCGAATTTGTAGGTTTTTTTATAAAATGTAGTTATCCTATTAAAAAAGTTTATTTGAAAAGCAATTCTAAATTCTTAATAAGTTCTTTTTTTATTTTTTCATTTTTTTTATTTGTAGCTTCAAAGTCTTTATTTGAATCATCAATAAAACTCATCGATTCAAAAGTTAATTGTGCTTTTTCTTGTTTAAGATAATCAAAATATTTAACCATTTTTGGAGTTGCAACAAAATAGAATTTAAACGTTTGTGGTAATTGGTTTTGTGCTGAATCAAAAATGATTTTCTCACAACCCAATTCTTTTAATAAGGTATAAATTATTTCCTGTTTTGGAGCGTTTATCAATTTAACCTGATAAATATTATCTTTCAATTGTTCGCCATTTCGATAATAAACCCCCAATAAAAATGATAATTTTTCTTCTTCGGTTACAAATTTGTTTTCTGCAAGAGATCCATTTTCAAGATAAAAAGAGCTGTTCAATCTTTTGGCAAGATTTGGAACATACAATTCTAAAGTATTATCTTTTTTGACAACTATTTCATTTTTAATTTTATAATTGTTTGAAATAAAAAACGAAATATATTTTGCTAAAGATTTTTCATTTGGTGCATATCGGTCAATTTGAGTTTCCTTTTCTATATAAAAATAACGTCCTAAATAATCGCTAAAAGTCCCAACTAAAAAGGCATCCGGAAAAATGTGAACCCTATAATTTGCTAATTCAGTTTCATCTTTTTTATTATTTTGAGCATTAATCTGATTCACAGAAATCGTAAATAATGCAAGAATAATTATAAAAATTGTTTTCATTTTTTGTTATTTACTAATAGTAATATCACCGCTCCCTTTAATCATTTTTGTTTCATTTATTGGATTTCCAAAAACAAGAATATCACCAGAACCAACAACCAAAGCATCTACTTTATTTGTTGTGGTTGATTCAATATCTCCAGAACCATTTACACTTAAAATGCTGTTTTGAGTTATTAATTTTTTAGAATTTAAATCGCCACTTCCGTTCACATTTCCTGTAAAATCAACCGTTGTTCCTTTCAAATCGATATCACCAGAACCATTAACATCAGCTTGGATTTTATTGGTTTTTACATTCAAAGAAATATCACCAGAACCGTCTAAATTTACATTCAAGTTATCAAGATTTAAAACTTTTGTTGCAATAATATCACCCGAACCTTTTAATGTTATATCCGTAATTTCTTGAATTGGAACGGAAATTTTAATTTCTTTTTTGGTAGAATAATTAAAATCATCTTTAAAACGAACAATCAATTCATTTCCTTTTACAATTGTTTCGATATATGGAACGATGTTCGATTCTGCAGAAACAGTCAAATCTCCTTCCGTACCAGGAATCAGTTCAATAGTCGCCGAACCGATTAAAGTAACTTTATCATACGATTCAGTTTTTCGAGATTCGTTAATCACATTTCCATTTCCTTTAATGCCTTTTTGCGCACAACTAAATTGTGACATAAGAGCAATTGCTGAGATTAGTAAGAATATTTTCTTCATAATAGTAAAGTTTTATTTTATTCGAATTGGTTGTTTTCAATTGAAATTTAAGTTTTAAAGATAGCTAATTTGATTTCAATTTTTTTATTAATTCATCAGTCAAAGCATTTTTTTCAATATATAATCATCAAAAAACACATATTTATCTTTGTGCTTTTTTAGAATAAAATCAAAATTTTTATTCAAAGATTTAAATTGAAAAAATATTTATTTCAATGTATTTTCTAGAACAATATCAAAAGCACTTTCGTTAGCCATCGGCATTTTTGAGTTTACAAAATTTCCTTCTTTATCAATTAAAATAAAACGAGGTATCGATTCAATTGAATATTCTTTTCCGAAAGTATCAATATTTGTTGCAATTAATTGCTTTACTGTTTTAGGCTTATTTTTTGCTTGTGAAATCCACGCAATTTTGTTTTTATCAACACTTATTGCAATAAATACAATATTTTCGTTTTTAGCATATTGATTTGCTGCTTTTTCAAAACTTGGTGAAACATATTTACAAGGTCCACACCAAGTTGCCCAAACATCAATTACGACAAATTTTCCTTTAAAATCTTGAAGACGAACAATATTTCCATTTAAATCAAAAGCTTCAAAATTCGGAGCTTTTGCATTTTTACCTAAACGAATTGCATCCTGAACTTTAGTGTTTAGATAATTGATGTTTTTAGCATCCGTTAATCCAACTTTATAAGATTCAAATACGTCAACAATTTCTGAAGCTGATTTACTTTGGTCTATAGCTGATACAATTCCAGTTGTTAATAATTTTTCTTTGAATGAATCATTTGGAAGTCTTAAAATAGCATTTAAAGATTTGGTATTTTCGTCTAAATCAGAAGTATCGTTTGCTATTAATTCTTGAACTACAATTTGACGATAGTTATTATCAAAAAGCATTTCGGTATCTTTTCTATCTAGTTTGTCATTTAACAATTTATAGAATTCATAATCTTGTTTTTTAAAATTTTCATCTTTAACCAATTGCTTTTTTTCGTATTGATTCCAAAGATTTATAAAATAAGCGATTAACTGCTTTTGTTGAATAGCACGATAATCATCACGAATAATATAATTATCGTTTGTATAAGCATTTCCCAGTTTTTTTAATTGACTTTCATATTCATCAATTAATTCTTCAGAAATTTTAGTCGGGTTGTCTGCATAAATATCATTATCAATAAAGTATGCGATTGTGGTGCTTAATTCAGCTAAATCAGCTAAGTTGTTTTCAGCCAAACGCGTTCCTGTTTTTTTGAAATTAACATCATTACCAACGTGTTTTACTTCAATATTTACAATGTCATTTTTACCGATAATAATCGGTGTAGTGATTGTGTTATCAAATTTTAAAAGATATTTCCCTAATTTTAAATCTTCTGTAATCTGAAGTTTAAACTGATTTTCAGAAACTGGAAAACTATATAAAGTTGCATTTGTAAGCGCATCAACCAAATAACCTTCTTTAATATTATCCGGACTTGTAATGGTTCCACTAATCAAGGTTTCGTTTGATTGCATCATTTGATTTGGTTTTAAAATCCAAAAACAAATTCCACTTAAAATAAGTAGGGTTGCTAAACTTGTACTAATGGTTTTTCCGTTTTTGACAAAGGCATTTTTAAATGTTTTATTTGCATACCATTTATATCCAATAAAAAGAAGTAACAAACTAATTACCACGCTAAAACCTTCTGAATACGTAAAAAAGTAACCTAAATCACTAGGATTTGAAATGGCATTCGAAGTTATTTTTAACGGATACCATTTGGGTAAGATGTTTAATGCTTGAAGAATTGAAGTTGAAATGATTAAACCAATTCCAACAATTATAGATAAAATAAAGTTTGAAAAACGAATGCTAATTACATAAATCAAAGTAGTTAAAAACAGTAACGAAACCCAAAAACGAATTGCCGTTTGAATCTCGTCAAAACCAATACTTATCGTTGCAAATTCTTTATTTTCTTGTAAAAGATATAAGATGAAGCTTACCACATAAGTAGTTGCAAAAAACACTAAAATGGTAATTGCATTGATGATTAACAGCTTTGAGTATTTTGCAAAATAGATAGAAAACTTAGTTAAAGGTTGAGTTTCTATCAATTGCCAAGTGTTGTTTTTAAATTCAATTTGGGATATTCTGCTTGCTGAAATGATTGCGACAAGAATTGCTATAAATTCGAATACTGATATATAACTATTAAAAGAAACTTGAAAGAAATTGGTTTCTTCTGTTAAATCTGAATTGTATTCGCCATTTATAAGACTAAAAACGAATGCCATTAATGGTATCAAAACACTTAAAACAATTGCGGTTAAAACAATTCGAGTACTTTTCATCTTGATACTTTCTGCTCGAAAAGCTTTGGTGAAATTTGAAATATATTGCGTCATTATTTTTTGTCTGTTAAATTAATAAACCAATCTTCTAAACCACCGCGCTTGTTTACGCCATAAATTTGAAAATCATTTTGTACCAAGTTTTGAATCAATTCTGGAATTTCCTTTTCATTATCTAAAACAAATTGTAAGGTTTTCGAATCGATTTGTGTAACCTCAAAACCATTTAATTTCGAATGGTATTTTTCAACTTCATCTAAAATAATATCAACCGTAATATTTTTGTTTTTATTACCTAAATCAGCAAGTGAACCTTCAAACAATAATTTTCCTTGATTGATGATTCCAACGTGTGTACAGGTTTTCTCAATTTCGCTTAATAAATGGCTCGAAATAAAAATAGTAATTCCTTTTTCTTTATTTAATTTTTTAAGAAGTTGACGCACTTCGATAATTCCTTGCGGGTCTAATCCGTTTACCGGTTCATCTAAAATCAACAATACGGGGTCATTCAAAAGTGCCATTCCAATTGCCAAACGCTGTTTCATTCCCAACGAATATTGTTTTGCTTTTTGTTTTTGGAATTTAGAAAGTTCTACTAATTCAAGTATTTCTTGAATTTTGGAATTAGGAACTTCTTGTATCGTTGCGATTAGTTTCAAATTATCATAACCCGAAAGATGAAGATATAAAGTAGGAGTTTCGATTATACTTCCAATTCGTTTAAATATTTGCGGAAGCTGCTTAGATAAAGTTTCACCAAATAAATAGATAGATTCGTTTTGTTGTTCATTCAACAAACCCGTAATTAAACGCATAGTTGTTGATTTTCCAGCTCCATTTGGACCTAAAAAACCGTAAATACTTCCTTTTGGAATATTAAGAGATAAGTTCTCTAAAATTTTTCGTTTGTTATTAAACTGAAAATTTAAGTCTTTGGTTTGAATAAGATATTCGTTCATTTTTTTTATGTTAAAAATAATGGTTTTTTTACTAATCAAGAAAAGCTTACAAAAAATGTAAGCTTTTAAAATATGTTTAAACTTGTTTTGGTTGTGGTAAGATCAAAACCGGAACATCTGAATGATAGGATAATTGTTTACTTAAACTTGAAGTGAACAAACGTTCAAAGAAATTTAATTGACGTTTTACAATGCACATCACATCAATTAAATGTTCATCAATGAAATAGAAAACACTTTCTTCTAAGTTTGGATTTAAAACCGTATAAATTTTTACTTTATCGTTATTAAAATATTCTTTCCATTTTTTAATAACGTCTACAATTTCACGATTTTCTTTTCGTAAAACGTGTAATAGTTTAACTTCAGCATTTATAGCCGTTGCGATTCTAATAATTCGGTCAATTCCAACTTTATCAGATTCGTTTAGCATAGTTGCAAAACCAAACGAAAACAAGCTTCTAAATTTAGCTTTTGCCGGAACACTCAAAACTGGAATATCGATACTATTGATTACATTAACTGTATTTGAACCTAATAATTTCTTTTCAAGAGAATGGTTGCCATTAGTTCCCATTACCACAAAATCAATAGCTTCCTCTTTAATAATTCGTTTCATATTCATTAGAAGTAAACCTTCTTCAAAAATAAATGTAAGTTTTACATCTTCAAGACCATATTCAGCTGCAACTTTACGTAAAATCGGACCTTCGTTTTTGTAACGTTCAAAATTGTTTAGTTCAATACTTTCGTAAACTCCTTGAATTAATTCAGGTTGACCGCCACTAGTAGTCGAAATTATAGGCATTTCATAAGAGTGTAAAACAAAAATTTCTGCGTTAATACTTTTTGCTAGATGCAAAGCATAAACAAATGCATTAGAAGCGGTTGTAGAAAAGTCTGTAGGGAAAAGAATTTTTTTCATAATTATGTTGTTTAGCTTGACTAATATACGAAATGTTCTTTTAAAATCGATACTTAACCGATTATTTTGAAAGAAATAAAACCCTTCAAATTTTGTTTAAATAATTGTATTTTTGCATAAATTTTCAAACATTATGATTTTACAAGATACTATTGTTGCTTTAGCGACTCCTTCGGGAGCAGGGGCAATTGCTGTGATTCGAGTTTCTGGTCCGAAAGCTATTGAAATTGTAGCTCCTTTATTTCAGTCGATAAAAGGAAAAGATTTGACCAAACAAAAATCACATACATTACATCTTGGGCATCTGGTTGAAGATACAAAAGTTTATGACCAAGTTTTGATTTCTTTATTCAAAGGAACCAATTCTTATACAGGAGAGCCAACAGTAGAAATTTCGTGTCACGGTTCGACCTTCATTCAGCAACAAATCATTCAATTATTACTTCGTAAAGGTTGCAGAATGGCAACACCAGGTGAGTTTACGATGCGTTCGTTCTTGAACGGAAAAATGGATTTATCACAAGCTGAAGCTGTTTCTGATTTAATCGCTTCTGATAACGAAGCTTCCCATCAAATTGCAATGCAACAAATGCGTGGTGGTTTCTCAAATGAAATAGCGAAATTGCGTGAAGAATTATTAAACTTTGCTTCATTAATTGAGTTGGAATTAGATTTCTCTGAAGAAGATGTTGAATTCGCTGATCGTACAGCATTTAGAGAATTAGTAAACCGAATTGAGTTTGTTCTAAAACGTTTGATCGATTCATTTGCTGTAGGAAACGTAATCAAAAATGGAATACCTGTTGCGATTGTTGGAGAACCAAATGTTGGAAAATCAACCTTATTAAATGCTTTGTTAAACGAAGAACGTGCGATTGTATCAGATATTGCTGGAACAACTCGAGATACCATTGAAGATGAATTGGTAATCAACGGCATTGGTTTCCGTTTTATTGATACCGCTGGAATTCGTGAAACCAAAGATGTGGTCGAAAGCATCGGGATTCAAAAAACGTTTGAGAAAATTGAACAAGCACAAGTGGTACTTTATTTGTTCGAAAGTTTAAAGTTTAAGGAGCAAAGTTCTGATTATATTATTGAAATCGAACGTATAAAGAATAAATATCCGCAAAAACCATTAGTTGTTGTTATCAATAAAATCGACTTGCTTTCAGAAACTGAAATTCAGAATATTAAGTTACAACTTGAAACATTGAATGTTAAATTACAAACCATTTCAGCTAAAAATAAAATAGGAGTAGAGGAACTTAAGAATGCATTATTAAACTTTGTAGATACTGGTGCATTACGTAATAACGAAACCATAGTAACCAATACCCGCCATTACGATTCATTACTAAAAGCTTTGGAAGAAATTGAAAAAGTGAAGTGGGGATTGGATGGTAATTTATCTGCTGATTTAATGGCAATTGACATCCGTCAAGCATTATATTATTTCGGTGAAATTACAGGTCAAGTAACTAATGATGAGTTGCTTGGAAATATTTTTGCTAATTTCTGTATCGGAAAGTAATTATAAAAAACAATCATATGAAAAAACTATTTTTAATTTTGCCATTATTAGCTTTATTTTCGTGTGAAAGCTCAGATATAGACCTGATTCAAGACGAAGAAATTATACCAGTTGTTGAAGACGAATTAATCGTTTCAGTTTCTAATCCTAATGTATTAGAACGAATAGAATTTCGATATAGAGTAAAAACAGACGGATTGCCAATGAATCAATTATATGATTCGATAAAATTTTCTGTTTCTGGTATCGATGAAGAATTACGTGTGTATAATATTGCTTTTGAAGACCCAGGTAATCCGTATGGCAATCCAGCTGAAATAGCAATAGGCAATTGGTATCATCATTTTATTACAGCAGGTAATTATCAAGCGCGTTTATATGGTTATAAAAATAACGAAAAGAAAACTTTAGATGTTGTTGATTTTACCGTTACTCAACCTTATGATTTTTATAATATTGATTGGAATAATTATGTAATTGGTAAAAAATCGTACTTTAATGAAATAAATAGAATTAGATTAATAACCGATGTAAAGACCGTTGGAAATTATATAAATCTTAAACCTGCAGCAGAAGTTACTTACGGTTTTGACGATGAAAATTGGCCTTATTCAGAATCCAAAAATGAAGAAGCAAAAGCTATTCTTTATAGTAACATAGTTGGAACTTACAGTTTACCAACTTATGCAGAACAAGATAACTTAAATGATTTGTTTGCTCAGAATTTCACAGCCAATCTTCCAGAAAATGAATTCATACATAATATTTGGATTACCGAAAAAAACATAATAGCTCTTTTAGATGTGCGTACAAGTGATGGCACGACACTAAATTATAAGCTTTACGCAGAAAAAAGATAACCAAAAGGTTCGATTGTATATCGAACTTTTTTTGTTTTATTCCAGAAAACTTTTGGTTTCGTTATAATTTCGTAAAAGGTGTTTTTTTATAGTTCTGCTTAGATATCTTTATTTATAAAACTAGGGTTTACCCTGATAGTATAAATGTTAATTTGTTGGTATATATCTGATTTTTAAAAATGTAAAAGATAAAAGATTTCAAAACATATTCTATAATATACTCAAAACAAGCCTATTCATAACTCTAAAAAACAGTTTTCAAATATTACTGCTTTAAGTCAGTTTCTCAAAAACCTAATTATCTCTTTAGTAAAACATAGGTATCTTTTTATTAAATCGTCTAGACCTTTTTAGTAAATCGTCTAGACCTTTTTAGTAAATCGTCTAGACCTTTTTAGTAAATCGTCTAGACCTTTTTTAAGTCCCGTATTTACAAGGCTTTTCAGAGGACAAAAATACATCCTTTTTTGTAACTCAGAAAAAACCTGAATAGTACTGTTTTCTGTCTGATTTTTCCAAAAGACAGTGCATCGAATCTATTGTTCATACTCATGAAAGCTGAGGTTTATTTGTTTTTAAATTCAATAAAAAACTAAAATTACTTTCTTTTATTTAGTTATTGTAAATGTATATTAGATAAAAATCTATTAAAATATTGTTATATAGAAAATAAAACTTTTAATTTTTTTGATAATTCATTTTAATTATTAATTTAGACTAACCAAAAAAATAATCATGAGAAGTAATTTTAAATGTGTATCATACTTTTTCAAAATTAAGTTATCTGTTTTAACTGTTTTTTTTACAAGTGTTTCATTTTCCCAAACATTTACAGATAGTAATCTTCCAATTTTTATCATTAATACGCCGATAGATCCAATTACAAACGAACCTATTGAAATTCCTGATGATCCAAAAATATGGGCAGATTTAAAAATAATTTACCGTCCAGATGGTTCAAGAAATTATGTCTCTGATCAAAACAATCCAGAATTTCTAAATTTCAATAATAGGATCAAAATCGAATTGAGAGGGACTAGTTCGCAATGGTTAGAAAAAAAGCAATTCGGTTGGACAACATATAATAACGAAGGTGATAAAGAGAAAGTAAGTTTGCTGGGAATGCCTAGTGAAAATGATTGGATTTTAAACGGATTGGCTTACGATGCTTCTTTGATTAGAGATTATCTGAATTACAATTTGGTACGTCAAATGGGGCAATATGCCACAAGAACTCGTTTTTGTGAAGTAATCATAAATGGTGATTATCGTGGACTTTATATGTTAACCGAAAAGGTAAAAGATGGTCCAAATCGTGTCAATATTGAAGATATTTCTCCAGAAGATAATTCCGGAATTAATCTAACGGGTGGCTACATGACTCAAGCTGATCGCGGAGATGAAGAAGATCCTGTTGCATGGCAAATGAGTTCGCATACGGGTTTGCCTGCAGATTATATCCATGTATTGCCAAAATCGGAAGATGTTACTCCTGAACAAAATGATTATATACATAATGTTTTTTTAGGTTTAGAAACAACTTCAGCAAACAAAAATCATAGTTATATAAACGGATATCCTTCGATTATTGATGTGCCTACTTTTATTGATTTTATGATAATAAACGAATTTGCTTCCAATGTTGACGCTTATCAACTAAGTACTTATTTTCATAAAGATAGAGGTGGTAAACTTAGAGCTGGTCCAGTATGGGATTTCAATCTTAGTTTGGGTCTAGATGTTTTTGGAAATCGTAGTAATACCAATGTTTGGCAATTTAATAACGGCGATAACGAAGGTTCTAAATTTTGGAAAGATCTGTTTAATGACGATGCTTTTAGATGTCATTTTGCTAAAAGATGGAAAGAACTAACCAAGGTGGATCAACCGCTTAACTATAGCAAACTTCTTGACTATATTGACGAAACTGAAGCTTTGATTTCAGAGGCTGCACAAAGAAATGGGCAACGCTGGGGATTTGAAGTTGATACTGATTTTGCATATCATATAAATGAATTGAAAAATTGGATCGGACAACGAATCAGTTGGATCGATGCAAATATTGGTTCAGCAAATGCTTGTGATGCGATTGAAATTCCAGAACTTGTGATTAGTAAAATCCATTATAACCCTAATGAAAGTGCTGATTTTCAGGAGTCTGACGATCAAGAATTTATAGAAATCACAAACGTTGGAAATACAGCTGTTGATTTAACAGGTGTTTATTTTAGTAAACTTGGAATTTCATATAGTTTTCCAGCAGGTGCAACGATTTATCCAAAACATCGTATCCATATTGCAAGCGATTCTATAGTTTTTCAATCGCGTTATGGAATACCTGCTTTTGGTCAGTTTGTACGTAATTTATCAAACAAAAATCAAAAACTCGAATTAGCTGATGCAATGGGTAATGTGATAGATTTTGTAGAATATTTTGCAGAATCTCCTTGGCCAGATGCTAACGGAAATGGATATTATTTAGAATTAAATTCTTTAGATCTTGATAATAATCTTGCATCAAGTTGGAAAACCTCTGAAAGTAAATTGAGTGTTTTTGAAAATCCATCTGATTCTAATTTTGTGATTTTTCCCAATCCAGTTGCTGATAAGTTTTACATCATATCAGAAAATATAATTGATCAAGTAAGTTTGTTTGATATTACCGGAAAGCTGATATATAACGAAAAATTGGATTCAAAAAGTACTCAAATAGATATAAATTATTTTTCTTCTGGAGTTTATTTTCTAAAAATTAAGAGTAATGTAGAAACTAAAGATTTCAAAATTATCAAGAAATAATATAATCAATAAAAAAAATGAGTCCGATACAATGTCGAACTCATTTTTTTTATGGAAATACACTTTTCAATGTAGTTTGTTTTGCTGTAAATCTGATTTACAATTTATTGTGCACTTGTAGCAATAACAAATTTTAGATTGTGCTTAACCCCAATCTGAAGTACATCAACTAAATCTTGAACTTGTAAGTTATAAGGAATTCGAATAACTACGGTTTGTTCTTTTGCTGGATCTAATTTTGCAAGCAGACTTTGTTCTAAATTATCAAAAGCAGTTAATTCTTTATCGATATAAAACTGTTTGTCTTCAGTTACTGAAAGCGTAATTAATTGTTTATTTGTTTTTTCGTTTGATTCAGCTTTTGGAAGCGTCATTTTTATTACGTTCGGATTTGCAAGAGTTGAAATGATTATAAAAAACAATAGTAAGAAAAACATAATATCACTCAACGATGAAGTAGCAATTTCCGCATTGAAACGTTTATTTCTTTTGATTGCCATTTGGACGTTGTATTATGTTAATGAATTCTAGGATATTTTTTTGAATATTCAAAGCAAAATTATCAATTTTTCCGTTCAATAAATGATATGCCGAAAAAGCAATTATACCTACAACTAAACCAGCTCCACTACTAATCATTTTTTCGTATAATCCTCCAGAAATATTTGCAATAGAAATATTTTCAGTAATCGAAATATTGTAGAAAATTTTAATAACTCCAGAAATAGTTCCAACAAAACCAAGAGTAGGAGCAATACCACCAATCAAACCTAAATGATTTAATTTCTTTTCCATTTCCGCAATTTCGATATTCGTAACTTTTTCCATATTTGATTCAATTTCAGAAATTGGTCTTCCAATGGTTAAAATTCCTTCTTCGATAACGTGTGAAGTTGCAGTATTATCTCTTCTTGCAGTCGAAATTGCCAAATCTAAATTACCAGCAGCTAATTGATTTTTTACGTCAGAAATTAAATTCGGATTGTTTTTGGCAGCTTTATTTATATAAAAACTTCTCTCAAAGATTATATATATAGTATAGATCAACAATAGTATAATTGGAATTAAAAAAACACCACCTTTGAAAATAAATTCAATTAGCGAAATTTCTTTTTCATTTGTCATAGTATTGATAACACTACCAGCTGCTTGTGTTAAAGTATCGTTTTGAGCTTGTAAAACAAATCCAATCATAAAATTTTTATTTAGTTTTTAATAAAAAAATGTTTCATTTTTGTAAATGATTTCATTCTTCGTTCAAATGAAATTTAAAAATCAAATATAAAAAAATATTCCTAGTTAAATCGAAAGGAACTGAATCAATTTCAAAACTTTTAATTTAAGATTTATTATCTAATATTACATTATTTTACAGATGAATTATCAAGAAACTTTAGATTGGATGTTTAATCAACTTCCGATGTATCAGAAAATTGGAGCTAAAGCATATAAAGAAGATTTAACAAATACTTTGGCATTGGCAAAACATCTTGATTTTCCTGAAACAAAATTTAAAAGTATTCATGTTGCCGGAACTAACGGAAAAGGTTCGACTTCATCAATGATCGCTTCAATTTTGCAAGAAGCAGGATATAAAGTTGGCTTATATACTTCACCTCATTTAAAAGATTTTCGAGAAAGAATTAAAATTAATGGAAAGGAAATCTCGGAAGAAGATGTTGTTAGTTTTATAACTAATAATAAAAGTTTTTTTGAACAAAATCAATTAAGTTTTTTTGAAATGACGGTTGGTTTAGCTTTCGATTATTTCGCTCAACAACAAGTTGATGTTGCTATTATTGAAGTTGGTTTAGGTGGAAGATTAGATTCGACTAATATCATAACACCTTTAGTTTCTGTTATTACAAATATCGGTTTTGATCATGTTGCAATTTTAGGAAATTCTTATAAAGAAATTGCTTTTGAAAAAGCAGGAATTATCAAACCAAAAGTTCCCGTAATTATTGGGCAATATAATGATGATACAAAGCCAGTTTTTATTGCTAAGGCAGAAGAAACCGACAGCGAGATTATTTTTGCTTCTGAAATAGATTTAGTTGATGTAGAATCTGATTTGAAAGGAAACTATCAAGAGCATAATAAAAAAACGGTTCAAGCAACAATTGAAGTTTTGCGTAGATTTTTTGAAATTAGTAAAAACGATGAACTAAATGGATTCAAAAACGTAATTAAAAATACAAATCTTCAAGGTCGTTGGCAAGTTCTTGGTAACAATCCATTAATTGTTGCTGATACAGCTCACAACAAAGACGGTTTAGAAATGGTTATGGATCAAATTTTTGAACAAACCTTTACCAATCTTTATTTCGTATTTGGAGTTGTAAATGATAAAGATTTATCTGAAGTATTACCTTTATTACCACAAAATGCAACCTATTTTATTGCAAAACCAGATGTTCCAAGAGGATTAGATGTTGATGTTTTACAAAAAAAAATGCTCGATTTTGGATTTGATCTTCAGGTTTTTGATTCTATAAATAGAGCATATTTACATGCTAAAGCTATCGCAACGAAAAATGATATGATTTATGTTGGAGGAAGTACTTTTGTAGTTGCAGAAATTTTGTAAATTTTCATGAAGTTTTATTTGTAAAAACCAAAAAGCTTTTTATATTTGTTATGTATTTATGAAATAAATAAATCGGGCGATTAGCTCAGCTGGTTCAGAGCACCTCGTTTACACCGAGGGGGTCAGGGGTTCGAATCCCTTATCGCCCACAAATTTTAACCTATAAGTCTTTTGATTTATAGGTTTTTTTATTTTTTTTTTAAAATCATAAAAAATATTGATCCATTTATAACAAAAAAAAGGAAACAATTTCTTGTTTCCTTTTTTTGTAGCGAAGACGGGAGTTGAACCCGTGACCTCAGGGTTATGAATCCTGCGCTCTAACCAACTGAGCTACCTCGCCATTTAAGTGTTGGTTACACTTGCGGAGAAAGAGGGATTCGAACCCCCGGACCTGTTACAGTCAACAGTTTTCAAGACTGCCGCATTCGACCACTCTGCCATTTCTCCTTGGTCTATAATACTGATATTTGTTTCAGTATTACGGGTGCAAATATAGTGGGTTTTTATGTAATTGCAAGGCTTTTTGTGAATATTTTTTAAAGTTTTTTGTAACAGATTAATATTCAATATCATTCATTATTCAATAATATGAGGAATGAACCTACTACGATCATTTGTTATCAAAGAATCACTTTCTCTGAACGAAATTCCACAAGATTCTTGACCGATAATCCAACTTCCGATAATCGAATATCCACTATTGTTTTTTATTAATGAAGCTAATTCTTGATAAATAAACCCTTCATGTCCATAATCTCCTTGTGTAGATTCAATAATTCGATTGTTACTTACAACTGAAATGTTTGCTCCTTCACGAGATAATAGAGGTTTCTTAACAAAGTTCGACATCCCTTTCGAATCATTAAAATATGTTTCTAATAACAATGGATGATTTGGATATAATTCCCAAAGAATAGCCAATATAGCTTTATTTGATAAAATCATTTTCCAAGAAGGTTCAATCCATTGCGACTCTAAAATATCGTTTGTAATATGATGTCCATATTCTTCATTAATCATCCATTCCCATGGATATAATTTAAAAATATCAGTAATTGGCTGATCATTTAAATCAACAAAGTTTGATCCGTTCCATCCGATTTCATCAATATACAAAAGTTGGGTTTGAATTCCAGCTTGCATCGCACAATCACGTAAATATTCAACATTTGTCAAATCTTCCAACGATTCTCTGACGCAAGTAAAATGTAAAGTTTCTCCTTTTAAATAAGGTTTAATTTCTTTCCAAGTCTGAATCAACTGTTCGTGAACTGAATTAAATTGATCTTTAGAATCTCCGAAATAATTTTGTTTCCAATGCCATTGAACAACACCACATTCAAAAAGTGAAGTTGGTGTATCAGCATTAAATTCAAGTAGTTTTAATTGCTTCTTAATTTCGTCATATGCAAAATCAAAACGGCCATAAATACTTGGCGTTTCATTGTTCCAACTGCGTTCAATATGATGATGAACGTAATTGGGAATGTGGAATAAATGGTATTTTTTATTTTCAATCACATGTTCAACCGCTGCTAAACACATTTGCCAAAGCTCTGTTGTTGCATTGTAAATTTCATCAGCAAATAAAGGAGAAATACTAAAATAATAATCATCCACCCAATATGGAATTCCATTATCAGAATGATAACCATACCCAACGCTTTCGACACGATTTTGCCAATTTGTATCTTTAACTAAATGTTTAATTTTCATTATTTATGAACCTGCTTTTGTATTTGAAGATGTAGTTGTAGAAGTTTTTCCGAATCCGCCTCTAGAAACAGCTTTGTTGTATGCTTGAGCTTTTGCAGGATTATTCCCTACAACCGATTGTTGATTTAAACCACCACTCGCGTAACCAAGACCGCCACCCATATGTCTAAATGCCATATACCACAAAAGGGCGCTTCCCATTCCAGAACCACCATTATTGTGTTGTGAATAGTTTTGACTTACTTCAGTATATGGAGCTGTTGAATCTGCTCGCATAAATACTTTTTGCGAAATTTCTTCATTTTCAGCTTTTGGTTTGTTACAAGAAGCCAAAACAGAAGTGATTAAAATCAAAGTAACCGCTTTTGAAGATCTCTTTTTCATAATTATTGAATGGTTACGTAAATAGGAATTTTATCTAGGCTGATTGTACTATCCTGAGCAGTTTCCCAAGTACTTTCTTTTTTCAATGTAACAACCGTATCAACAGCGGTTGCAATTTGTTCGTTGTTGAACCAAATAATTTGTTTGGTAATATGGAAAACGGTATCTCCTTTAGTTTGAGTTGATAAAACTACTTCTCTCGCAGATTTTTTATTTAAGTTTTCTAAATTATCTTCTTTTTCATTATTACCACATGAAATAAGTGTCAATATTGAAGTAATAGCTAATATTTTTTTCATATAATAGGTTTATACAAAGATGCTTAAAATTATTTAAATATTCAAATTCAAATTTATTTATGATTAATCAAAAACTATGATATTCTATAAATATTTAAATTAAGAATTAATCTTGAATATTAATTTTGTTTAAAAAAAATATAATATTAATTTATTTCTTAAAAAAATAGATTTATTTTCGCAATCAAATAACCAAACGTCGCAAAAAAAAATATAAAAAACAGTTTTTTGTTATATTTTTATAAAAATTTTTGCAGTAAAAAAAACAACTTACAACACAAAATGACAACTTTAAACAACACAACAAACAACCAATCTATTAAAAAGATTATGGTTGCAAATCGCGGTGAAATCGCAATTCGTGTATTGAGAGCAGCTTCTGAAATGCGTATTCGCACAGTTGCTATTTACACTTTCGAAGATCGTTATTCTTTACATCGTTACAAAGCTGATGAATCTTATCAAATCGGTCCAGATGACCAACCTTTAAAACCTTATTTGGATATTGAAGAAATCATCAAAACTGCAAAAGAAAATGAAGTTGATGCAATTCATCCAGGTTACGGATTTTTAAGTGAGAATGTAACTTTTGCTCGTAGATGTAGAGAAGAAGGTATAATTTTCGTTGGACCACAACCAGAAGTTATGGAACAATTAGGAGATAAAATCGCTGCAAAAAAATTAGCTCGTTCTATCGAAGTTCCAGTAATCGAAGATGCAATTCTTTCAATTGACGCTGCTCACGAAGTAACCGATAGAGCAATTGCTATTGGTTTTCCAATTATCTTAAAAGCTGCAGCCGGTGGTGGTGGACGTGGAATGCGTGTTGTTAAATCAGCAGAAGAAGTTCTACCTTCTTTCCTTGAAGCTTCAAACGAAGCCTTGAAAGCTTTTGGAGATGGAACGATTTTTATCGAAAAATTCATCGAAAATCCAAAACACATCGAAGTACAATTATTAGCTGATAATTTCGGTAATATTGTACATCTTTTTGAAAGAGATTGCTCAGTTCAACGCCGTTTCCAAAAAGTAGTTGAAATTGCTCCGGCTCCGAATCTTCCAGAAAAAGCAAAACAAGAAGTTTACGATTATGCAATTAAGATTGCTAAAGCTGTAAACTATAACAATGCAGGTACGGTTGAATTTTTAGTTGATAAACATAATAATGTTTACTTTATTGAAGTTAATCCTCGAATTCAGGTTGAACATACCGTTACAGAAGAAATTACAGGAATTGATATAGTTCGTAGTCAAATTTTAATCGCTCAAGGAACCAAACTTTCTGACCCAAGGATTCATATTGAAAATCAAGAAAGTGTAAAAATTAATGGTTTTGCAATTCAATGTCGTATAACAACAGAAGACCCAGCAAACGGATTTAAACCAGATTATGGAACTTTAATTGCATACAGAAATGCTGGTGGTTTCGGAATCCGTTTAGATGAAGGAAGCGCATACCAAGGAATGAAAATTTCACCTTTCTTTGATTCGATGATTGTAAAAGTTACTGCAACCGGAAGAACACTTTCTGGTGCTGCACAGCGTTTACATCGTTCATTGACGGAGTTTCGAGTTCGTGGTGTAACTACAAATATGAACTTTTTAGAAAATGTAATCGGACACGAAGTTTTCAGAAAAGGAGATTGTACAGTTAATTTTATTGACCAACACCCTGAGTTATTTGAAATTTCAAAATTAAAAGACAGTTCAACTAAGATTCTTAAATATTTAGGAAATATTAGTGTGAATGGTCATTCTGATATTAAATCGTATGATGCTTCTAAAGTATTCAGAACACCTGAAATTCCTGCGTTTGACAAATTAAAATCATATCCAAAAGGAAGTAAAGATTTATTAAATGAATTAGGTCGTGAAGAATTCTTAAAACAAATCAGAAACGATAAAAAAATTCATTTTACAGATACAACTTATCGTGATGCGCACCAATCTTTAGTTGCAACACGTGTTCGTTCTAAAGATATTTTAGCAGCCGCTGGTGGTTTTGCTCAAAACAATTCACAAATGTTCTCTTCTGAAGTTTGGGGTGGAGCTACGTTTGATGTTGCTTTACGTTTCTTACAAGAATGTCCTTGGGAACGCTTGCAAGAATTGAGAAAAGCAATGCCTAATACGTTACTTCAAATGTTATTTAGAGGAAGTAATGCTGTTGGATATTCAGCTTATCCAAGAAATATTGTACAGCAATTCATTGAAAAAGCTTGGGAAAATGGAATTGATATTTTCAGAATTTTCGATTCGTTAAACAATTTAGAATCGATGTTGCCTGCAATCGAATTTGTTTCTAAAAATACACAAGCCATTGGACAGCCTTCTATTTGTTATACAGGTGATTTATTAAGAAAAGATAATAATAAATATAATTTAAATTATTATACAGATTTAGCTAAACGTCTTGAAGATGCAGGTGCTCATATGCTTGCAATTAAAGATATGGCTGGATTATTAAAACCAAATGCTGCTGAAATTTTAATTCCAGCTTTAAGAGAATCAGTTCAAATTCCGATTGCGTTACATACACACGATACAGCAGGAACTCAGATTGCAACTTATTTAAAAGCGATAGAATCTGGAATAGATTCGATTGATTGTGCATTAGCTTCTTTCTCTGGGATTACTTCTCAACCAAATTTAAATTCTATGGCTGCTTTGTTAGAAGGAAACGAACGTGAAAATCCGTTAAACAAACAAAGCTTAAATGAACATAGTAACTATTGGGAAGCTGTGCGTGAATTCTATTATCCTTTTGAATCGGATTTAAAATCAGCAACTGCAGAAGTTTATGATAACGAGATTCCTGGTGGACAATATTCTAATTTGCGTCAACAAGCTGAAGGTGTTGGCTTAGGTGATAAATATCAAGTTATTAAAAACAACTATAAAACAGTTAACGAATTGTTTGGTGATATTGTAAAAGTAACTCCAAGTAGTAAAGTTGTTGGAGATATGGCTTTATTTATGACAGCAAACAGCTTGACTAAAGAAGATGTTTTAGATGAAACCAAAAATTTATCATTTCCAGCCTCTGTAATCGGATTCTTTAAAGGTGATTTAGGTGTTCCTTATGGAGGATTCCCTGAAAAGTTAAGAGGAATAGTTTTACGAAATGAAAAAGAAATTCCTGCTCCAGCTGCTCAAATTTTGCCAGATGTTGATTTAGAACTTTCTACACAACAATTCTATAAAAAATTCCCTGGTTCAAATTTCTTGGATTATTTGTCTTATCAAATGTTCCCGAAAGTTTACGAAGAATATTACAACAATAAAGAGAAATATGGTGATTTAAAAGAATTGCCAACTCCGATTTTCTATTATCCGTTGGAATTGAATAAAGAGATGAAAATCTCGTTACATAAAGGAAAAGATATTCATGTTGAATTACTTCATATAGCAAAAGCAAATAGCGAAGGAGTTCGAAGAGTAACTTTTAGATTAAATGGAGGGCAACGTACCGTGAAGATTAAAGATAATTCTATCAAATCACAAAAAGTTGCTCATGAAAAAGTAACGAATCCAGAAATTCATATTGGAGCTCCTTTACAAGGAAGTTTATCAACAATCTTGGTTAAAGAAGGTGATGAAGTTGCTTCTGGAACTGCTTTATTCATCATTGAAGCAATGAAAATGGAAAGTACGGTTTCTGCTCCTAAATCTGGAAAAATTAAACGTGTTATTCTTCCTTCAAATACGATGGTTGACCAAAATGATTTAATCATCGAAATGGAATAAATACAAAAAAGGAAATCTCGAGAGTTTGAGATTTCCTTTTTTTATAAAATTTGTCCTCGAGTTATTAATTTCGAATACATCATGTTTTAATAAATAAAATTTTAATGTATTATTTGGTATAATCAAGCACTTTTTTTTATAAACGATATAAAAAAAAACCGAGAAATTTTGGTTGGAATTTCTCGGTTTAACAACAAATATTTATTAAGTGTTTTTGTGTTTTTTAAAATTTGTATTTACTAATTTGTAAGTGAGTTTCGTAACTGAGCTGAAATAAAAATTAATACTGTAAATTTATAGCTTTAGTATTAAAAATATTAAAAACTGGGGTGGACAAATAGGAGACAAATTTTTTTTTTATTGTAAGTTGTTGTTTTATAGATTTTTGTGTTTTTGTGTATTTTGTTCGTGATTTAGTATATTTGTAAAAAAAATAGCTATCAAAAATACAATATACATATTAATTATCTTTTTTATCTTTAGCATTAGCTTATATGCTCAAAGTGATAATGTTCTTTATAGTAAGATTATTGATGAAAATAAAACTGAAATTTCAGAAAAGAAATTAATAGAAAGAATTTCAAAACGTCAACAAAATTTGAATGAGTCTCAAAGAAAAGATATTCAAATAATATCTAAAGTTTTATTAGCAAATTTATATGCCAAAAAGACTAAAGATATCAGTAATAAATGCACAAAATTATACGATGAGGCACTTTTATTAGTAAAACAAACCAATAATATTGGATTACAAATTTGGGTTGAATCTGAAATAGGTTTTTATTTTTATAAATTTTATAAATATGATGATGCTTCGGATTATTTTTTCAATGTTTCTAGACTTTTAAATGACATACCAAATGAAAATATTGTTGATCCGATTTCTGTTTTGAAATATAATGCTTATTTTTTTACATCTATTAATGAAAAAAAAATAAGTAATCTGTATTTGAAACGTGCTTTAACATTAACTCCAAAAACACAAAATGATTATGCCGCGATGCTCAATGCAATAGGTTGTAATTACTTTAGTTTAAAAGAATATGAATTAGCAAATCAGTATTTTAATGAAACTATTTTATATTCAAGAAAAAATATTGATTCGTTACGATTAGCAAAAGGTTTCGGAGATTTAGCTCAAATTTATTTATTAAATAAAGATTTTGTAAATGCGGAACGTTTATTACTTAATGATATTCAAATTTCTCGTAATGTAAAAAATCCTAAAAACGTTATGTTTGCTCAAATTAGATTAGGCAATCTGTATTTAGAAGAGAAAAAATACAATCAAGCAAAGGAAGTATTTAATTCTGCTTTGAGTTATATTTCAACGCAAGATAAATTAAAAAAATGCGAATTAGATGTCAATAAAGCGTTATTATCGATTGCAATTTCTGAAAAAAATAATGTTCAAGAATTAACTTTGCTAAGAAAAATTGAAATTTTAAGACCAATTGTTGATACTATTGATGGAGCTGAATTGCTAAAGAAAATTTCATGGAAAAGTAAAAATGAAATTGCAAATTGGAAGTTTGAATCAGAAAAAATAAAATTAGAAAAGGCTTCTTTTATGAAAACCACTTTTATAATAATTAGTGTTTTACTATTATGTTTGCTTATACTTTTTGTTTTTATTTATAAACGACGATTTAAATTACAACAAGTCAACTATGAAAATTCGATTTTATCAGCCCAATTAAAACAACTTAAAATCGAAAAAGCATTAATTGAAGCAAATGATTCTTTAAAATCCATAAAATCATATTTAATTGAAAAAAATAATAAAATAGTTCAATTAGAATCTGAAATTCAAGAACTAGCTGTAACATCTAAAACTGATGTTTCCAAAGAAAAAATTGAATTGGATAAATTGATTTCTTCTCATCTTATGACAGACGAAAACTGGCTAATGTTTAAGAATTCGTTTATTAAGGAAGAACCTCAACTTTATAATTATATTAAAACGAATTTTTCTGATTTATCTGAATCAAATTTAAGAATTGTATTGTTACATAAAATTGGTTTAAAAAATCAAGAAATTGCTAATTTACTTGGTATTACTATTCACGGAGTTAAAAAAGCAAAACAGCGTTTACGATTAAAATATGGTGAATCCATTGAGGAATTGGTTTAGGATTTTCTGATTATAAAAGTCTAGAAAAAATTATTATTGTAAAAAAAAAAGAGGAAGTCATAATATCTATGAAGCTTCCTCTTTCTGTTTTTATTATTGCTTAATTATTTTGATAAACTGTTGTTTAGTTTCAGTTTGTAGTTGAATCATATAAGTTGCAGCACTTAATTCAGATAAATCAATTTCAACATTTCTATTATTAGTATTTATTGACTTTATTTTTCTACCTAATAAATCATAAACATCAACTTGAACAATATTTTCAAAGTATTCGATATGTAATTTATCATC
>SMEN01000086.1_pt1 | contig 31405 bp, 24 predicted proteins | sample 2456271 | NCBI WGS metagenome assembly SMEN01 (sample SAMN10132593, study PRJNA489261) | soil metagenome | isolation source: day1 control-loamy sand soil ammended with raw manure from dairy cow... | place: USA | collected 2015-04-01 | reverse complement strand
ACTGGATCAGAAACTAGTGGGCGCTTTGGCGCCGGACCCTTACGAGGCATTACTTACCATCCTTCTTTGCACCGTAGCGGGAACGAGCCTGCTTACGATCCTTCACACCCTGGGTATCCAGAGCACCACGAACAATCTTGTAGCGGACACCTGGCAAGTCCTTCACACGACCACCGCGAACGAGCACGATGGAGTGTTCCTGCAGGTTGTGACCGACACCTGGAATGTAAGCGGTGACCTCAATACCACCGGCAAGGCGCACACGTGCGACCTTACGCAGTGCCGAGTTCGGCTTCTTCGGGGTGGTGGTGTACACGCGAGTGCACACGCCACGGCGCATTGGGTTGCCCTTAAGGGCAGGAGCCTTGGTCTTTACGACCTTAGGCGAGCGGCCCTTGCGGACCAGCTGCTGAATAGTAGGCACTTTCGTGTCCTTCCATTGTCTAAGTTCTTCGGCACGGCATCGGAGCGGCGGCCTTATGGGGGCTGACACTTTCCTCTGCAGCACTAACTGCTTGCTTTACCGCCCATCCAGGATCAGAATGTCCCTAGGCGTGCGAAAGTGTGGCATTCGTTGCGCAACCTACCCGCAACCCGGACCGTGTCCATTTTGCCACACATAAAACAATTGCCTTAACTCTAGCATTAATCGGCCCCTGCACCATGAACAGTAAGCTATCTCACCGTCCGGGCACCGTGCGATTGCTGCTTGATGCCACCGGCCGGCGAGGAACTTGGCTCCAACCTATCCCCCGCGCGTGAACGCGCCGCCGCCACGAGATGGCGCTCCGTTGAACAGGACATGGAAGGATTCGCCATTGGAACTAGTAGCTAACTCATGCAGAAGATAAATCTACTTTGACGATCCCGATGCTACTCGCTGACCGGCATGCCGACCTGCATCAGCCTCCGGGCATTGTCCTGGTAGGCCTTGACCGCCTTGCGGTTGTGCAGTTCCAGGATGGCCTCGTCATTGCGCCGCAGGCTGGTGGAATTGTAATTGTGGCTGCCGGTGAAGACGAATGAGGAGTCCCCGCGGCGTCCTTCCGGCGAGGCGTTGTCCCGCATTCCGGAAACCACGAGGTACTTCGAGTGCACACGTCCTGTAGTAGACGTATCCTCTACTGAGCGGTGTTCGATACCCGCTGCAGCCAGGACACCGGCGACCTGCTCGCCGACCGGTCCGGCGGCCACGCTGACGGCGCAGCCCTGGCTCTTGAGCCGTCCGAGTTCTTCGGCGATGGCGGTGCGCGTATCGTCCCACTCGCTCATGGCGACCGCCACCGTGCTGTTCTTGTTTTTGCACTGCAGCTCAGAGAGCCGCTGCGCCACCGGGTCGGCAGCGGCCGCCGGGAAGAAGCGCGCCACCGTTGCTCCGGACGGGCCGCGCGAGGCCTCGGTGCGGTGGTAATCCGGGGTCTGCTCCATGCGGGCCATGTCCGCATGGTAGGAATGGTAGGCGCGGTACAGCCCGTCATCGCCGGTCACGGTCAACGCATTGTTCCAGTAGCTCACATGGTTCACATCCGTGACATTGGCAGAGGACTGCACCACCACGTTCTGCTGGCCGGAGACCGAGGAGAACAGCGCGAACTTGTTGTGCATGCCCTTGGTCCCCTGGCAGGAGCTGGTGTTGCCTTCGGGCGACTTGTTCGAGCACACCGCCACCCAGGAGCCTTGGCTCGTGTCGGTGCCCAGCGTCTTGATCAGCCGCGCCGCCGGGGCCTTGGAAATCTGCCAGCCGTCCATCACCACCTGGATATTGACTCCGCGCGCGTGGGCCGCCAGCAGCTGGTCGACGTAGTCTTCACCGCTCTGCCCCGAGATCACGAAGGCCGCCAGCGAAATGGTGGAACCTGCATCGGCCTGCTTGAAGTAGGAGCACAGCCGTTCGGCAACCGCTCCGGCCGTATCCTGCAACGGATCGGAGAACACCGCGCCGGTTTCCACCTTCACCAGCGGCGCCGCGGCGCAGGGCAATTCGGGCTGCTTGCCCGGGTCGATCCGCTGCGCGGCCTGTGCCGGCAGGGTGCTGAAGAGCAGACCGAGTCCCATGGCCCCTGCTGCGATGGCCTTCAATGTCGTGTTCAACTTCTCCGAGTCTCCTTTGCGGTTCGTGGCGGGTGTCGGGGATCTCCCCCGCCCGCGGTCAACCACTGCACCGTTTCATCTCAGGATGAGCAAAGGGTAACTGCACGGTGAACAGATGCTTTCCGGCTTAAATGCGGAAGCGCCCGCCGCACACTTGCGTGTGCGGCGGGCGCCCTACGAGCTAGCTAGCTGCCAGCCTCGGTGCCGTCCGGTTTAGCGGAAGTCCGAGCCGTGGTCGTAGTCGTCCATCGAGATGGCGCGGAATTCGGGCGACAGCCCGCCTTCCAGCGCATCGTCGTACAGACCCGAGGAGAATGCCGAGGTGCCGGTGAACAAAGTTGCCTTTGCCTCGTCGGTTGGCTCGACGTCGACCTGGGTGTAGCGATCCAGACCGGTACCGGCCGGGATCAGCTTACCGATGATCACGTTCTCCTTCAGACCGCGCAGCGGATCTTCCTTGCCCTCCATCGCGGCCTGGGTCAGTACGCGGGTGGTTTCCTGGAAGGAAGCAGCCGACAGCCACGAGTCGGTGGCCAGCGATGCCTTGGTGATACCCATCATCTCGTCGCGGCCTGCGGCCGGACGCTTGCCCTCGGCGACGGCCTTGCGGTTCGCAGCGGTGAAGCGCGAACGGTCGGCCAGCTCGCCCGGGAGCAGCTCGGTCTCGCCGGACTCGATGACGGTGACGCGACGCAGCATCTGTCGGACGATGACTTCCACGTGCTTATCGTGGATGCCCACACCCTGGGACTGGTACACGTCCTGGACCTCGCGGACCAGGAACTTCTGCGCCTCGCGTGGGCCCAGAACTCGCAGTACCTGCTTCGGGTCCAGGGTACCGCTGGTCAGCTGGGTACCGGCGATGATGGACTGGCCATCTTCCACCAGCAGACGGGCACGACGCAGCACCGGGTAGGCCTGCTTCTCGTCGCCGTTGTCCGGGGTCACCACAACACGCAGCTGCTTCTCGTCGTCCTCGATCGACACGCGACCGGAGACCTCCGACATCGGAGCCACACCCTTCGGGGTACGGGCTTCGAAGAGCTCCTGGATACGGGGCAGACCCTGGGTGATATCGTCGGCCGATGCCACACCACCGGTGTGGAAGGTACGCATGGTCAGCTGGGTACCGGGCTCGCCGATGGACTGCGCGGCGATGATGCCCACGGCCTCGCCGATGTCCACGGTCTTGCCGGTGGCCAGCGAACGGCCGTAGCACATGGCACAGGTTCCAACAGCCGAGTCGCAGGTCAGCACGGAGCGGACGCGGATTTCATCCACGCCTGCAGCGTACAGCTCGTCGATCAGCACGTCGCCTGCATCCGAACCGGCGGCGGCCAGTACGTTGCCTTCGGCGTCCTTGACGTCGGCGGCCAGCGTACGGGTGTAGGCCGAGTTCTCCACGGTCTCGTGCTTGATGCGGATGCCCGAGGAGGAGTCCGCGATCGCGACGGTCAGGCCGCGCTTGGTGCCGCAGTCCTCTTCGCGAACGATGACGTCCTGCGAGACGTCCACCAGACGACGGGTCAGGTAACCCGAGTTGGCGGTCTTCAGCGCGGTATCCGCCAGGCCCTTGCGGGCGCCGTGGGTTGCGATGAAGTACTCCAGCACCGACAGGCCCTCACGGTAGGAGGACTTGATCGGACGCGGGATGATCTCGCCCTTAGGGTTGGACACCAGGCCACGGATACCGGCGATCTGGCGCAGTTGCAGCCAGTTACCACGAGCCTTGGAGGTCACCATGCGGTTAATGGTGTTCAGCTCTTCCATGCCGTTCTTCATGGCCTCGGCAACCTCGTCGGTGGCCTTGGTCCAGATGTCGATCAGGTCCTGGCGGCGTTCGATGTCGGAGATCAGGCCCTTGTCGTACGAACCCTGCACCTTGCGGGCGCGTTCCTCGTACGGCTCAAGGATTTCGGCCTTGTTCATGTTCGAGGTGATGTCCGAGATCGCCACGGTGATGCCCGAGCGGGTAGCCCAGTGGAAACCGGCATCCTTCAGGTTGTCCAGCGTTGCCGCTGCGACAATCTTCGGGTAGCGCTCGGCCAGGTCGTTGACGATGTCCGAGAGCGCATCCTTGCCGGCCACGCGGGAAACCCACGGGTAGTCCGCAGGCAGGGTGTCGTTGAACAGCACCTGTCCCAGCGAGGTCTCCAGCAGTGCCGGGGTGCCCGGCTCCCAGCCCTCGGGGGCCGGCTGCTCGTCCGAAGGAACGAAGTTGTCGACACGCACCTTGATCGGGGCGTTCAGGTGCAGCTCGCCGCGGTCCTTGGCCATGATGGCCTCGGAAACCGAGGAGAACACGCGACCGGCGCCCGTCTCGTCCTCACGCTTGGTGGTGAGGTGGTGCAGGCCGATGATCATATCCTGCGAAGGCAGAGCCACCGGACGGCCGTCCGAAGGCTTCAGGATGTTGTGCGAGGACAGCATCAAGATGCGTGCTTCAGCCTGGGCTTCGGGGCTCAGCGGCAGGTGGACTGCCATCTGGTCGCCGTCGAAGTCGGCGTTGAACGCGCCGCAAACCAGCGGGTGCAGCTGCAGGGCCTTGCCTTCGACCAGCTGTGGCTCGAAGGCCTGGATGCCCAGGCGGTGCAGGGTAGGTGCGCGGTTCAGCAGTACCGGGTGCTCGGTGATGATCTCTTCGAGGACATCCCACACCTGCGGACGGTAGCGCTCAACCATGCGCTTGGCGCTCTTGATGTTCTGCGCGTGGTTGAGGTCAACCAGGCGCTTCATCACGAACGGCTTGAAGAGCTCCAGGGCCATCTGCTTTGGCAGACCGCACTGGTGCAGCTTCAGCTGCGGGCCGACCACGATGACCGAACGGCCCGAGTAGTCAACACGCTTACCCAGAAGGTTCTGGCGGAAGCGGCCCTGCTTGCCCTTGAGCATGTCGGACAGCGACTTCAGCGGACGGTTGCCCGGTCCGGTGACCGGACGGCCGCGGCGGCCGTTGTCGAACAGCGAGTCCACAGCTTCCTGCAGCATGCGCTTTTCGTTGTTCACGATGATCTCCGGCGCACCGAGGTCAAGCAGGCGCTTGAGTCGGTTGTTGCGGTTGATCACGCGGCGGTACAGGTCGTTCAGGTCCGAGGTGGCGAAACGGCCACCGTCGAGCTGGACCATCGGGCGCAGCTCCGGCGGGATCACTGGAACGGCGTCGAGCACCATGCCCTTTGGCGAGTTGCCATTGGCCAGGAATGCGTTGACGACCTTCAGGCGCTTGAGGGCGCGGGCCTTCTTCTGGCCCTTGCCGTTCTCGATGATGCCCTTGAGCTCTTCGGCTTCGCCTTCAAGGTCGAAGTTCTCCAGACGCTTCTGGATCGCCTCGGCGCCCATGGAGCCTTCGAAGAACAGTCCGTACTTCTCGCGCATGGTGCGGTACAGGCCTTCGTCGCCTTCGAGGTCGGCGACCTTCAGGCCCTTGAAGCGCTCCCAGACCGCACGCAGGCGCTCGGACTCGGCCTTGGCGCGCTTGTCGATCTGCAGCACGGTCTTCTCGGCCAGGGTGCGGGCCTTGTTCAGCTCGGCGTTCTTGGCGCCGTCTGCTTCCAGACGCTCCAGCTCGGCTTCCAGGTCGGCTGCAACAGCCTTCTTGTCGGCCTCGGCGTTGTTGGCCAGCTGGCGCAGCTCAAGGTCGTGCTGTGCCTGCAGGTTCGGCATCTCCGCGTGGCGGCGATCCTCGTTCACCGAAGTGATCATGTAGGCAGCGAAGTAGATGACCTTTTCCAGGTCCTTCGGAGCCAGGTCGAGCAGGTAGCCCAAGCGCGATGGAACGCCCTTGAAGTACCAGATGTGGGTCACCGGAGCGGCAAGCTCGATGTGTCCCATGCGCTCGCGGCGCACGTTGGCACGGGTGACCTCGACGCCGCAGCGCTCGCAGATGATGCCCTTGAAGCGCACGCGCTTGTACTTGCCGCAGTAGCATTCCCAGTCGCGGGAAGGACCGAAGATCTTTTCGCAGAAAAGACCGTCCTTCTCCGGCTTCAGGGTGCGGTAGTTGATGGTTTCAGGCTTCTTGACCTCGCCGTAGCTCCAAGCGCGGATTTCGTCCGCGGTGGCGAGGTTGATGCGCATGAGGCCGAATGAGGAATCGTTGGACATATGGTCCTTTTCTCTCTTCTTTGGTGTCTGAAGTCGATACGAATAAGTCGGTGTGCGGCGCGGCCGCCCGGGCTGTGCAGTCCGGGCGGCTGCGCCGGACTACACTTCCTCTACGGAGTTCGGTTCCGACCGGGACAGGTCGATGCCGAGCTCTTCTGCGGCACGGAATGATTCCTCGTCCGATTCGCGCATTTCGATTGTCTGGCCGTCGGTGCCGAGCACCTCGACGTTCAGGCACAGCGACTGCATTTCCTTGATCAGAACCTTGAACGATTCCGGAACACCTGGTTCCGGGACGTTCTCGCCCTTCACGATGGCTTCGTAGACCTTCACGCGGCCGTGGATATCATCCGACTTGATGGTCAGGATTTCCTGCAGCGTGTAGGCGGCGCCGTAGGCCTCCAGGGCCCACACTTCCATCTCACCGAAGCGCTGGCCACCGAACTGCGCCTTACCGCCCAGCGGCTGCTGGGTGATCATGGAGTACGGGCCGGTGGAACGGGCGTGGATCTTGTCGTCCACCAGGTGGTGCAGCTTCAGGATGTACATGTAGCCGACAGCAACCGGATCCGGGAACGGCTCGCCGGAGCGGCCGTCGAACAGACGGGCCTTGCCGGTATTGCCGATCAGGCGCACGCCGTCGCGGGTCTTGTTGGTCGAATCCAGGATTCCGCGGATTTCCTCTTCCGAGGCGCCGTCGAAGACCGGGGTTGCCACGGTGGTCGGGCCCGACTGGCGAGGCAGGTTCGGCAGGTCCTTGACCCAAGCCGGCTCTCCCTCGATGTTCCAGCCCTGCTTGGCAGCCCAGCCCAGGTGGATTTCCATGACCTGGCCGACGTTCATACGGCCTGGCACACCCAGCGGGTTCAGCACGACGTCCAGCGGAGTGCCGTCCTCCAGGAACGGCATGTCCTCCAGCGGCAGGATCTTCGAGATGACGCCCTTGTTGCCGTGGCGGCCTGCGAGCTTGTCACCATTGGTGATCTTGCGCTTCTGGGCCACGTACACGCGGACCAGCTGGTTCACGCCCGGGCTCAGCTCGTCGTCGTTGTCGCGGTCGAAGATGCGCACGCCGATGACGGTGCCCGACTCGCCGTGCGGCACCTTCAGGGAGGTGTCGCGCACTTCGCGGGACTTCTCGCCGAAGATGGCGCGCAGCAGGCGCTCCTCCGGGGTCAGCTCGGTTTCGCCCTTCGGGGTCACGCGACCCACCAGCACGTCGCCGGCCTCGACCTCTGCACCGATGTACACGATGCCGCGGTCATCGAGCTGGGAGAGGATGTCTTCCGAGACATTCGGGATGTCGCGGGTGATTTCCTCGGCGCCCAGCTTGGTGTCGCGGGCGTCGACCTCGTGCTCCTCGATGTGGATCGAGGTCAGCACGTCCTCGAAGATCATGCGCTGGGAGAGGATGATCGCATCCTCGTAGTTGTAGCCTTCCCAGGACATGAATGCCACGAGCAGGTTCTTGCCCAGGGACAGCTCGCCCTTGTCGGTGGACGGGCCGTCGGCGATGATCGACTGGTACTCCAGGCGGTCGCCTTCGGACACGCGCACGCGCTGGTTGTAGGCGTTGCCCTGGTTGGAGCGCGCGAACTTCATGATCGGGTACATCGACTCGGTGCCGTCGTCGTTCATGACAACCACCAGGTCGGCCGATACCTCGGTCACGACGCCCGGCTTGTTGGCCACCACGGAGTCGCCGGCGTCAATCGCGGCGTACTTCTCCATGCCGGTGCCCACCAGCGGACGGTCCGACTTCAGCAGCGGCACAGCCTGGCGCTGCATGTTGGCGCCCATCAGTGCGCGGTTGGCGTCGTCGTGCTCCAGGAACGGGATCAGGGCGGTAGCCACGGACACCATCTGGCGCGGGGAAACGTCCATGAAGGTCACTTCGTCGGCGTCGACGATGACAGGCTCGCCGCCGCCGCCCTTTTCGCGGACCAGCACGGCGTCTTCGGTGAACGCGCCGTTATCGTCCAGCGGGGCGTTGGCCTGCGCGATGTAGTGCTGCAGCTCGTCGTCCGCGGTCAGGTACTCGACCTCGTTGGACACGACCCCGTTGGACACCTTGCGGTACGGGGTCTCGATGAAGCCGAAGGCGTTGATGCGGCCGTAGGTCGCCAACGAACCGATCAGGCCGATGTTCGGGCCTTCGGGGGTTTCAATCGGGCACATGCGGCCGTAGTGCGACGGGTGGACGTCTCGAACTTCCATGCCGGCGCGGTCGCGCGACAGGCCGCCCGGGCCCAGGGCCGACAGACGGCGCTTGTGGGTCAGGCCAGCCAGCGGGTTGTTCTGGTCCATGAACTGCGAAAGCTGGGAGGTTCCGAAGAACTCCTTGATCGCAGCCACCACGGGGCGGATGTTGATCAGGGTCTGCGGGGTGATCGCCTCGACGTCCTGGGTGGTCATGCGCTCGCGCACAACACGCTCCATGCGGGACAGGCCGGTGCGGATCTGGTTCTCGATCAGCTCGCCCACCGCGCGGATGCGGCGGTTGCCGAAGTGGTCGATGTCGTCCACGTTCACCGGAACGTCGACGATCTCGCCCTTGCGGGTGCCCTGGACGGTCTTCTCGCCGGCGTGCAGCGCAACGAGGTAGCGGATCATGGCGACCAGGTCGTCGATCGAGAGCACCGAGGCGTTCTCCGCGTTGACCGGGGTCTCGACGCCGAGCTTGCGGTTGATCTTGTAACGGCCGACCTTGGCCAGATCGTAGCGCTTAGGCTCGAAGTACATGTTCTTCAGCAGGGCCTGGGCCGCCTCGACCGTAGGAGGCTCGCCTGGACGCAGCTTGCGGTAGATGTCCAGAAGCGCTTCGTTCTGGTCCTTGATGTTGTCCTTCTCAAGGGTGGCGCGCACCGAGTCGTACTGGCCGAATTCGGACAGGATCTGCTCTTCGCTCCAGCCCAGGGCCTTCAGCAGGACGGTGACCGACTGCTTGCGCTTGCGGTCAAGGCGTACGCCGATCTGGTCGCGCTTGTCGATTTCCAGTTCGAACCATGCACCGCGGGACGGGATGATGCGTGCCGAGTAGATGGTCTTGTCACTGGTCTTGTCCGGTGCGGACTCGAAGTAGGCGCCCGGGGAGCGGACCAGCTGGGACACGACGACACGCTCGGTGCCGTTGATGATGAAGGTGCCCTTTTCGGTCATCAGCGGGAAATCGCCCATGAACACGGTCTGCTGCTTGATTTCGCCGGTTTCATTGTTCATGAATTCGGCCTTGACGTACAGCGGTGCCGAGTAGGTGGCGTCGCGGTCCTTGCACTCCGCAATGGTGTACTTCGGATCAGCGAACTCCGGATCCGAGAAGCTCAGGGACATGGTGTCCTGGAAGTCCTCGATCGGGGAGATTTCCTCGAAGATTTCTGCCAGACCCGAGGTGTTCGGCACGCTGGAGTCGCCAGCGGCTTCAGCCTTGGTCAGGCGCTCTACCCAGCGCTCGTTGCCGACGAGGCGGTCAAAGCTCTCGGTCTGCAATGCCAGCAGGTTAGGCACTTCAAGTGGTTCGTGAATCTTTGCAAAAGAAAGTCGGCCAGCGTATGCAGCATCGCGAGCCGAACTAGCGGTTTGGTTGTTAGGGTTGCTCGAGGCGACCAAGATGGATCCTTCCAAAGACCGTCAGGTTTCCGAACGCTTACCGTGCTAAGGTGCCTGTCATAGGACAGGCCCTCATTTTTCGTCCACGAGACCCACCGCTATATGAAGGCCGCGCGCGCAAACAGTAAGGCGCAAATTTCAACCTTACCGGAGGAATTTGCACTTGTCGACACCTCCGCCCGGAATCCGTGCTATAGTTTTGGGTTCTGCTCACGCAGGTCGGCCCCCACGCATCCCGGGATCCCGGGTTTCCCGCGGTATTCCGCGTGCCCCACTCCCCCGGGTCGACACTTTTCCCAGATGATTCCGGCATTTTTTACGCGACCAAAGCATCATCCGCATATGAACTGGTTCACATTTCAATCGCGCGGATTCGCGGGAAAACCTCAACGTGCGATTAGTCACAGCAACGTAGCGCGGCCGTTGATGCTGCATCCAGGGGCCAGAATGACGCGGTTTTCTGCGACCTTCGAAAATTTTCCCGCTTCGTGACTTCCGAACCTCGGCGATCGGCCCCATCATCGCGGCAACGGGTGTTGGTGCTTTTCTTACGGCTCGCCCCGCCCGCAACTGGGCATCGCTACGGCGAGTATCGCATCGGCATACGCCCCTTGCCGATTCTTCTGCACTAGGCTCAGCTATAAGCACGCCGCGGTCGCTGCGCTGCGCATCTGGATTGCGACCAGCCTGGTCACGTGATGAGGAGTAGTTTCAATGTCGGATCTGAAGTCGTCGGAAGCAATGACCCGCGTCCTGCTGGATGCCGCGCGGCGCGAGGTGCCGATCGACATCGTGCCCCGCGCTGCGGCGAAGTCCCTGGAGGAAGCCGCCGAACTGCTGGGTGTGGTTCCCGAGCACCTACTCAAGACCCTGGTGCTCAAGCGTTCGGACGATTCTTTCGTCTTCGCCCTGATTCCGGGCGGCCGGAAGCTGGATTGGCCCAAGATCCGCGCGGTGCTCCAGGTCAACAAGCTCTCCTTGCCCGATGCGCAGACCGCATTGGCCGTGACGCATTACGCGCGCGGCACCATCACGCCTTTTGGCTCCCATACCGCATTGCCGGTCATCATCGACGCCAGCGTTTTCGCCGAGCCGGTACCGGAACGTGTGGCCATGGGCAGTGGTGATCCGTTGCATGGGCTGCTGGTGGATCCCCAAGACCTGGTCAGCGGCTTTGAGGCCACGATTGCCGATATTTCGACTCCGGAATAGCCACGTCGGGCTTCGCAAAGACGTTCCGGACTGCGGCCTTGGCCTTGGTCAGTCCCGCGATGGTGCCATTGCGCAGGAGCAGACCCAGCGGATTCTCGATGAACCGCACGACCGCGTAGGACCACAGCATCAGCACCGCGATGGTACTGGCCAAGAGGAGATACTTGTTCACCTGGCCATGCAGCTGCTCGATAATCCACCACCCCCAAAGCTGATGGAACAAGTACAGCGGGAAGGTCAGGGATCCCGCCACGGCCAGCCATTTGGCTTGGACATGTTTCAGCGGGGTTAGTGTGCACAGGGCCAGCAGGCCCACGCAGAGCACGATCAGCAGCTGGAAATGCCATGCGGGCACGTGCATGTTCGACAACTGCAACGCGTCTTCACTGCCCTTCAGGCCCGTGAAGTAGGCGGCAATCACCGTATTGAATGCCACGGCCAACCAGCGCAGCACGCTGTGTCCGCTGCGGTAGATCAGGTAGAGCACCATGCCTGCGGCGAACAGTGCAGCATAAGGGCCCGCGATCCATTCCTGGAGCTTGGCGTAGCTGGTGAAGTGCAGGTAGAGGCCCAAAGCCGGCCAGAGCACCGAGAGCAGCATGATCGATTTGTTGGCGATCAAGCCGCAAAGCAGCATCACGCCCAGCAGGATGTAGAAGCGCAGCTCGACCCATAGCGTCCAATACACGCCGTCGAGATGCCGCACCTCGAAAGCCGTTTGCATCATGGTCAAATTCGGCAGGATGTCCGAGGGGGCGCGTCCGTCGGCGATCGATGGCCAGATCACGAAGGACAACAGGGCCGCGGCGAGCACGGCGACCCAATAGGCGGGATAGAGCCTGCCCACGCGCGATCCGATGAACTGGATGACTGATTTCCCCTGCAACGACATCAGGATGACGAATCCGGAGATCAGGAAGAACAGTTGGACGCCGATTTGGCCGTAGCGGGTTGCCACGGAGAGCACCGGCCAGGCGTCGGGGGCATACTGGCCCCAAAAATTGTGGCCCCACGCGGTGTAGTGATAGAGGACTACGACCACGGCGGCGGTGATGCGTAGACCGTCCAGCAAACCCAAGCGCGGGGCTGGTTTACGCTTCTGAAGGGTATCGCTTTTTGGCACGCTAACAAGCTTAAACACTGAACCTATAAAAACGCTGTTAATAGAAACGTTATAAAGGCATTTCTAAGTATTCATTCAGTTAACGGCCAAGGGCCCACAGATCGAAATCTGTGGACCCTTGGTAATAAGTTGCGAGTGACCGCGTAACTTACTTAACGGTAACGGTTGCACCGGCAGCTTCGAGGGCTTCCTTGGCCTTCTCAGCAGCGTCCTTTGCAACACCCTCAAGCAGAGCCTTAGGAGCTGCGTCAACGAGCTCCTTAGCTTCCTTCAGGCCCAGGGAAGTCAGTGCGCGAACTTCCTTGATGACTGCGATCTTCTTGTCGCCAGCCGCCTCCAGAACTACGTCGAATTCGGTCTGCTCTTCAGCAGCGGCTTCTGCGCCGGCAGCCGGACCTGCAACTGCAACAGCAGCAGCGGTAACGTCGAAGGTCTCTTCGAATTCCTTAACGAACTCGGAGAGCTCGATGATGGTCATTTCCTTGAATGCGGAAAGCAGCTCTTCGTTGGTGAGCTTCGCCATGGTCGGCGTCCTTTCGGTTTTGGCCTTGCGGCCTATGAATTTGGGTTACGTTGCGAGAGAATCTCGAAAGCTTAGGCTTCTGCCGGGGCTTCCTCGGCGGCAGCGCCACCGTTCTCTTCGAGCTTTGCACGCAGGGCGTCGACGACGCGGGCAGCGGCGGAAGCTGGAGCCTGCAGCACGGCAGCAACACGTGCCAGCTGAGTCTCGCGCGATTCCAGTGCAGCCAGGGCTTCGATGCCAGCCGTGTCAAGTGCCTTGCCTTCGAACCAACCGGTCTTGATAACCAGCTTTTCGTTGACCTTGGCGAACTCCGTGAGGCTCTTTGCGGCAGCAACTGCATCGCCCTTAATGAAGGCGATAGCGGTCGGACCGGAAAGCTGGTCATCGAAAGCTTCGATGCCGGCTTCCTTCGCTGCGATAGCGGTCAAGGTGTTCTTCACAACGGCGTACTTGGTCTCCTGACCAAGCGAGCGGCGCAGATCCTTGAGCTGTGCAACGGTAAGCCCACGGTATTCGGTCAAGACAGCCGCAGACGAATCTTTGAAGTCAGCAGTGATCTCTTCAATCGCTGCAGTCTTGCTCGGGGTTGCCATAACACTCCTTCCGGGGATTTGTTCGGTACCGTTTCATAACCGGCGAGGCCATAAAAAAGGCCCCGCGCAGGAGCACAGGGCAGTTTAACTCATTCAAGTCAAAGCAAATCTATGAAACCTGCGTTGGTTGTCCTTGCGGACCTTTAGGAGCATAAATGCTCAACCGACGGTCTTCGGTATTTCTATTGTAGGCATGCGTCATGCCCTCATCCAAATTCAGCGACATCGACAGGGAGGTGATCCTGCCCACGCGATTCGCGATTTAAAAAGACAAGGCCTGCATCTAGCACTTGGGGGACGCTAGATGCAGGCTACTTGTCGATGAATAAGCTTTGGGGAAACTTACCCATCCAGCGCCTGCATAGTCTTGGGGGTCCCATGCAGACACCGCTGAATAACTCAGTGCTTCAATGGTAACATTTCTTGCTCGCGACACAGAACCGAAAGCTGGCAAATTCCAATGAATTTCCCATGTTTTCAGGGGTTGGGAGCCCGGAAACCGCGAGATCATGGGGTTAAACGCATGATGAAATAATTTGAACTCATTTGCATGTTTATGCGCTAGCGGCCAATCTCGGCGCTTTCTCGGGATTCCCGCGGCCGCGCTTCCTGGCGGGTTCTCCACCTTCCGACTCCGGTCCGGGGCAAAACGGAACCTGGGCCCAGAAGGCGCCCTCGACGCATCTCCGCTCGCAAGCTCTCCCCCACCATGTGTAGCCGGGGCAGCCGGCGCAGCGGATCGCCAACCTGCGCTGCAGGCCCGAGCACTGCTTGGCACGGACCGGCTGGGCCCGGGACAGACCGAAGCGGTAACGCAAAAGCCCGCGGGCTCCACCACGATCAGTGATGGAGCCCGCGGGCTCAGCCAAGCTCTAAAGCCTAGGCCTCAACGCGGGTTACGTTCGAGTCAACAGGGATGCCTGGACCGAAGGTGGTGGCGATGGTGGCCTTCGAGATGTAGCGACCCTTCGAAGCCGAAGGCTTCAGGCGCATAACCTCATCCAGTGCAGCTGCGTAGTTCTCGGTCAGCTGCTTGGCATCGAACGAAGCCTTGCCAATGATGAAGTGCAGGTTCGAGTGCTTGTCGACGCGGAAGTCGATCTTGCCGCCCTTGATGTCGTTGACAGCCTTGGCCACATCCATGGTCACGGTGCCGGTCTTAGGGTTTGGCATCAGGTTACGTGGGCCGAGGATCTTACCCAGGCGGCCAACCTTGCCCATCAGGTCCGGGGTAGCAACCGCTGCGTCGAAGTCGGTCCAGCCGCCCTGGATCTTCTCGATCAGGTCGTCCGAGCCAACGAAGTCGGCGCCGGCTTCGCGGGCTGCCTCAGCCTTGTCACCGTTGGCGAAAACAACCACGCGAGCGGTCTTGCCGGTGCCGTGTGGCAGGTTCACGGTGCCGCGAACCATCTGGTCGGCCTTACGTGGGTCAACACCCAGGCGGAATGCAACCTCAACGGTCGACTGGGTCTTGTCGCCAGCGATCTCCTTGGCCAGGGCGATTGCCTCGGCTGGAGCGTAGAACTTGTCAGCCTCGATCTTAGCCGCGGCGGCTACATATGCTTTGCTGCGCTTTGCCATCTGCGTTATCTCCTTATGCAGTCGTGGTCGTATGGACCGCGCGGGGTCCTGCCACGGGCGAAAGTCCAGGTGAACTGTTCGCCTTTTCTTGAATTCTTGAGTGTCCTTCACCCATGGGGTGAATGACCGAAGGCGTTATTAGCCTTCTACGGTCACGCCCATGGAGCGAGCGGTGCCGGCGATGATCTTGGCTGCTGCAGCCAGATCGTTGGCGTTGAGGTCAGCCATCTTGGAGGTGGCGATTTCCTCAACCTGTGCCTGGGTCAGGTTTGCAACCTTGTCGGTGTGCGGAACACCCGAACCCTTGGCGATGCCGGCAGCCTTCTTGATCAGCTCAGCTGCAGGTGGGGTCTTGGTGATGAAAGTGAACGAACGGTCTTCGTACACGGTGATTTCAACTGGAATCACGTTACCGCGCTGCGACTCGGTGGCAGCGTTGTAAGCCTTGCAGAATTCCATGATGTTGACGCCGTGCTGGCCAAGTGCAGGACCAATTGGAGGAGCTGGGTTAGCAGCACCTGCCTGGATCTGCAGCTTGATGAGTCCGGTGACCTTTTTCTTTGGGGCCATGTCGGGTCCTTCTACTCTTGCAGTTCCCACAGCACAGGAGCGTGGTGCGGGTTGTGGCCGTCGTGGCGCGACAGCCGAACGCGCCCTCACTTCGAAAGCACTCGAAGCGGGGCACGAAGACTTAATACTACTGGATCTTGGTGACCTGGTTGAAGTTCAGGGTCACCGGGGTCTCGCGTTCGAAGATCGAAACGAGCACAACCAGCTGCGCGGCTTCCAGCTTGATCTCGGAAATCGTGGCCGGCATGGTCTCGAACGGACCATCGTTGACGATGACCGATTCGCCGACCTCGAAGTCCACCGTGACCTCGGTAATCGGGGCGCGACCTGGCTTCGCGGCGTTTGGCTGCTCGGTCGGGTCGACCACGGTGTGCTCCAGCATGGAGAACACTTCGTCGAGGTTCAGCGGGTTCGGATCGTGGGCGTTGCCCACGAAGCCGGTGACGCCTGGGGTATGGCGAACAACACCCCATGATGCGTCGGTCAGTTCCATGCGGACCAGGACGTAGCCCGGGATACGTACGCGGCGCACGATCTTGCGCTGGGTGTTCTTGACCTCGACAACCTCTTCCATCGGGACCTGGATTTCGTAGATGAAATCTTCCATGTCCTGGGTCTGGATACGGGTTTCGAGATTGACCTTGACGCGGTTTTCGTAACCTGCGTAGGTGTGGATTACGAACCAGTCGCCCGGAAGGCGGCGCAGCTTGGCGCGGAATTCTTCCTTGAGCTTGGCCACCTTGTCGGCAGCGTCCTCTTCAACTGGAGCTTCTTCCTCGGCGTCTGCATCATCGGCATCCACGTCCGCAACGAAAGCCTCGAAGGATTCGTCAACCGCTACGGTTGCCTCTTCGGTTTCGTCGATGGCAGCTTCTTCAGCTGCCTCCACCTGATCGCCGGCGGCTTCAACGAACTCGTTTTCGACCTCGTCATTAATCTGCGGTTCGAGTTCCTTGTCGGACACTGCGGATCCTGCTTTCTTTGACTGGATGACACTAAAATTGCCTCGGAGCGATTATACCGCCGAGGCAATCAAATTACTGTTCTACTTGCCGGGTGAACAGGAGGATCGATCCCTGCCCGAAGACGAAGTCCAAGGCCGTGACGATCGCGATGACCACCACGACGAAGCCAAGAACGACGAAGAAGTAGTTCACGAGTTCGCTGCGCGTTGGCGTGACGACCTTTTTCAGTTCGCCGATAACCTGGCGGAAGAACAGCATGATGCGGGCGAAGATGCCCTTCTTCTGCTTGCCCTTGCCCGGGTTCACTACAGCCTCTGTCACGCTGTTCCTCGTTTCAATTTTTTGGCCAGTTGAAACAATCACGGTGTGCCGCAGCCGTTCTGACCACAACACACCGTGACGTGAGATTCTCGCTGAGCGATAGATCGCTGCTGCGCAGGGCAGACAGGACTCGAACCTGCAACCTGCGGTTTTGGAGACCGCTGCGCTACCAATTGCGCCACTACCCTTTAGAGCTGAATGCCCTGTCGCACTTCCATCAGCGGATTCAGCGTTGTGCCTTGTCCGTTGCGATGTCTTTGCAACGAGAAATAACTTTACGCAACGAAATCCAAAATGTCGAACTGGACAGATGTGGTGTGGCGCATAACGCATTTTCGCCACCGCTGGACCGGTCGTGAGAGGTCATTTTTACGGTTCGGCGTGGGAACCGCGCCCGCGGGATCTAGACTAGAGGCATCACCAACCCTCGTTGACTTCAGGACGAAATCTTCCATGTCTAGAATCTCTCGCCGCATCGGCGCCATTTCCGAATCCGCAACCCTCGCTGTTGATGCCAAGGCCAAGGCCCTGAAGGCCGCGGGACGCCCGGTCATCGGTTTCGGCGCTGGTGAGCCTGACTTCCCAACCCCGGATTACATCGTCGAGGCAGCCGTCCAGGCCGCCCGCGACCCGAAGAACCACCGCTACTCCCCGGCCGGCGGACTTCCCGAGCTGCGTGAAGCCGTTGCAGCGAAGACCCTGCGCGATTCGGGCTACGAGATTGCCCCGTCCCAGGTCCTGATCACCAACGGCGGCAAGCAGGCCGTCTACAACACCTTTGCCGCGCTGCTGGATCCCGAAGACGAGGTCATCGTCCCGGCTCCGTACTGGACCACCTACCCGGAAGCCATCCGGCTGGCCGGCGGCAAGCCGGTGGACATCTTCGCCGGGCCGGAGCAGGGCTACAAGGTCACCGTTGAGCAGCTGGAATCCGTGCGCACCGAGCGCACCAAGATCCTGCTCTTCGTCTCCCCTTCCAACCCCACCGGCGCCGTGTACACCCCGGAGCAGGTCAGGGAGATCGGCCTGTGGGCCGCGGAACACGGCCTGTGGGTTGTCACCGACGAGATCTACGAGCACCTGACCTACGGCGATGCCCAGTTCAGCTCCATCGCCACCCTGGTGCCGGAGCTCGAAGACCGCGTGGTCGTGCTCAATGGCGTGGCCAAGACCTATGCCATGACCGGCTGGCGCGTGGGATGGATGATCGGCCCGAACGACGTCATCAAGGCCGCCACCAACCTGCAGTCCCACGCCACCTCGAACGTCGCCAACGTCTCGCAGCGCGCCGCGCTGGCCGCGGTAGCCGGTCCGCTGGATGCCGTGGAGGAGATGAAGACCGCCTTCAACCGCCGCCGCCTGGCGATCGTCGAAGGCCTGAACACCATCGACGGCCTGCACTGCCCGACCCCGGACGGCGCCTTCTACGCCTATTCGGATGTCCGGGGCCTGCTGGGCCGCGAGATCCGCGGCGTCGTGAACAACACCAGCGCCGAGCTGGCGGCCTTCATCCTGGAACAGGCAGAGGTCGCCGTGGTTCCGGGCGAAGCCTTCGGCCCTTCCGGCTACATCCGCATGTCCTACGCACTGGGCGACGCGGATCTGGCCGAGGGCGTCGAGCGCATGGTCAAGCTGCTGGGCGAAGCCAAGTAAGCCCCTGAACACCACAAGCCGTGGCGCCAACCTTTCCAGGTTGGCGCCACGGCTTGTTTTCTCCCGGGGCCTAGAGGATCTTGCGCTCCACGGCCCAGCGGGTCAGCTCGTGGCGGTTGGACAGCTGCAGCTTGCGCAGCACGTTGGAGACATGCGATTCCACGGTCTTGACCGAGATGAACAGTTCCTTGGCCACTTCCTTGTAGCTGTAGCCGCGGGCGATCAACCGCATCACCTGAAGTTCGCGGTCCGTGAGCAGGTCCAATTCCTCGTCGATCGGCCCCGGGGCCGCCGAGGAACCGAAGGCGTCGAGCACGAACCCCGCAAGGCGCGGGGAGAACACCGCGTCGCCCCCGGCCACCCGGCGCACCGCGTCGGAGATCTCCTGGCCCGAAATGCTCTTGGTGACGTACCCCCGCGCCCCGGAGCGGATCACCAGCACCACGTCCTGCGCCGAGTCCGAGACGCTCAGCGCCAGGAACTTGGTCTGGGCGAACAGGTGGGCGCAGGAGGCGAGCACCTCCGCTCCCCCGCCGCCGCGCCCGCCGGGCAGGTGGACATCCAGCAGGACCACGTCCGGGCGCTCGCGTTCGATGACCTCGATGGCCTGCTCCACGCTGCCGGCCTCCCCCACGATCTGCAGGTCCTCGGCCAGGTCAGCCCGCAGCCCGGAGCGGAAGATCGCATGGTCGTCGACCAGCACTACCCGGTAGGCCGGTTCGATGTTTTCACTCATGATGTTTTCTGTTCTTCCTGGTCGTTGCCGCGCGGCATGCTCAACTGTACTTCGGTGCCGTCCTGGTCGCTGCGGATGCGCGCGGAGCCGCCGGCGCGTTCCATGCGTCCGAGGATGGATTCGCGCACCCCGTGCCGGTCCTCGGGGATCGCGCCGAGGTCGAACCCGGTGCCGCGGTCGCGGACGAACACCTCGACCTGCGCCGGCGAGCATTCAAGATACACCGAGATCTTGCCCTCGGCGTGCTTCGCGGCGTTCATCATGGCTTCCCGGCTGGCGGCCACCAGCGCCTGCTGTCCGGCGAAGCCCTGGGCGTTGCCCACTGCCACCACGTCGACGTCGCGCAGCATCAGCTGTTCGATGCCCTCCGCCTCGTTCTGGATTTCGACCACCACGTCCTCGGCGTCAAGGTGCTGCTCGCCGTACAGCCACTGTCGCAGCTCGCGTTCCTGCACCCGGGCCAGGGTGCGCACGGCGGCCGGCTCCTCGCTGCGCTTCTGGATCACCGCGAGGGTCTGCAGCACCGAGTCGTGCAGGTGCGCCGCGAATTCCGCGCGCTGCGCGGTGGCCTGCCGGTTGCTGCGCTCGGCCAGGTAGTCGCGCCAGAGCTTCGCGCCCCAGGGCAGCAGCACCACCACGGCGCCGGCGATGATCGCCAGGGCCGCCCAGAACCCGCCCAGCAGGTCCCCCACCGAGACGGTGCCGCTGAGGATCGCCAGCAGCCCGCCGATCACCAACACCAGGCCCAGGGCCAGGCGGATGACCAGCGTGGCGCCCAGCTTGCGCTCCGGCCGCACGGCGCTGCGGTCGATCTGCATCCAGGCGAGCAGGATGCCGCCGAGGATGCCGATGACCGGCCAGATCAGGTCCCAGCGGAAGTTCCAGCCAGCCCATTGGCCCAGGGCCAGGACCGCCAGCGCCAGCAGGCCCGCACCGATCAGCGCATCGCGCCAGCGGCTCAGCGACACCGCATTGTCGCGGCCGCTGAACAACCCCTGTTGCACGCGGGCCATTTCCTCGGCCAGGCTGCGGTTCCGGGTGCCCCAGGAACGCAGCTCGTCGGCTTGGGTTTCGTCCGCGCTGGGGGTGAAGACCCACAGCCACCCATACAGCAGCAGCCCGACCCCGCCCAGGGCGCTCAAGGCCAGGAAGCCCAGGCGCACATAGCCGACCGGGATGTTCAGGTGCTCGGCCAGTCCCCCGCAGACGCCGGCGATGAACCGGTTCTCGCTGCGCACGATGAATTTTCGTTGTTCCGGACTTGCCATGCTTCTAAGTCAAGCATGGAATGCCCGGGTTCCGGCGGCTTCTGGGCACAACCGGGGGCACCCCTAGGGATAAATCAGGGTAGCCCCTCATAGCGGGCACGGCGCCCTCGGCACGAGAATTGAAACATGAGGAACCAGAGCCCGGGTCACGAAGACAAGTTCTTCGCCCAGATGCGCAAGCCGAAGATCGTCCGCCAGGAATCCAAATGGATCGGCGGCGTTGCCGCGGGCATCGCCGAGCGCTTCGACATCGATGTGGTGCTGGTGCGCGGCGTGCTGGTGGCGCTGAGCATCCTCGGCGGTCTGGGGCTGGTGCTCTACGGCATCGCCTGGGCGTTGCTGCCGGACACCGAGAACCGGATCCATCTGGAACGCGCCATCAACAAGGAGTGGACCAGCGGCATGACCGGCGCGGTCATCACCGTGGCGCTCGGCATCTTCCCGGCCCCCTGGTTCCTGGACTCGCTGGCACCGATCCTGTGGCCCATCGCCATCGTCGCGGCCATCGTCTTCTTGATCTTCAAGCGCCGCAACACCAAGTACGACGGTTCGCGGCCCGGCGCTTCCTACCAGCCGGCCCCGGACTCCGGGGAAACCCCGACCGGAACCGTGGTTGAAAAACCCTGGCGTTCCGAGCGCACGTCGTTCAGCGCGCAGGCCCGGGTTCCGGGCAGCGAACCCGCCGGCGCCGCCGACCACTTCGACTTCACGCAGACACCCACTTCGGCTTCTGAGGAGCACACCATGGAATCTGAGCAACCGGGTCCCGCCGGACCGCAGGAGGGCCCCGCCTCGACCTCGCGGCCGGACGCGGACTACACCACCCCGTTCGAGCACCAGGCCTACCCGCCGCGGCCCAATCCCTCGAAGCAGGCCAAGGACGCCCGCCGGGCACGCCTGGCCCCTCCGGTGCCGGGCTGGATCGCCACCACCATCGTGGGCCTGACCATCCTGGTGATCGCCGCGGTGCTCAGCATCGACTACCTGAACCTCGTGGAACTGCCCGGCAACGGCTGGTCCGTCGCCCTGGCCTGCGGGCTGCTGCTGGTGGGCCTGAGCCTGATCCTGATCTCCGCCACCAAGCGCACCAGCGGGGGCCTGCTGGGGCTGGCTATTCCGCTGCTGGTGCTGACCGTCGTCTTCGGCGGCAGCTCCCTCGCATCGGGCAACCAGGGACTGGTGCACACCGGCAGTTCCGAGAATTCCTACAGCGCCGTCTTCAGCAATTCCACCCTGGACCTGACCGACAAGCAGAACATCGCCTCGGATACGACCGTCGAGGTCTCTTCCGTCTTCTCCAAGCTGGAACTGAAACTTCCGGACAACGTTCCGGTGAAGATCAAGAGCGACGGCGTCTTCATCTCGGATCTCGAAGGCCAGCTGCCCCAGGAACTGCGCCAGCTGCCGTCCAACGCCCCGACCCTCACCGTGGACATCGACGGGGTCTTCTCCAGCTTCGAATCAACGGTTTCCACCGGTTCCAGCCCCGCCACTTCACCACAGTTCTAAGGAACGGACACATGAACGCCAAACCAACCCGGGAGACCAAGTTCCCCACCGGAACCCTGGTCTTCGGACTCATCCTCGTCGTGGTCGCCGTGGTCTCGCTGAGCAACACGCTCTTCGACTGGACGCTGGACACCCCGCTGTTCTTCATCTCCCTCATCGCCCTGGCAGGTATCGTGATGATCGTTTCCGGCATCGCCTCGGCCATGAAGCGCGGCAACCGGGATGACGAGCTTCCGCCCCCGGCCAACCCCAACTACTAGACTTCCACCCCGAAAAACCAGGAGCCCGAACATGGACAAGTTCTTCAACTCGATCCGATCAATCCCGCTGCGCCGCGGCCCGGCCCGCATGGCCGGCGGCGTGGCCGGCGGACTGGCCGACAAGTTCGGCTGGGACGTCACCATCGTGCGCATCATCATGCTGGTCTCGTTCCTGCTGCCGGTGCTCGGCATCGGCGCCTACATCGTGGCCTGGCTGCTCATCCCGGCCCAGGACGACACCATCATCCTGCAGAAATGGCTCAGGAAGCTCTAGTCGGCGCCGCCTGAGGCGGCACAGCGCCCCGGGGCGGGTTTGCGGATCACCACTGGTCCGCAAACTCGCCCTTGTGGCCTTAAACACGTAGACTATTTTTCGAACTCGATGCTCAAAGGCGCGCGGATATCGAATGACATCCAGATGGATTCCCTGCAGCGCTGCCCCTCGGGGATGAGCGAACTTCCCGGCCCAGGCTCCGCCGCAGGTGCAGTCCCATCATGACCAAGTGAGGGTAAATGCGCATTGGAATCATGACCTCGGGCGGAGACTGCCCGGGCCTGAACGCAGTGATCCGCGGTGCCGTGCTCAACGGCATCAAGAGCTACGAGCATGAATTCGTCGGCTTCCGCGACGGCTGGCGCGGCGTGAAGGACGCCGACTTCTTCGAGTTGCCCCGCACCGCGGTCCGCGGCATCGCCAAGCAGGGCGGCACCATCCTGGGCACCTCCCGCACCAACGCCTTCGAAGGCGAGAACGGCGGGCCGGAGAACATCTCCGCCGTGCTCAAGGACAACAACATCGATGCACTGATCGCCATCGGCGGCGAGGGCACCCTGGCCGGCGCGCAGCGGCTGTGCGAGGCCGGGCTGCCGATCGTCGGTGTTCCCAAGACCATCGACAACGACCTGGACGCCACCGACTACACCTTCGGCTTCGACACCGCGAACCAGATCGCCGTGGAGGCGATCGACCGGCTGCGCACCACCGGAGATTCGCACCACCGCTGCATGGTCGCCGAGGTGATGGGCCGGCACGTGGGCTGGATCGCGCTGCATGCGGGCATGGCCTCCGGCGCGCACGCCATCCTGATCCCCGAGGTCTCCACGAGCATGGAGCAGATCTGCCAATGGGTCAACGAGGCCCACGACCGCGGCCGCGCGCCGCTGATCGTCGTCGCGGAGGGCTTCGTGCCCGAGGGCATGGAGGAAGCCTTCTCCGTGCGCGGCGTGGACACCTTCGGCCGGGCCAGGTTGGGCGGCATCGGCGAGATGCTGGCCCCGCTGATCGAGGAGCGCACCGGCATCGAGACCCGGGCCACCGTGCTGGGCCATATCCAGCGCGGCGGGGTGCCCACCGCCTTCGACCGCGTGCTGGCCACCAGGCTGGGCATGGCCTCGGTGGACTCGGTGGACGACGGGGCGTGGGGAACCATGGTGGCGCTGCACGGCACCAAGATCAACCGCGTGCCGATGCGCGCGGCCCTGAACAACCTCAAGCGGGTTCCCATGGATCGCTACAACGAGGCGAAGATCCTGTTCGGATAGCCTGCAAAGCCCGGATACCGCGTTAAACAGCAGCACGAGCCGTGAAGTCCTTGCAGACTTCACGGCTCGTGCCGTTGTGCAGGCCGCCTACTTGGCAGGCGGGGTGCGCAGGAATCCGGTGAACCGCCCGGCCACCTGGCCGGCGTCCGGGGTCACGATGACCTCCTGGCTGGCGGGGTAGACGCTGTCGCCGTCCACCACGCTGAGCACCTCGCCGGGATCCACGTTGCGCTTGACGACACCCAGCGCGATCGGTCCTGCTTCGTAGTGCAGGGCCGCCGAGGTCACCCGGCCGACGGTCCGCTCGCCGAGCTTGATCTCTGCACCCGGCGACGGCAGCGTGTGCATGGAGCCGTCCAGGTCCAGGAACACGATGCGCCGCGGAGGGTGCCCGATGTTGTGCACGCGGGCGACCGTTTCCTGGCCCTTGTAGCAGCCCTTGTCCAGGTGCACCGAGGTGCGCAGCCAGTCCAGCTCGTGCGGGATGGTCTTTTCGTCGATTTCCGCGCCGAAGCGCGGCTCCCAGGCGGCGATGCGCAGCGCTTCCACCGACATCATGCCGGCCAGCTGCTCCTCGCCCGCCGCCTCGACGAGCTGGTCCAGCTCGACCACGTGCAGCAGCCACGGACGCTCGGCGCCCGGGTGGTCGGCGCGCGAGTAGGCCCAGCCGCCTTCGGCAACCCCCGGCCACGGATCGGTCCAGACCAGGTCCCCCGCGGTGGGGATGCGCCGGGTCGCCGCGAGCACGCCGTGGGTGGCGGACAGGTCGTTGACCTCGACGCGGAGCATGAAGCGCATGGAGTTCAAGAACTCCTCCAGCGCCGGTCCACGGCCTGGTTCGACGATCAGCAGCAGGCGCTCCCGGTCGACCAGCAGCTTCATCTCGTGCTCAATGCGCCCCTGGACTGAGAGCAGCAGCGCCTGGCTGCTGTCCCCGGGCTTGAGCGCCGTGGTCTGCTGGGTGCTCAGGGTGTTCAGCCAGCTCTGCCTGTCCGCCCCGGTGATCTCCAGGACGTCGAAATGCGACAGGTCGGCAATTGCCTCGCCCTGGAACAGCCGGCGGGCTTCGCGGGTGGGCGCACCGTAGTGCGCGGCAACCCCTGCGTCGACTCCTCCGGCTTCCACTGCGCCCTCGCGCTGCAGCAGCCGGGAACGATAGGTTTCAGTCATGGCTACTTCGTTGCTTCGTTGGCGGCAACACGCTGCAATGCGGCTGACGCGTGGGCTTTAAGTTCGAGATTCCCCTGCGACACGTCCCAACGCCAGAACAGCTCGCCGTTGACCAGCCCGTAGATACGGGTCGAGGAAGCGTATTGCTTGGCGTTTTTGCTGCGCAGCAGCCCTTCGGTGGCCAGCTGGACGCGCGGACCGTCGATGAGGCCGTAGTACAGCTCCGAGATGCCGCCGGGCTGGACGATGTGCGCCTGGATCTTGAATCCGTCCTTGGTGTGCAGCTTCTGCACGTCGTCCGCCGAACGCAGGACAGGGAACACGTCGCCCGGAATCATGCCGGGTCCGGCGTCGGCTTCGAGCTGCTCGCGGTCCAGGGACCAGAATCCGGTCTCTGCGGTCAGCACGCGCAGCTTGTTACCTTCGGCGTCGGTGAGCCAGGATTCGCTGCGGTATTCGAGGTAGGGGCCGCCGATGTCACGGAAGGTGACCCGCTGCCAGAAGTATTCGTCCTCGGCTTCGCCTTCTCCAAGGCGCCCCATGCCTTCCCAGGTTCCAATGAGCCAGGCCAAAGGCACGAGTTCCGGGGTGAGATCAGTCGGTAGCTCAAAGGCCATGGACTACTCGCTCCTTAGTCGTTGGTGAAATAAAACAGCGCACACTCTATTGTGTGCGCTGTTTACTACTTCTGGCCCTGGAAGAGACGCTTGACGACCAGTCCGGCAAACGCTGCCATTCCCAGTCCGGCGATGACTACGAGAGCCTGGAAGAAAATTTCGAGTGCAAGAAAATTATCATTCATGGCTTCATCTTAGCGCGAGCTTTCGGTGAACCGCGACATGCATGACGCGGCCCCGGTTTCGGCGCCGCCAGCGGTGCAATCCGCTAGCTGAAGACCATCAAGTCCACGGCATACCAGCTCGCGGCGCCGCTGATCAGGACGATGCCGCTGGCCAATCCCAGTACACCGGTCAGGTTCCGGACGCTGCGGGTGGACAGCGCCAAGGCGCGCAGGGCGCTGACCAGGATTCCTGCCAGCAACCCCAGGACCACCCCTTCGACGACATGCAGCCCCAGCGGCAGCGCCGTGGCGATCGCGCCGAGGACCAGGGAAACCAGCGGAGCCAGGAACATGGTGATGCGGTTGGGAAGCCGCGTCATCGCCACGAGGCCGGAGCCGGCCAGCCCGATGACGGTGACCAAGGTCAGCGCGAACCCGTAGTTGACGGTTCCGGCGGCGGCCCAAGCCGAACCCAGCACCGCCATGACCACGCCGGTGATGCCGCTGACCGTGCCGGCCATGCGGCCCTCGGCGTCGGCCCCGCGCAGCACTTGGCTGATGAAGACCAGCAGGACGCCGACCGCGATGACTTCAACGCCATGGGACATCGGCGACACGCCGGGCATGAACAGCACCGCCGCAGTCGAAGCCAAGGAGCAAACGGACAGGATGACCGTCAACGGCCACGGTGCTTCGGCACGGATCAGCCGAGGCCAGGCATAAGCGAAAACGAGCTGCAAAATGACCGCAACAGCACCCATCGCCCAATCGACGGATTGGATGCTGGCCGCCCCCATGAGCAGGGCCGAAGCCAGCAGGCCGCTTATTAATACCTTGATCCTCAAACCAGAATTCCTGACGGTAATTTATGCGCACTTGTGACTTCACATGCGAGCTTGGACTATTCCATTCTCTATACTTTGACACGTAAAAACGATTTTCTCGCATCTATCTGGCAGGAGGAAGACCGCTGTGGCGAACCTGCTGCTCCTGACGAACAACGGACAGTCCCAAGCTGAAGTGCTTCCGGCGCTCGAATTACTACTGCATCAGATCCAGTGCCTACCGGCGCAAACGCAGTCCCTAAGCCAGATTTCCGAATGCGACGCGGTCATCCTCGATGCCCGCACCGAGCTGGTGGCGGCCCGTGCACTGGCACAGGTCATCCATTCAACGTTGAAGCTCCCGCTGCTGCTGGTAGCCAGTGAAGGCGCACTGAGCATCCTGAACTCCGAGTGGCATGCGGCAGACTTCATCCTGCCCACTGCGGTTCCCGCCGAGCTGGAGGCCCGCATCCGGCTGATCCTCTCCTCCGCTCCGGAGCCTGCCGCGCCGGCGGAAGCACCGCAGAACCGTTCCGGGCTGCGCATCGACGAGCTGAGCTACACCGCCAAAATCGACCAGCGGATCCTGGATCTCACCTACAAGGAATTCGAACTGCTCAAGTACCTCTCGCAGTTCCCCGGCCGGGTGTTTACCCGCGAACAGCTGCTGCACGAGGTCTGGGGCTACGACTACTACGGCGGCACCCGCACCGTGGACGTCCACGTTCGGCGCCTGCGTGCGAAACTGGGCACCGACCACGAACAATTAATCGGCACCGTGCGAAACGTGGGCTACCGGTTCCACAACGAGGCCTAACATGACGGGGGCTCTGGCGGGCCCGGTCATCGAACGGATAACCTGAGAGCATGAACGAGCTGCCCCAGAAAACTGTGTCCATCCAGAAGGTCCTCGGCGAGCTGGAACAGAGTTCGCTGGCCGAGGTCCGTGATCTCGCCGCCGCCGCCCTGCAACACGACGGCAATCCGCCCTTGAGCGACCAGACGCTGGTTGCGCTGGGCGCGGAAGAATCCGGCGAAAACGTCATCACGCTGCTGGCCTACTCGGGTGAAGGAACCGAGGCCCAGCTCAGCGGCGTCATCGTCGCAATCGACGACCCTGCATCCCGGCGCTGGGTCGTCGAGCTGGTGGTGCACCCCCAGTTCCGCAACCACGGCATCGGCCGCCAGCTCCTGCAGGCCCTTGGCGAACAGCTGGATCTGAGCCAGATCCTGACCTGGGCGCACGGCGACCACGAAGCGGCCCGCAAGCTGGCCGAGTCGATCGGCCTGTCGCGCAACCGCGAGCTGTACCGGATGCGGCGCGAAGGCACCGATTCCCTGGAAGAGACCCCGCTGCAGCGCGGCCTGACACTGCGCAGCTTCCGGGTCGGCGAGGACGAGTCTGACTGGCTTGAGGCCAACACCAAGTCCTTCGCGCACCATCCGGAGCAGGGTTCGCTGACCCTCGCCGATCTTGATGCCCGCATGAACGAGAACTGGTTCGACCCGCATGGCTTCTTCCTGGCCTTCGATCCGGACGACCGGCTCGTCGCCTACCACTGGACCAAGATCCACCCTGCCGGCGTCGACGAAATCCGCCCGATGGGCGAGGTCTACGTGGTCGGGGTGGTCCCCGAGGCGCAGGGCCTGGGACTGGGCCGCGCGCTGACCACGGTCGGCATCAACTATCTCCTGGAACAGGGCGTCGGGTCGGTGCTGCTGTACGTGGACGCCGAGAACGAGGCCGCGGTGAAGCTCTACCGGTCGCTCGGCTTCACGCTGTGGTCCGCAGACATCATGTACGGCCCCGAACAGATAGACTAATAACGCATGGCAACCCGGGATTTCCCCGGGTTGCCGGCTAACGGTGAAGATGGCCTCCACCTGCAGGAAGAAGTGAGTTCAGCAGATGACAACCACCCCTAAACAGCCCTCGGCACAGCTGAGGGATGTCCCTTCCTCCAAGGTCAATGAAGACCGCATCGAACCGGCAGGACTCCTGCCCGACCTCCATCCGGAAGGGGGTTTCGAAAACGAGAGATTCCTCGACCGGGAACTGAGCTGGCTGCACTTCAATGCGCGCGTGCTGGAACTGGCCGAGGACGCGGACCTTCCGCTGCTGGAACGGGTCAATTTCCTTTCGATCTTCGCTTCCAACCTGGACGAGTTCTTCATGGTGCGTGTCGCTGGCCTGAAGCGCCGCATCGTCACCGGCCTCGCCGTGCCGGCCGCCAACGGCATGAACCCGGTGGACCAGCTCGAGCTGCTGCTGAATTCTGCCCACGAGCTGCAGACCCGCCATGCCAGGGTCTACTCGGATTCCGTCTCCCCCGACCTGGCCGCCCACGGCATCCGCATCACCGGCTGGGACGAGCTGTCCGCCTCCGAGCAGAACATGCTCTCCGAGTGGTTCGTGGCCCAGGTCTTCCCGATCCTCACCCCGCTGGCGGTGGATCCCGCCCACCCGTTCCCGTATATCTCGGGCCTGTCGCTGAACCTGGCCGTGGTGGTGCGCAACCCGCTGACCGGCAAGGAGCTGTTCGCCCGCCTCAAGGTGCCGGACACCATCGACCGCCTGATCAGCATCGACGGGCCGCGCGCCGCACACTCCTCGCACCGCGCCGCACGCTTCATCGCGCTGGAGGATTTGATCGCGGTGCACCTGGAACAGCTGTTCCCGGGCATGGAAATCGTGGAGCACCACTTCTTCCGCGTCACCCGCAACGAGGACCTGGAAGTCGAGGAAGACGACGCCGAAAACCTGCTGCAGGCCCTGGAAAAGGAGCTGCTGCGCCGCCGCTTCGGCCCACCGGTCCGCCTGGAAGTGGTTCACGACATCAACCCGCAGATCATGGACCTGCTCTCCCGCGAGTTGGGCGTGGATGAGGACGAGGTCTTCAAGCTGCCGGCCCCGCTGGACCTGCGCGGCCTGGGTGTCATCGCCTCGCTGGACCGCACCGAGCTGCACTACCCCAAGCACATGGGGCATACCTCGCGGTTCCTGAACGAGTCGGAAACCGCCAAGGCCGCCAACGTGTTCGCCGCGGTGCGCCGCCGCGACATCCTGCTGCACCACCCGTACGATTCCTTCTCGACCTCGGTCCAGGCCTTCCTGGAACAGGCCGCGGCGGATCCGAAGGTCATGGCCATCAAGCAGACCCTGTACCGAACCTCCGGCGACTCACCGATCGTCGACGCCCTGATCGACGCGGCTGAAGCAGGCAAGCAGGTGCTGGCGCTAGTGGAGATCAAGGCCCGCTTCGACGAGCAGGCGAACATCTCCTGGGCGCGCAAGCTGGAGCAGGCCGGCGTGCACGTGGTGTACGGCATCGTGGGCCTGAAGACCCACTCCAAGCTCTCGCTGGTGGTACGCCGCGAGGGCGACAAGCTGCGCCGCTACTGCCACATCGGCACCGGCAACTACCACCCGCGCACCGCCCGCTACTACGAGGACTTCGGGTTGCTGACCTGCAACGAGGAGGTGGGAGAGGACGTCACGAAGCTGTTCAACCAGCTCTCGGGCTACGCCCCGCGCTCCACCTACAAGCGTCTGCTGGTCGCCCCGCGCTCGGTGCGCACCGGGCTGCTGGCGCACATCGAGCAGGAAGTGCGCAACGCCCAGGCCGGGATCGACGCCAAGGTGGTCATCAAGGTCAATTCGATCGTCGACGAAGCGATCATCGACGCGCTCTACCGCGCCAGCCAGGCCGGGGTGAAGGTCGATGTGATCGTTCGCGGCATCTGCGCCCTGCGCCCGGGCGTCCCGGGGCTGAGCGAAAACATCCGGGTCCGCTCGATCCTCGGCCGCTTCCTGGAGCACAGCCGCGTCTTCACCTTCGCCAATGCCGGGGACCCCATCGTGTACATCGGCTCGGCGGACATGATGCACCGCAACCTGGACCGCCGCGTGGAGGCGCTGGTCGCCCTGGGGCAGCAGGAGGACATCGAGGAGATGATCTCCCTGCTGGAACGCTACATGGACGACGGGACCTCCTCCTGGCACCTGCACTCGGACGGCAAGTGGGACCGGCACTTCAAGGACGAGGACGGCAACCCGCTCTCCGATGTCCAGTTCTGGCTGATCCAGGACCACGCCCAGCGACGAAATAGCGGGCGAAACAGCTAGTGACCGAATCGAATGTCCACCGCGCCCTCGACCGGGTGCTGGAACTGCATCGTTCATCCGATGCCGAGGAAATCCGGCTGGGCCATTTCGACATCATCGCCGCGGGGGCCATCCCGTGGCGGCTGGAGCACGGGAAGCTGCGCGTGCTGGTGATCCACCGGCCGAAGTACGACGACTGGTCCTGGCCCAAGGGCAAGCTGGACGACGGCGAAGCCATTGCCGAATGCGCGGTGCGCGAAGTCCGCGAGGAGATCGGGCTGCAAATCACGCTCGGCCTGCCGCTGGCTGCCACCGCGTACTCGGTCAAGCAACGGACCAAGGTCGTCTACTACTGGGCCGCCGCCGCGGACAGCGAGGCGGAGGTCATCCCGGACGGTTCGGAATGCGACGAGGTCCGCTGGGTCTCCGCCAAGCAGGCCATGGGCATGCTGAGTAATCCTTCGGATGCAGCACCGTTGTTGGACCTGATCGCCGCCCACAAGGAAGGCCACCTGGAAGCCAAGCCGTTCATCCTGGTCCGCCATGCCAAGGCCAAGCCGCGCAGCAAGTGGACCCGGGCCGAAGGCGACCGCCCGCTGGCGGCCACCGGACGGCGCCAGGCCCAGACGGTCTCGCGATTGCTGGAGGCCTGGGGGCCGGGGCATGTTGCCTCCTCCCCGTGGATGCGCTGCGTGCAGACAGTAGCGCCGTACGTCACGGTGAACCAGCTGAAACTCAGCACCGTGCGGGCGGTGACCGAACATGCAGCCCACCGGCACCCGAAGCGGGCGGCGAAGGCGGTCCAGAAGCTCCTGGACAAGAACCGCTCCCAGGTGCTGTGCACGCACCGCCCGGTGCTTCCCACGGT
>SMEN01000084.1_pt1 | contig 31522 bp, 23 predicted proteins | sample 2456271 | NCBI WGS metagenome assembly SMEN01 (sample SAMN10132593, study PRJNA489261) | soil metagenome | isolation source: day1 control-loamy sand soil ammended with raw manure from dairy cow... | place: USA | collected 2015-04-01 | reverse complement strand
CGATACCGTTGAGATTACTGAAGGCCGTCCTATCAGCCGCAGCAAGTCCTGGACTGTTGTGCGTCTGATCGAAGCAGCCCGCGTGATCTAAACGCTTGCACAGGTGCCAGGCTTCGGCTTGGCCCTCGTAGGTCAAAAAACCCCGAACTGTTTACAGCTCGGGGTTTTTTTACGTCTGTCCGATATTTTGCAGGGCAGGCAATAGCCAAAGACGTTTATTGGCTCGGTCCTTGTTTGCGCCAAACAGCGGGACTGACGCCTACACTGCGTCTAAATGCGGCGCTAAAGGCGGCCGCAGAGCTGTAGCCTATGCGTTCAGCAATTTGCTCCATGGTCAGCCCTTGCTCCAATTGGCGCTTGGCCAATTGCATGCGCAATTGCAGCAGGACTTGGGCAGGGGCCATGCCACAGAGCAAGGTAAACCGTCGGTGAAAGGCCGCTCGGGACATGTTCAGGTAGGCAGCCATATCATCTACCGACCAGACCCTGGCGGGCTCACGCAGTAGTTGTTCAATAAGGCGTCCAAAAGCCGGGTCGCTGGCCAAATGAATCAAGCCCACCGGTAAAGCGCCTTCAGCAGGGGTCTGACCAATTTGCTGGCGCAAGGTGTAGAACAATAAAAGCTCCACCAGCTTTTCCAACAGACGAGGGTGGGCTTGTGGCTGACGCCGCATTTCAGCCTGGATCAAGTCCAGCAAAGGCTGGCCGGAGTCCATTCCGGCGTGGCGGCCATCAATCAGCAAAACATCCGGCACGGTGGCCAACAATAGCTCACTTAATCCGCGACCCAAATCCAGAAAACCACATAGCAAGCCTGTGCTGTGGGCCACCTGTACTTGCAGATTCTGCATGGTTTGACGCTGCAGCGCGGCATTCCAGTCCGGGGCTTGGGGCGAGGAGCTTAGGCGATGGGGCAGGTCGCGCAGAAAAAATACGGCATCGCCTGCCTGCAAGGCCATCGCGTCTTGATGTTGAATATGCAGCCAGCAAGGTCCATGCAAGACGACATGAAAACCGGCTCGTTGATGGCCGTGCAGACTACTTTCCCATTGATTGCAGTACTGGCCTAAATGAAACAGGCTGGCTGAGATCTCCAGGCCGGACAACAACAGCTCTTCCACAGGGCGTCCTGTGTCGCTGGATTCCGGGGCGGGCTGACCGCTAGGGGAGGCAGATTCGTTCATGCAGAAAATATGCTTATTTCTTTTCGTGGATATTTTTAATATGAATACCGCTATGTTCGCACATGGATGTAGGGGGCCATACGATCCACAATAAACACATCCCCCGATTAACTAAGGAATAGACGCAATCATGACCCGCCTGACGTTGCACACTGTGGAATCCGCGCCTGAAGCGGTCAAACCAGCACTGGAAAAAGCGGTGCGTGGTAGTGGCTTTTTATCTAACCTGTTGGCGATCTTGGCGAATGCGCCGGTTGCCCTGCAAGCCTATCAGGATATGTCGGCTTTGAACGCCAATGCCAGCTTGTCGCTGATCGAACGCGAGGTGGTTCAATTGGTTGCAGGCACTACGCACGGTTGCCGCTTCTGCGTTGCCGGCCACACCGCAATTGCGAGCAATAAAGCGAAGCTGGATCCCGAAATTTTGGCCGCCTTGCGCGCTCGTGGCTTTGACCAGATCAATGACGAACGCCTGCAAGCGCTGGCGTTGTTCAGCCGCGCCGTGATTGATACTCGTGGTCAGGTTTCCGACCAGGCCCTGGCTGATTTCCGTGCCGCTGGCTACGGGGACCAACAAGCCTTGGAAGTGATTACCGGCATTGGCCTGGCAACGATCTGCAACTTTGCTAATAATCTGGCCCAGACGCCGCTCAATAGCCAGTTGGAGGCCTACGCATGGGAAACGCCTTAACGCGTCCAGAGCAGGCTGCACTGGCTTTACCGCAGCCTGTTTTATCGCCAGAGCTATCCCAGTGGCTGGAAGAACATGCCTTGTCGTTGGATAGCGATGCGTCCCAGGCACAGGCCCTGTTACCGCGCCTGGCGCAAAACGGCCTGTTAAGCATAGGGTTGAAAGCGGATTTCTCAGACTTTGGCGATGCGGTTCAATCCATCGTGGAGGTTGCCGAGCATTCGCTGACGGCCGGTTTCGTGCTGTGGAGCCAACGCACCTTCATTGAATATTTGCGCGATGTTCAAGATCCTGCCATGCGCGACCGCTATCTGCCCGGTTTGCTGGATGGAACGATTGCCGGTGCCACTGGCTTATCCAATGCTATTAAGTTTCTGGGTGGCATTGAAGAGCTGCAAGTACGGGCGCAGCCCGTGCAAGAGCAATGGCAATTTGAAGGCCGCTTGCCCTGGATTACTAATTTGCGGCCAGGAAAATGCGTGGTAGCCGTGGTGGCGGCCATGCCGGCAGAGCAGGCCGGTATCTGGGTTGCCGAATTGGGTGATCCAGGCCTGGAACGCTCAGCTGATCTGGATCTGCTTGGATTGCGCGGCAGCAATACTGCCGCTTTGCAGTTCAACTCTGTCAAGCTGGGCGAAGAGCGCTTATTGCATCCGGACGCAGCGCAGTTTGTACGCTCGGTGCGCCCCCGTTTCATGGCGCTGCAGTGCGGTATGACGATGGGCTTGGCGCGTCGCTCTTTGCGGCAAGTGCTGGAGGCCCCACGTTGCCAATGGGTGCAAGAACAGCCCGCGCGTCGTTTGCTGGATCGCGTGCAGCAACTGGCTGACATCCTGGTGGACGCGGTGCGCAAGCCCGGTTCGGTAGCACCGCCTGAATTGTTCAAGGTTCGTATTGAACTGAGCAATCTGGCTGCGCAGGCTGTTGCCCTGGAAAGCTCCGCGATCGGCGGCGCAACTTATATGCAAGGCAAACATCCGCAGTTGCTGCGTCGCTATCGCGAAGCCATGCTGGTGCCCCTGATTTCGCCTACGGTGGCGCAGTTAAAGGCCGAACTGGGACAGGATGCCCTATGAGCTTTGCCGACCCCTCCACCGTAGCGTCTGAAGGGGCCGAGCTTTTAGCAGCACGCGGCATTACCTTGGCCTATGGCGGCCAAACTGTTCTGCAAGGCTTGGATCTGGATGTTCGGGCAGGCAAAATCGTCGCGTTGCTGGGGCCCAGCGGAGTTGGAAAATCCTCTTTGTTGCGTGTGCTGGCTGGGCTGCAATCGCCCACTCAAGGGCAGGTTCGTTTTCTTGGTCAAGCTGTACGCGGCGTCCATCCTGCTTTGGCGATGGCGTTTCAGGAAGCTATTTTGTTGCCTTGGCTGAACGTGCAAGCGAATACCGGCTTTGGTTTGGGCTTTGCGCGTCAGCCTGCTGTACCGGCGGCAGAGCGCCGGCTGCGGGTGGAACAAGCTTTAAGGCAGGTTGGCCTGTACGAAAGCCGACATCAGCGCCCCGGCGCATTATCAGGTGGCATGGCGCAGCGCGTGGCGATAGCCCGTTGCCTGGCTAGGCGCCCCCAAGTTTTGTTAATGGATGAGCCCTTTGGCGCGCTGGATGAAGTCACCCGCCGTCAGATGCAAGAGCTGATCTTGTCCATTCGTGATCAAACGGGCTGCGCCATTGTATTGGTCACTCACGATATCGACGAAGCCTTGCTGCTGGCCGATCGGGTGCTCTTGTTGGGTGGCCGGCCTGCTGGTTTGCAGCGCGAATGGGCTTGCCCGGCGCACCCCCGTTCTCATCTAGATTCCTGGCTTCAGGCCATACGCCTGGAAATTGTGGCCTGTCTGGAGCAAAGCTTGTACCAGGCGGTTCACGCTTCTGTTTTGTAAGGTGCACCCTATGATTGACTCTCCTACGTCCCGAACCCGTCGTGACTTGCTCAAGCTGGCGTCGCTGCTGACGGTGGCCGGCGCTGCCCCCTTGATGGCGCAGCGGGCAGCACGGGCGCAAAGCGAATCAGATGCGCCTTTGCGGATCGGTTATCTGCCTATTACCGACGCCACCGCCATGCTGGTAGCACATCACAATGGCTACTTTGAAGAAGCCGGCATTAAGGTTGAAAAACCTGTGATGGTGCGCAGTTGGGCGCAACTGATCGAGGCCTTTATCTCCGGGCAGGTCAATCTGGTGCATTTGCTCTCGCCCATGACGGTATGGGCACGCTACGGCAGCAAAGTGCCTGCGAAAGTTGTGGCCTGGAACCACATGAGTGGTTCGGCTATTACGGTGGCGCAGAACATTAGTTCAGCCGAGCAGTTAGGCGGCCAGACCGTCGCCATCCCTTTCTGGTATTCCATTCATAACGTGGTCTTGCAGCATGTGCTCAAAGCGCATGGCCTGACTCCGGTGGTGAAAGCCCCCGGTTCGCTGGCTGCGAACGAGGTCAATCTGGTGGTGATGGCACCAGCCGATATGCCCCCGGCTTTGGCCTCGGGACGTATTGCTGGTTTCACCGTGGCGGAGCCTTTTAATGCTTTGGCAGAAACCCAAGGTATGGGCCGCATTTTGCGCTTCACGGGCGACGTATGGCGTGACCACGCCTGCTGTGTGGCCTTCATGCATGAGCAAGATTTGCAGACCCGGCCGCAATGGTCGCAAGGCGTGGTGGATGGCCTGGTTAAAGCGCAGATCTGGATACGCAGTAACCGTGCTGAGACGGCCCATATTCTGTCGCGAGAAGGTGGAAATCGCTATACGCCGCACACTCAGGAAAACCTCTTGAAAGTGTTGGCGCCGAATCCTGCGGAGCGTGCCCAGTATGTAGACTCGGGCGTTATCCGGCATCCGGATTGGGACGATCAACGTATCGATTTTCAGCCTTACCCGTTCCCCAGCTACACCGAGTCTTTGATAGAGATGCTGCAAGGAACATTGATCCAGGGCGAACGCGGGTTTCTGGAAGGTTTGTCACCCCAGCAGGTAGCCAGTGATTTGGTGGACGACCGTTTTGTGCGGGCTGCTCTGGAGAAACAAGGTGGGCTTACGCAGTTTGGTTTGGCTGAACAGTACACCCGTAGCGAGAGCATTGTTGTATGAGTCTCAGTGCCTCTGCGTCTTCGACCAAATCCTCGGCTAAGGTAATACAAGCTAGAGAACCCAGCAAAAGTGCGGGGTATGCGGTGCAACCGCCCCGCTTCAAGCGCTGGATGGTCACTAGCCTATGGGGCCTGGGTGGCTTGCTGGCAGGTGTGGTGCTGTGGTGGTTGGCTACCCTTTGGTCCAGCAGCCCCTTGATGCAGCAATTTGGTCCCGCTGCAGCCTTCCATAGCTTATTGGAAATAGGGGGGTGGTCGGAAACCTGGATGCACGTGGGTGCCAGCTTGCAGCGCATTTTTGTTGGACTGGCGATCTCTTTGGGTGTCGGTGTGCCAGCAGGCTTGTTGTTGGGTTTGTCAGCCCGAGCCCATGCTGCACTGACACCCCTGTTCCAGTTTCTACGCATGATTTCACCCTTGTCCTGGATGCCCATCGCGGTGATGGCATTTGGCATTGGGGACGCACCAATCTATTTTCTCCTGGGCGTGGCGGGCGTTTGGCCTGTATTGCTGAATACCGCTTCGGGTGTGCGTCATTTGAATCCACGCTGGTTGATGTTGGGCCGCAGTCTGGCGGCTACCAAGTTGGAAACACTGCTTTATTTGGTACTGCCCGGCATTGTTGGGTCCGTGCTGACAGGCAGCCGACTGGCCATAGGCGTGTTGTGGATTGTGCTGGTGCCCTGCGAAATGTTGGGTGTGTCGGCTGGTTTGGGCTATTTGATTCTGGATACGCGTGATCGTATGGCGTATTCGGAGCTGATGGCCGTCATCGTCCTGATTGGTTTGATCGGCTATCTGCTGGATAGTGCGCTACGAGCCTTATTTGCAGCCTTCGGGCAGCGGTAGAAAGAGGGCGCAGCATTGTCCTTGCTTCATCGGTCCCCGCAGTTGTGAAGCTCGCCCCGCTAGGGGCAATGAAACCCGGGGTGCTACTTGCCAGTACAAGAAAGTGTCTAAGACGAATATAAAAGCCCTCAACAGCAATGTGTTGAGGGCTTGTTTTTATGCCTTTCAGGACAGCGAAGCTAGGCGCTTCTACAAAGTTTCAAAGAGCGCCGTGTGGTGAACTTAGGCGGCCACCAGTGTGCTGTCTGATTCTTGCTCCATAGCGGTGCGTGGGCTTAGTTGATCGATTAACTCCCCATACCAGGACAAGGTGCTGCCCAAGGTAGCCACCTGGCCAATTACCAAAATGCAGGGGCTTTCGAACTGGTGCTGCTGCGCATCTTGAGCAATATTGTGCAAGGTCGAGAGTAGAGTACGCTGCTCTGGCCGGGAACCGTTCTCGATCAAGGCGCAAGGCGTGTCGTCAGCGCGGCCACGTTGTACCAGCTCTCGGCTAAATCCCAGGATTTGCTGCAACCCCATATACACAGCAACGGTCTGGCTGGTGTCCAGTAGCGGATTCCAGTCCTCGATGCCATGGCCGCTTTTACGGTGGGCCGTCACAAATTGCACGGACTGCGCGTGGTCGCGGTGGGTCAGGGGAATGCCGCTGTAAGCCGCACAAGCCAAAGCAGCGGTAATACCGGGCACCACTTCAAAGGCGACATCGTGTGCAGCCAGATATTCCAGCTCTTCACCGCCACGGCCAAAAATAAAGCCATCACCGCCTTTCAGACGCACGACGGTGCGGCCTGCACGGGCATGTTCAATCATCAGTTCGTGAATGCGGCTTTGGGTTTGATGGTGATCCTCGCCCAACTGCTTGCCCACAAAAACTCGGTGAGCATCGCGCCTGGCCAGCTCCATGACTTGATCGGAAACCAGGCGGTCGTACAGGATTACATCTGCCCGGTTCAGGGCCCGTAAGGCATGCAGTGTCAGCAAACCCGGGTCGCCTGGGCCGGCTCCAACCAGAATCACGCGTCCTTTAGTGGCTCGTGGAGATTCGGGCTGTTGCAAGGCATTTTCCAAACTTAAACGAGCCTGCTCGGTTTGATGGCTGCGCAATGCCGCCCCCACCGGGCCATCCAGCAGCCAGTCGTAAAAGCGGCGGCGTGCCCCCAGCTCTGGACGGGCATTGCGGATGGCACTGCGGTACTCCTGTGCCAGCCGGCTAATCGCCCCCAGGCTATGGTCCAACATGGTTTCCAGCTGTTCCCGTACTCGCCGGGCCAGCATAGGCGCGGAACCCGCCGAGGAGATGGCAATAATCAGCGGGGAGCGATCCACAATGGCGGGAACCTGAAAGCTGGATAGCTCAGGATCATCCACCACATTGACCAGGATGCGGGCTTCTTGTGCATCCTGTGCAATGACTTGGTTCACGTCGCGCTTGTCAGTGGCTGCAATAATCAGCCAGGCTCCTTGCAGATGCTGGGCCTGGTAGCGCTCTCGAACCAAGGTAATACGCCCTTGCTTAGCCAGTACTTCCAGACTGTCCACCACATAGGGGGCGACCAAGGTCACCTGAGCCCCCGCAGCCAGCACCAGACGCACCTTGCGCTCGGCAATTTCTCCACCGCCGACCACCAGCACGGCGCGCTGCTTCAAATTGGCGAATAAAGGAAAGAGGTTCATAGTCAGGCCGGTTGTAAAACCAGAGGGATCAAGCGACTTGACGGCTCGGCTACGACGCCCGCACGAACCAGGAAATCGCCAAAGTGTTCGCCTTCCAGACGTTCGGCAGCAAAGCGGCCAAAGAGCTCATCCAGAATGCTCAGGATTTCTGGCTCGTCAATGTTCTGGCGATAGATCACGTTCAAGCGCTCACCGCTGAAGTTAGCGCCCAGCCGCAAGTCATAGCGTCCCAATGCGCGGCCTACCAGGGCGATTTCACCCAGGTAAGGGCGGGCGCAGCCATTCGGGCAGCCTGAAATACGCAGGACAATACGCTCATCGCGCAGTTGATATTTGTCCAGCAAGGTTTCCAGTTTGGGCAGCAAGATGGGGGCGTAGCGTTCGCTCTCGGCCATTGCCAGACCGCAGGTGGGCAGAGAGACACAGGCAATGGTGCTGCTGCGTATCCCGCTTTGCGTCTGGTAGACATCCAGCTTGTGATCGGTGACCAGCTTGTCGATCTTGGCTTTTTCCTCTTCAGGCACATCCGCAATGATCAGGTTCTGGTTGCAGGTCAGGCGGAACTGTCCTTGGTGAATCTTGGCAATCTCACGCATACCCGTCAGCCAAGGGCCCACGTCGGTATCCATGATGCGGCCAGAATCAATGCGCAGGCTTAAGTGCCAGCGGCCGTTGTTGCCTTGAGTCCAGCCGAAACGGTCGCCATTGTGGTCAAAGTGATAGGGGCGCGAAGGCTCCAGAGTCTGGCCACTGCGGTTTTGGACTTCTTCCAGGAACCAGTCTGCACCCAGCTTATCTACCGTGTATTTCAGGCGGGCATGGCGGCGTTCGTCGCGGTTGCCGTGGTCGCGCTGAGTCGTGATGACAGCTTCACACACGGCCAGCAGTTGCTCCGGACGCACAAAACCAATCACGCTGCCCAGGCGGGGGTAGGTGGTGTCATCACCATGGCTAGCGCCCATACCGCCGCCAATGGCTACGTTAAAGCCCAGCAGTTGATTGTTTTCGATTATGGCGATCAGGCCGATATCCTGCGCAAACACGTCCACATCATTCAAGGGAGGGACGGCAATCCCAATCTTGAATTTGCGGGGCAGGTAGGTCTTGCCGTAAATCGGCTCAAAGTCCTCGCCATCAATCGCATCTTCGACTTTCTTGCCGTCCAGCCAGATCTCGGCATATGCCCGGGTTTTGGGCAGAAAGGTTTCGGAGATCTTGTCGGCCCACTCTTGCACCAGACCATGCTGTTCGGACAGCAGGGGATTGGTGGCACTGACGACCTGACGGTTGACGTCTCCGCAGGTGGCCAAGGTGGTGGACATGGCGTCATTAATGGCGCGCAACGTGGGCTTTAGAAAGGGTTTGCGTACGCCATGCCATTGGAAGGTCTGGCGAGTCGTAATGCGCAGGCCAAACTGGGCCCAGTCACAGGCAATCTGGTCAAAGGCCAGCCATTGCGCGGGTGTGACGACGCCACCGGGCAAGCGGGCTCGAATCATGAAACTGAACGCCGGTTCCAGCTTTTGCTTGCGGCGCTCTTCGCGCTGATCGCGGTCATCTTGCTGGTAGCTGCCGTGAAATTTCAGCAGCTTGTTGTCGTCTTCGCTGATGGCGCCCGTAATAGGGTCGGCCAGACCCTCGGTGATACCACCGCGCAGATAGCGGCTATCAATTTTGACTTGCTCAATAGCGGCAATTTTCTTTGTTGTCATGTCCTTGCTTCTCAGTAAACGTCGCGGGCATAGCGGCCCTGCGCCGAGAGTTCTTCCAACCAGCTACGAGCCTGGTCCGCGTCCAGTCCGCCTTGCTGGCGGGCGATTTCTTGCAGGGTCTGGTGTACGTCTTTGGCCATTTGGTTGGCATCACCGCACACATAAATGTGGGCTCCGCCCTGAATCCAGGTATAGACGTCGGCGGCTTTCTCCAGCAGCCGGTGTTGAACGTAGACCTTGTTTTCCTGATCGCGCGAGAAAGCCAAATCCAGTTGCTGCAACTGGCCGTCTTGCAAGGCGCGTTGCCATTCGGTTTGGTAAAGAAAGTCAGAGTGAAAGTGCGGGTTGCCAAAGAACAGCCAGTTGCGGCCTTGGCCACCTTGGATGGCGCGCTCTTGAACAAAGGCCCGAAACGGTGCCACGCCCGTACCGGGGCCGATCATGATCACGTCACGAGCGGTGTCCTCCGGCAAGCGGAAACGGGTGTTGGGATCAATAAAGACCGGCACGGTATCGCCTTCATTCAAGCGGGCCAGATAGTCGGAGGTCACGCCCCAACGATCTTGCTCATTGAATTGATAGTGCACATTGGCCACGGTCAGGTGGACTTCTTCGTCTACCTCGGCCTGGCTGGAGGCAATGGAATACATGCGAGGCGTCAAAGGACGCAAGGCTTGTACCAGTTCAGCAGCACTCCAGGTGGCTGGGAAGCGTTCCAGTACATCCAGTACCTGATGGGTCTGCAGCAGCTCTTGCAAGGTGCTCAAACCGTCCGGGCCTACCGCCGCTTGCAGTACCGCATCGGGATTGCGCTTGGACAACTCTACCAAGAAGGGTTTGGTCAGCTGGGTCAGCTCCCGGTAGTGGCGCAGCCATTCTTGCAGGCTATGGGATTTGTCCTGAAGGGTGACCACTTCTTGCGGGTCCAGCTTCAGGGTCTGGATGACAGCTTCAACCAGCTTCTCGTTCTGTGTGGGCCACACGCCCAAGGCGTCGCCCGGCTGGTACTTCAGGCCGCTGCCTTCCAGGGACAGTTCGTAGTGATAAATATTGCGGGTGCTGTCTCGGCCTGTGATGGTCTGGCTTTGCAGAACGGTGGCCTGAAACGGGTTATCACGAGTGAAGCTGCTGCGTGCCTGGGTATCCAGTACGGTGACATTGCTGGCCGCCGGGGTGGCTGCTGCACTGGCAGCGGCATGGGCTTGATGATCGCTTTCCAGCAAGCCAAAGGCTTTGTCCTGCCAGGGGGCGGCAACGGTGTCGATATCCAGATCAGCCAGACCTGCTTCCAGGATGCGTTCCGCTCCCAAGGACAACAGGCGTTGGTCGATCTTTTCTGCGATGCCACAGAAGAGCGGGTAGCTGGAATCGCCCAGTCCCAGTACGCCGAATTTCAATTCAGGCAACTTGGGTGCGCGGCTACCAGCCAGGAACTCAAAAAAGGCAATGGAGTCATCCGGTGGATCCCCTTCGCCCTGGGTGCTGATGATGACGTAGAGCAAACGCTCTTCTTTCAGCTCACGAGTGGGGTAGCGGTCCGCGCGCAGCAAGCGCACTGGTATGCCTGCCGCTTCACAACGCTGTGCGAAGGCTTCGGCCACCCTCTGGGCATTGCCGGTCTGACTGCCAAAAAGAATAGTGGCGGGCCGTTGCGCGGGCACACTGGCTGCTGGCACTAAAGAAAGTTCAGGGGATGCAGATGCTTGAGCGGGCAGGCCTGAGTGACGCACTTGAGCCACACCAGCCAGATAGCCGGACAGCCAGTTCAGGGACAGCGGATCAAGCTCGTCGGCAATGTGTTGAATCGCTGCGCGATTCGAATCCGAGAGGCGGGACAGGGCGTGCATTCTGACACTCGCTTATAAAAATAGTTTGTCCCATTCTAAAGAGCGGTATCAGGGCTACGAACGATCCGATTCTTATTAGTTTATAAATACTCCGGTTAATGAAAAAGGGGCATAAGCCCCTTTCTTCTTGGTCTAAGCGTGTTTTAAATACGTGCTATGAGCGCAGCTCGCGGCGCAGGATTTTGCCTACATTCGTGCGAGGCAGCTCGTCCCGGAATTCGACAATTCGGGGTGTTTTATAGCCGGTCAGACTCTTGCGGCAGAAGGCAATGACGTCTTTTTCTGTCAGATCCGGATTGCGGCTGATGACATAGAGCTTGACGATTTCACCTGCTTTTTCATCGGGTACACCCACAGCAGCGGCTTCGACAATATCCGGGTGCTGCGCGGCAACGGCTTCCACCTCATTGGGGTAGACGTTAAAGCCCGAGACCAGAATCATGTCTTTTTTGCGATCCAGCAGGAACACATAGCCTTGCTCGTCCATATAGCCGATATCGCCCGTGCGCAAAAATCCGTCACGGTCAAAGACCTTGGCTGTTTCATCGGGACGTTGCCAATAGCCCGGGGTCACTTGCGGTCCGCGAATGCACAGCTCGCCCGTTTCGCCCAAGGGCAGATCGTTTTGGGCTTCGTCACGTATGCGTATTTCGGTAGACGGGACAGGTAGACCAATCGAGCCGGTGAACTCTTTTTTATCCAGCGGATTGATGGTGGCTGCCGGGGAGGTTTCCGTCAGGCCATAGGCTTGTGCCAAAGGTTTGCCCGTGGCTTCCAGCCAGCGTTTGGCCACCACTTCCTGGACCGCCATGCCGCCCCCTAAGGTAAAGCGTAGGGAGGAGAAGTCCAGCTTGCGAAAGTCGGCATTATTGAGCATGGCGTTAAATAAGGTATTCACCCCGGTAATGGCGGTAAACCGTATTTTTGACATGTCCTTGAGCATGGCCGGAATGTCGCGAGCATTGATGATCAGCAGGTTTTCGGCACCCAGGCGCAGGAACACCAGCAGGTTCGCGGTGAAAGCGAAGATATGGTAGAGCGGCAAGGCCGTGACGACACAATCGATCTGGCCTTCTTTTAGATTAGGACGAATCCAGGCCAGCGCTTGGCTCAGGTTGGAGACCAGATTGCCGTGGGTCAGGACGGCCCCTTTGGCGACTCCGGTGGTGCCGCCTGTGTATTGCAGGCAAGCGATGTCATCGTGTGTCAGTGTGACCGGCGCCGGCGGGCGGGCACGGCCTTTGGCCAGGACGCTTTTAAAGGAGACAGAACCGGGAAGATTCCAAGCCGGCACGCCTTTTTTGACGTGACGCACCACCTGATTAACCAGCCATCCTTTAAAACCGCCCAGGCAGTCTCCCACACTGGTCACAATAATCCGCTTGATGGGCGTGTCATGCAGAATTTCCTGCAGGACATGCGCAAAGTTTTCCGCAATGATGATGGTTTCTGCACCGCTGTCTTGCAATTGATGCTGCAGTTCCCGGGCGGTATACAGCGGGTTGGTATTGGTAATGGTGGCGCCACTGCGCAATACCCCATACAGGCTGATGGGGTACTGCAACATATTGGGCATCATCAGGGCGACGCGGTCGCCTTTTTTCACACCCGCCGTTTGCAGCCAACTGGCCAGCGCCTGGGCGTTGTCGGCCAGCTCGCGGTAGCTCATGCGTTTGCCCATGCTGATATAGGCAGTACGCTGCGCAAATTCGGTACAACTTTGTTCAAATACATCCAGCAAAGACGAATACTGCTGGGCCTGATCTTCGATAGTGGCAGGAATACCAGTTGGGTAGTGCTGCAGCCAGACTTTATCCATGAAGCGCTCCAAGGCGTGTAGGTTAAGACAATCCCAGCAGGGCCTTTTTGAGCGACTCTTGGGCAGGCTTTTGGCCTAACCAGATTTTCAATAAAGCGGGGGTCAGGTTCGGGTGAGAGAGCTCGCCCAACACCTTGTCATTGAACAGGATCCTCACCTTGGGGGCGTTCATGTCCAACACGACAATATCGCCTTCTTTGGCTTGCCCTACCTGACGCATCAGGTCTTCAAATTGCTTGATGACCGGGTCCAGCTCCTGTTTTTCCGAATCGTTCAGATTGCTGTGTATGCCATCTTTTAGGGCGTCGATCAGGGTTTGAGCATCCAGGTCACGTTTGAGCACCAGACGAACCTGGTGTGGCCCTGGGGACTGGATAATGGCTTGGGCGTCTTGGGAGGGTGTCGCGGTATACAGCGCGGCAACGTACACATCAAAAACAACTTTCTTGCGCAGGCCTGCCCCATTCAGTTTCAGGCTTTGCTGCTCTACCGTGACCGTATCCGGGACGGTGACATTAGCAACAGTGGCGGCCTGGGCAGCGGGTAGCCCTAGGGACAGACTTAAAATCAGAGCGGCACAGCGGGGGGTGAACATGAAGCGGTCCTCCTGCAAATTAGCGTGATTGTGATTTCTGCTTGTAGAAGTGGGCGTCGGCGATATAGATGGTGCGTTCTACCGTGGTGTAGACCAGACCTTCCGGGTCTTGGATTTGTACGGTAAACGTGGCTTCAGCCTCGTGATATTGGTCTAGCCGTCCTCGTATTGCGTCCAGTTCTTCTGGATTGATTTGAAAGTGGGCATACAGAGTCTGGTAGCCGGGGCGGCGATACTGGATCTCTGCATTCTTGTCCCAGACAATCACATGACGATGTAAGCCAGCCAAGAGCATGGTGGCGTGTACGCCGTCTGTAATGGCGAAAAGGGACCCGCCAAATAAAGAGCCATTGATGTTGCGAGTGCGACGACGCAATGGCAGGCGTACGACGATGTGTTGCAAGTTGGCTGAAACTTTGTGGACCCGCCCTCCAGTTGCCCGGAAGGCGGGGTGCCAGTTAAAGCCCAGCTGCAAAAAGCGTGCACGCCACGTAGGGGGAAGGCGTGCAAGTAGCTCCATGCGGCGACTACGGGCCATAGTGCATCCTTAGAAGCGGTAGCTAAATTGCACGCCCAGGATGTCACCACTGTTTTTGTAGGTACCACGGGTCAAACCACGACCTTTCAGGTCCGTGTTGTTGTTCATGTCCGTGTTTTTCAAGAACAAGTGGGTGTAGCCAATATCCCAAGTGGCGTTCTTGCTGGCGCGGTATTGAGCACCCAGGGACACCCAGTAACGGTCGCTATCAGGCAAGGCCGTTGGGCGGTAGTTCTTGTCGCGCACAGGGGATTGGTCCCAAGCGACACCGCCCTTGAACGTCCACTGCTCGTTGTAGTGGTAGTTGGCACCCAGCGCGACACGCCATGCGTCCTTGAACTTGAGCTCCAGACCGGAATCTTTTGCGCCTGGGCCGCTGTTTTCGATGGTCAGGCGCGGGATGCTGCTCCAGCCTGTCCAGGAAACGTCAGCCAGCAATTGCCAGCGCGAGTTCATGTCGTGCACCAGACTGACAATCGCGGTATCAGGCAGTTTGATAGTGGCTTCGGCATCCCAGTTGATGTTGGGAGCAGGGATGCCAGCAGGCACGTTGCGGTTTCTCAGCTTGGTGTCGCCATCTGCCGTAACTTTGATCTGCGAGCGGTAGGACACGCCCAAACGAGTGCTAGGGGTGATTTGGTACAGCAAGCCAGCGTTCCAGCCCCATGCGTCGCCTTTCATCTTGACGCGTGTGTCCATATCCAGCGGGCCCAGGGCAGGGTGGTAGCCCACGGGTGTTGCCAGACGGTAGTCAGCATCAATGTGCAGCCAGTTCACACCGACACCCAAAGACAGCTGATCGTTGACCTTGTAGGCTACCGATGGGTTCACGTTGACGGTTTCAATCGCGAATTTTTCGGAGTGATAACGGCCCACCCAGCCTTCGTCATATTCGGTTGTCAGACCAAATGGCACACCAATACCTAAGCCAATCCACCATTTCGGAGAGAGCTGATGAGACAGATAAATGTTCGGTACAGGAGCGACCTTACCGGCATCGCCACCGGAACCGCCGGTAGCTGGGCGGCTTGCCCCACCGGTCAGTGCCAGTGGATCAGTACTGCCTTTATCCGAGAATTTGAAGGTGGGTTTAATGACGTTGATACCAGCCGAGAAGTTGGTCTCGGGCAGCAGCGTCATGCCGGCGGGGTTGAAGTAAATCGTGCTGGCGTTTTCACCTATCGCGGCCGAGCCTGCGTAGGCGTTACCCAGGCCGCTCGCATTTTGTTCGAGCAAGTTAAAACCAGCCGCATGGGCTTGACCCATTCCCATGCTCATTCCAAGAGGAATCAGCAAAGCGGGGATGGTACGCAAAGCTACAACCGTCTTTTTCATGTCTCTTCTCCAAGGTATAGGTGCGACGTCTGACAGAGGCTTGGGACAGGTTTTAAAACACCTGTTTGTTTTCTATGGTGCATGACCTAGGCCAATCGGCGTATAGGTATTTGTGCCAATCAGGGTAAATTGCGTTGTTTTTGTGTTGCTTTGTAATGCAGTGGACCACCCCGAAACGGGGCAAAACCGGTACCGAAAATAACGCCTGCATCAGCCAGATCATCGCTCTCGACGACACCGATTCGGACTTGGTGTTCGGTCTGCTCGATAAGGGGTTTAATCAGTCTGTCTGCCAGGCCACTTGGGACAGTTCCTGCTGGTGGTTTCTGCGCTTTGCCATCTTTCCAGGTGTAGAAACCCTGGCCTGTTTTACGCCCCAATTCCTGCCGATCCAGATGGCTTTTCAGGCAGGCGGGCATGGCTGCTTGCTGACTGAGTTGCGCACCCGCATCACGGGCAATATCCAGGCCCACCGTATCGGCCAATTCCAGCGGTCCCATCGGCATGCCGAACTGCACCATGGCCTTGTCTACCGTAGCCGGGTCTATCCCTTCGTCCACGCAGCGCATGGCTTCCAACATATAGGGAGCCAATACAGCATTGACCAAGAAGCCGGGGCTGTCTTTGACGGGCAGAGGCAGTTTGCCGATCTGGTTCACAAAGGCATAGGCAATGCTGCGCACTTCGGGGGCCAGCTCAGCGCTTTCCACGACTTCGACCAAGGGCATACGGGCGACGGGATTGAAGAAGTGGATCCCCACCAGGCGGTCCGGGTGAATCAAGTTCAGGCTTAATTCCGCCAGGGGCAGGCTGGACGTATTGGTGGCCAGCACCGCACCGGCTTTCAGGTGGGGCTCAATGCTGGCGTACAGCGCACGCTTGGCGTCCGCATTCTCGAAAATGGCTTCCAGAACTAGATCCGCTGAAGGGATACCGTGGCCCTCCGGGTCCGGGATCAGGCGGTCCAGCGCAGCCTGAACCAGACGCCGGTCTTTAAGACGGCGCTGGAACATCTTGGCGGCCCGACCTTGGGCTTGAGCGATACGTTTGCGGTCCTGATCCTGCAGCGTCACCCGCATGCCTTTAAGGGCGCAGACAGCGGCAATATCCCCGCCCATGACTCCGGCACCCACTACATGGATATGACCCACTTCCACGCTAGAAGCGTGTTTGCCTATGCTCTTTAGGCGTTCTTGCAAATGGAATACACGCAGCAGGTTGGCTGCGGTGTCTGAACGGGTGATCTGTTCAATTAGTTCTGGGGCTTTAAGGGCATTGCCATTGTGCTTTTCCCAGATCTCCAGAATCGCGCGGGGTGCCTGATAGTGCTGATAGGGATCGCGCTGTTCCAGCTGTTTGCGTACTTGGCGAGCGACCAGGGGGCGCAGCAATTTGGTGTTCATCAGGCGAGGCAGGCCGCTAGCTTTGCGTTGCTTCTTGCCACTGAGCACTTGTTTGACAGCGGCTTGCTTGGCTAGACGTTCCGGCACCCAGGCATCGATCATGCCCAGACGGGCGGCTTTGCGGGCGTCCACGCTTTTGCCACTCAACATCAAATCCATCGCCGCTGCCGGGCCGATGAATTCGGGTAGACGCAGCATGCCGCCCCAGCCGGGGAAAATACCCAGCATGACTTCGGGCAAAGCCAGGCGAGTGTCGGCCTGATCCACAGCCAGGCAATAGCGGCAGGCTAAAGCCAGTTCCAGTCCACCGCCCAGGCAGTGGCCCTGCACCAGCGCCAGGCTAGGGTAGGGTTGTTTGGCCAGCTTGTTGAAGACCGTCCAGCCACGCGTGACCAGGGCCAAGCCTTTTTCTGGGTTGTTGCTGTGCTCGGAAAACTCATCAATATCGGCACCGGCCACAAAACCGGCGGCTTTGCCGGAGTAAATGATCAGTGCTTTGGGTGGGTGTTGGCTCAGATAGTCCAGAGCCTGATTCAACTCTTGCAAGACGGCGGCGGACAGCCTGTTGACGGAACTGCCCACACAATCGATTTTCAGCCAGGCAATTTGCTGATCGTCCGTGTGCAAAGAGAAGTTTTGCAAATTCAAGGTAGCGACGGGCATCATGATTCAGTTCCTTGCAGCGATTCGATCAGCATGGCGCCACCTTGACCACCGCCAATACAAATGGCGGCCATGCCCAGGCGTAAATTGCGGCGACGCAGGGCATTCAAGCAGTGCAGCACAATTCGGGCACCGGAGGCACCCACAGGGTGGCCGATCGCAATAGCGCCGCCGTCCACATTGAGCCTGTCCATATCCAGCAGTCCCAAGGCATCACGTCCCAGATGCTTTTGACACCACTGCTGATCGTCCCATGCTGCGCGGCAGGCCAGCACTTGCGCAGCAAAGGCTTCGTTGATTTCCCACAAGTCCGGGCCATTTAGGGCCAAGCGGTTGCGTTCCAAAATCGGGGTAGCGGCAAACACGGGCCCCAGCCCCATCGTGGCGGGGTCCAGACCTGCCCACTGCGCATCCACGATGCGCCCAATGGGTTTGAGCTGATGTTCTTTGACGGCTGCTTCGCTGGCCAGAATCAGCAACGCAGCACCGTCGGTGACTTGCGAGCTATTGCCAGCGGTGATGTTGCCCCACGGCGGGTCAAATACCGGGCGCAGTTTGGCCAGTTTCTCCGGTGTGGAGTCTTCGCGCACGCCGTCATCTTGTGGGTAGCTATTGCCGCGCGTGTCACTGAGCGGCACGATTTCTTCAAAGGCATTTTCTTTCTGGGCACGCAGAGCCAGACGATGGCTACGTGCGGCAAATTCGTCCATCTCTTGACGCGTAATGCCAAATTCGTGTGCCAGGTTTTCAGCGGTTTGACCCATGGACAAACCCACCACCGGATCAGTCAGCCCTTTGAGCAGGCCGATGACCGGTTTCAAGTAAGACAGGCGCAGGCCCCGTAAGGCCTTGATGCGAGCGCCCACACTGCGGGCTTTGCCCCATACCGCCAGCCAGCGGACCATCTCGTCGCTGAACAGGATGGGAGCATGTGACAGAGCATCCACTCCACCGGCCAGCACCAGATCCGAGCGCCCGGTTTGAATGGCTTGTACGCCGGAGTCCAAAGCTTGCATACCCGAGGCGCAGTTACGCATCACGGTCCAGCCGGGCACTTTATGACCCGTACCCAGACGTAGACCCAGGACTCGGCCAATATTGGTTTCATCAGGCGAGGGGGCGGCGCAGCCCAGAATGACCTCGCTTAATTGTGGAGCCCCGAAGGGCTGGCGCAACAGCAATTCGCGGCCGGTTTGCTGGGCCAGATCACCTGCGGTGAAAGGGCCGGGCGCATTACGCGCTTTTAGAAACGGGCTGCGTGCGCCGTCAATGATATAGACCGGTTGAAAGCTCATACTTGGCTCCCGCTGGCGCTGTCAGATGTCTCGGTTTCTTCCCGACGCAGATCAAAGGGGAAGTCATCCACGGCAATGACTCGGTCGCGCAAGACATCACGCGCCTGGATTTGCTCGTATTCCTGAGCGGTAATGCCGCCGGCTTGGAAGACAGCTTCAGCCAGATCACGGACGTTGGCTTTGGGGTTGTCTTGCAATTGACCGCTCTTCTCGAATTGACGGATCTTGGCGTCAATATCTCGGGTGCTCAGCGATGCCAGCAAAGCAGCTTCAATCGCGCCCACTGGCTCTTTATCGTCTTCGGGCAAGTAGGTGTCGTAGGTCAGGCGGTCACGAGTAGGGCCGGGTTTAGTCAGCAATTTGGCAACGACGTGATCAAGCCGGTCGTTCGGACCCAGACGGCGCTGACCTACGGGGAAGACCAGAAAGCGCAGTACGGCGGCCAAAGGACGGTTCGGGAAGTTCTCCAGCACTTTATCCAGAGCATGTTGTGCACGCATCAGGGCATCTTGAGCAGCCCAGTGAGCCAAAGGCGCATCTTCTTGCTGGCGGCCCTCGTCTTGATAACGCTTGAGGACTGCGCTGAGCATATACAGTTCGGACAGCACATCGCCCAAGCGGGAGGACAAACGCTCGCGCATTTTCAGGGAGCCGCCCAATACCAGCATGGAAGCATCGGCCAGCAAAGAGAAGGCTGCGCTGTAGCGGCTGGCCTGACTGTAGTACGTGTGCATGGCCGAGGCCGTACCGCTAGGACCGCGCAGCAGGCGCCATCCACCCAGACCCAACCAGAAGGAGCGGCCTGTATTGGCCAGGGTGTAGCGGATGTGCGCCCAGAAAGCTTGGTCGAATTTGCGCAAACCGGCTTCACGATCTGGGTTCAGGGCGGCCGTCATCTCTTCCAGAATGAAGGGGTGGCAGCGAATCGCGCCCTGTCCAAAAATAATCAGGCTGCGCGTCAGAATGTTGGCGCCTTCAACGGTAATGCCTACGGGAATTTGTTGATAGGCACGGCCCAGGAAGTTTGAGGGGCCAAGACAAATGCCTTTACCGCCGATTACGTCCATCCCGTCGTTGACCACGATGCGGCCACGCTCGGTTACGTGATATTTGACGATGGCTGAAACGACCGAAGGCTTTTCGCCCAAGTCCACAGCTGCTGCCGTCATGGTGCGAGCGGCGTCCATGGCGTAGGTGTGGCCAGCAATACGGGCCAACGCTTCTTCCACGCCTTCAAACTTGCTGATGGCGCTACGAAACTGGGTTCGGACCGCGGAGTAACCACCGACAGCGCGGCTGGTCAGCTTGGCCATGCCGGTAAAGGACGAGGGCAGGGAGATGGAGCGGCCAGCGGCCAGACATTCCATCAGCATGCGCCAGCCTTGGCCAGCCATGGCTGGGCCACCAATAATGAATTCAAGTGGCATGAAGACATCGTTGCCACGAGTAGGACCGTTCATGAACATGGCGTTCAAAGGGAAGTGACGACGGCCCGTGTCTACGCCGGGGTGATCGCTAGGGACCAGGGCGCAAGTAATGCCGATGTCTTTCTCACCACCAAGCAAGCCGTCCGGGTCATACAGACGGAAGGCCAGACCCAGCAGGGTGCAGACCGGGGCCAAGGTGATATAGCGCTTGTCCCAGGTGACGCGCATGCCTAGCACTTCCTGGCCTTGCCATTCGCCTTTGCAGACAATGCCCACGTCAGGGATAGAGGCGGCGTCGGAACCGGCCCAGGGGCTGGTCAGGGCGAAGGCGGGGATGTCCCGGCCATCAGCCAGACGGGGCAGGTAGTGTTGCTTTTGTTCGTCAGTACCGTAATGCAGCAGCAGTTCAGCAGGGCCCAGAGAGTTGGGCACCATGACCGAGACCGACAAGGCGGAGTTGCGTGTCGACAGTTTGGCGACTACTGCTGAGTGAGCCTGGGCAGAGAAACCGCGACCCCCATATTCCTTGGGAATGATCAGGCTGAAAAAACGGTTTTCTTTCAGGTAGTTCCAGACCTCGACGGGCATGTCGAATTCTTCCTGGCTGACTTGCCAGTCGTCAATCATGGCGCACGCCACATTGACTTCGTTGTCCATGAACTGACGCTCTTCTTCGCTGAGTCGATAGGCCGGGTAGGAGGCCAGAGTGTTCCAGTTAGGTTTGCCGCGAAACAGTTCACTTTCCCACCAGACGGTGCCCGCTTCCAGCGCATCTCGCTCGGTTTGGGACATGGCAGGCAAAACGCTTGAAAAAGCGCGATAGATTGGGCGGCTTAGCCACTTGGTACGCAGGTTCCGGTTTTTGAGAACGTAGACGCAGCCAAGGACAAGCACTATTAATAGCAAGGTCACAAACATAGAAACTCCGGACTAGCTCAAAAGAAAAAAGATGCCCCCACGCTGCGCCCTTGGCTTGCTGCCCCCAAGAGGGGGCGCTTTTTACCTTGGGGCGGCCCGGCGGTACAAAAAATCGGGCGGACCGCTCAGCTTAGAGACTGGCTGGTAAAGGGGCTCGTAATCCACCCAGCAGAAAACTCATCAAACGGTGCTGCAGTTGCTGTTCACTTTCGGGGCTGTCACTCAGGGGTAACTGCAAGGCCCTGCGTAGCGATTGGGTGCCCATCAATGCGTAAGAGGTAGCGCCCAACATGAAGTGGAATCGCCAAATGATTTCCTCTTCGGGCACGGTGGGCAGGGCCTCGTGTAACGCCTGCTTAAAAGGCAGGAAGATAGCGACTTGTTCATCCCAACAGATGGATTGGATGAAGTCCTGCGGTGCCGGTCGGTCTTGACCGGGCAAAGGAATAAAGGAGCGGGGGGCGCCGTTACCTGTGCCAGCCAAACGGATCAGTGGCCCAAAAAACGCGTCCACAACCTGGGATGCTTTTAAGGCACCGTCACCGGCCTGCTGACGATACAGGGCCAGCTTTTCCAAGCGCTCTTGATTGATGCTATTGAGGCGACGCTGGAACACGGCCTGTGTCAGTCCGTCTTTACTGCCAAAGTGATAATTGACAGCAGATAGGTTTACCTTGGCCTGCGCCGTAATTTGGCGCATGGAGGTATTTTCATGACCATACAGCGCGAACAAATGTTCGGCTGCATCGAGAATGGCGGACTGTGTCCGATCAGAGCGTTTCACCGTTACTTCCTAATTTCAAACGAGCGTTTGAATAATGTAACGGGAATGTGTAGTTAGTACAGTAGGGGTTCACCCTAGCCCCGCAAAACGGGGCCAGGAGCCAGTCTTAGATCTGGGTCACAAATTTGGTGACTAAGTATCCGTCAAAGGTTTCAGCGCCTCCTTCACTGCCAATGCCGCTGTCTTTGACACCACCAAATGGGGTCTCGGGCAGGGAGCTGCCAAAGTGGTTGATGTTGACCATGCCGGACTCCAATTCCGTGCCCAAGCGATGCGCATCTTGCAAAGATTGCGTGAAGGCATAGGCCGACAAACCAAAAGGCAGGCTATTGGCCCGGGCGATGGCATCGTCCAGATTGGAGTAACGCGTCAGAGGGGCGATAGGGCCAAAAGGCTCTTCCGTCATGACCAAAGCGTCATCAGGCAAATCCGTCAGTACCGTGGGTGAGAAAAAGAAACCATCGCGCTTGATCTGTTCGCCGCCAAGCAAGACTTTGCCGCCCAGCGAGCGGGCGTTATCTACAAACTTTTGCATCATGGGAATGCGGCGCTCGTGAGCCAAGGGGCCCATTTGGTTATCCGGGTCCAGACCATCGCCCACTTTCACATTCGCCAGTTCTTCGGTGAAGCGATCCACAAAGGCGGTGTAGATATCGTCGTGGATATAAAAGCGCGTGGGCGAAATGCAAACTTGCCCAGCGTTGCGAATCTTGAAGCGAGCCAATTGACGAGCTGCACGTGCCACATCGGCATCGGGTAGCACCAAAACCGGTGAGTGACCACCCAATTCCATGGTGATGCGTTTCATGTGAGCACCGGCCAGCGCGGCCAGTTGTTTGCCTACGGGCACCGAACCGGTAAACGAAACCTTGCGCACGATAGGGGAGCGGATCAGGTAGTCGGACACCTCTTGAGGCACACCCCAGACAATATTGAGTACGCCGGGAGGCAGGCCTGCGTCATGGAACGCCTGAGCAATCGCCATGACTGCACTGGGCGAGTCCTCGGGGCCTTTCAGAATAATCGTGCAACCCGCCCCAATTGCCGCACAAATTTTGCGGATGGCCTGGTTATAGGGGAAATTCCACGGCGTAAAGGCGGCGCAGACCCCAATGGGCTCGCGCAAAACCAATTGCTGCACTTTTGGGTTGCGGGCGGGGATGACGCGGCCGTAAATTCGGCGGCACTCTTCCGCGTGCCAGTCAGCATGGTCGGCGCAGGACTCAATTTCACCCACCGCCTCGGCTAGCGGCTTACCTTGGTCCAGCGTCAGATTGCGGCCGATTTCCTGGGCGCGCTCGCGGGACAGTTCCGCCACTTTGCGCAAGATCGCGCTGCGGTCCATGGGCGAGCTATGACGCCAGCTTTTGAACGCGGCTTGAGCGGCATTCAGAGCCGCATCCAGATCCGCTTGGGATGCCAGAGGCAGTTGGCCCAGCGTGCTGCCATTGGCTGGGTTGATAACGGCCTGGGTTTGACGACCTTGTCCGTCCAGGAATTGACCATTGATATACAGGGCCAAGTGTTGATACATGTGCGGCCTCCAAGTTGTCTGTGTTGCTAAATAGGTACTGTCTTGATGGTATCGGGCGGGTAGCAACGGGACAAGCGCAGGTGGGCAATTTTCAGGCAACGGATTGTTCAGAGAAGCAACAAGCGGCTGTTAAGAGGGGCTGTGATTCACCATATTGTTATAAGTTTTTGATTTCATATATTTTTTCAAAAGTTTCAAGGAAAGGTGAAAAGCAATATCCCTGATTAATAAGAAATCGTTACAAGTGCCCCATTCTCGATGAGAATAATTGTTGTGTTTACGACAAAGAAAATTTTTTTATCTGTAGATGAGAACTGAGATTTAGCTTGATGTAACCTAAATGCTTATTAAGGTGAAACTTTTTTGTAGATTATTACCAACGAATCTAAGAATGGGACACGACGCCACAGTTCGTCATTAAGGGCCTAACTACTGAGAATCGTTTAATTTCATGGCTTTGTTGCTGTTTTTGTCACAGGCTATTTATCATTTTTAACATTGTCATCGACGAAGCCCCTTGTAATCTAAGATACAATTTGTCCCGTGATCCACGTGAAGAGTTTCGCTCTAGACCACGAAAAAGGTCACAATTAGACACAAGGTTATGCTCCAAGAATACAGGCCAGAAGCCTGTAGCTCCGCCTTGTCTTGCCCCGGTCCATTATGAACACACTGCTGCGGCTGGCGATGGGTTTGCCAGCCTTAGATGTAAAGCCTATGTGCAATACCTAGGTGTTGGGCCCTCGGGTGGTGGTTTTTTCGCTTTGTGTAAGCGGCACACCGAACCCACTCTTCTTTCATTTTTGTACTTAAATTTGATCCGGCAATGCGTTGCGATGATGGCGTGCTTACGTCTGTTGAGAACGCAGTACAGGATCTTACGGAGGCCGACGTGCGTGGTAAGAAAATTCTAACGGTAAGTTCGCTGTTGACAGCACTGTTGCTGGCGCAACCTGTGCTTGCACAAGAAAACAGCTTGAGCTTCAAAGACAGTATCGAGCGGGCAATCATGTCCAACCCTGAACTTGGTGCACGCTTTCAGGATTTCCAGTCTGCGCTTGAAGGCCAGAATGTTAGCCGTGGCGCTTTGATGCCTGAAATTAATGCACAGGGCTGGGTTGGCAAAGAATGGCGTGGCAGCACCTCGGGTGCTCCGTCCGTGGATTGGTCTCGTAACGGTTACAGCCTGCAACTACGTCAATTGATTTTTGATGGTTTCTCCTCAATCAACCAAGTGCGTCAGCTGGGTTACGAAAAACTGGCCGTTTATTACGAGCTGCTGGCCTCGGTGGATTCCTTGGCGCTGGAAGCGGCCAACGCCCACATTGATGTGCTGCGCTACCGCGAAATGGAAAAGCTGGCACGTGAAAACTACGGCATGCACATGAACATCCTGAGCCAGATTCAGGAACGTTCCGCATCGGGCGTAGGCCGTGGTGTTGACCTGGAACAGGCGTATGGTCGTCAGTCCCTGGCTCAAAGCAACATGATGACTGAGGCCGGCAATCTGAACGACGTGCTGCAACGCTACCGTCGTATCGTGGGTGTGGCTGCTCCTGAAGTGATGCAAATCGCCCCTAGCCTGAGCGAATCCATCCCTGCCAAGACCAGCGATTTCCTGCCGTCCTTGCGCACCAGCCCCATGATCTTGTCCAAGCAAGCTTTGTACCAAGCTGCCGAGTCGGGCAAACACGTGGCCCAAGGCCGCATGTCGCCTACCTTGGAATTGCGCGCTGCTACGGGTAAAGACAAAAGCGATCCTCCAGGCTCCGCCTACCGTGATTCGCAAAGCAGCAACGTACAGTTGATGCTGTCGTACAACTTGTTCCGCGGCGGTGCTGATGCAGCTCGTATTCGTCAGACTACCGCTCAGCAATACGCTGCTCGTGATGTTCGCGATTACACCTGCCGCAACGTACAGCAGGATCTGGCTGTAGCTTGGAACAATATCGAGCGCTTGCGTGCTCAGTTGCCATTCCTGAAACAGCACGAATTGGCTACGTCCAAGGTCCGCGTTGCTTATATGCAGCAGTTCCAGATCGGTCAGCGCTCCTTGCTGGACTTGCTGGATACCGAAAACGAACTGTTTGATGCCCGTCGTGCTCTGGCTAACGCTACGTACGATCTGCAACAAGCCGAATACCGCTGGTTGACCCTGTCGCATCGTCTGGTGTCGGCGGTTGGCCTGTCCCAGCCTTACTCGGAGCAACCTGAAGAAGCCACCAAGCTGGATTTCCCCGAAGAGGCATTCCAGGCATGCATGGCGCCAATTCCTGATACCAGTAACTTGACTCCAGTCTCTGTGGACTACCGCGATGACATGGCCCCGCCTGTCCTGCGTGAGAAAGCAGCTGGACTCTAAGTAACTGCTTCTTGGCGTTTTTGATTGTGAAGGGAGGCAGACATGAGTCAAAACGAAGACGATTACAAACAAGAGCTTTCAGTCTCGGATGCAGGTTTTATCCGTGTGCTGGAGGATTTGATCGATGCACTGGTTGCAAACGGTGTACTTCGGATGACTGATCTGCCTCCGCAGGCTTTGGCCAAATTGAATGAGCGTAAGCTGACTCGCCAGCGCCTGCGAGATTCGCTGGATTTGATTAATGACGATGAACCACTCATCTGACAGCACGACACCCGCAAGCGAGACCTATAACGTCCCGCCTCATCTGACACATGATGACCCACTCCTGACCTGTCTGGCAGAGATTACCCGTATCCACGGTAATCCCTGCACGCCCCAGCATTTGTCTGCAGGTTTGCCCCTGCAGAGGGGGCGCTTGACGCCCGCTTTGCTGAGCCGGGCTGCTGCACGGGGTCACTGCACGTCACGAATCTGGCGTCGCTCCTTTACCGAACTTGATAGCAATCTGTTCCCGGTTATTTTGTTGCTGAACAATAACCGGGCATGTGTTTTGTTGGGTTTGGAAGACCAGCAAGCACGTGTTCATTTTCCGGAAAGTGGTAGCCCCAGTGAAATCAGCCTGGACGATCTGCAAGCGCAGTACTCAGGCTTGCTGGCCGTTGTGCAACCAGATTTTCGAGTGGAGGCGCGGGCTAAAGACGGTGTGGCCCCGCTCAAGGGCAAGCATTGGTTCTGGTCTGCCGTTGTGCAGAACTGGCGCTTGTATCGCGACGCGATTGGTGCGGCCTTGCTGATCAACCTGTTTGCGTTGGCAATTCCGCTCTACACCATGAACGTGTATGACCGCGTTGTGCCCAACAAAGCCATTGAAACCCTCTGGGTGCTTTCGATCGGGATTGGTCTGGTGTTGGTCATGAACATGATCCTGAGCAGTGTGCGGGCCTATGTGGTCGATGCTGCCAGCAAGCGGGTGGATATCCAGCTTTCAGCCAAGATCATGGAGCGTGTGCTGGACTTGCGCATGGAGAACCGGCCGCCATCGGTTGGCTCTTTTGCTGCCAACCTACGCTCGTTCGAGTCCGTGCGCGACTTTATTGCCTCGGCCAGTTTGACCACCTTGGTGGACTTGCCTTTCGTGCTGTTGTTCTTGGCCGTCTTGGCATGGATTTCGCCCTGGATGCTGATTCCACCCCTAGTGGCCATTGTGATTATTCTGGCCGTTTCCTGGTTTGCTCAAGCCCGTATGGAGCGCCTGACCAAGCAGACTTTTCAGGCAGCTGCCCAACGCAATGCCGGTCTGGTGGAATCGTTGGCTGGGCTGGAAACGCTGAAAGTCTTGAATGCGCAAAGCAATGCTCAGCGTGATTGGGAACAATCCACCGAGTACCTGGCTCGCCAGGGCGCTCGAATCAAGATGACCTCCACGCTGACCGTCAATACGGTGCAAATGCTGCAGCAGATGGTCACTATCTCCGTGGTCATCATCGGGGTGTATCTGGTTCAGGAAACCAAATTGTCCATGGGGGGCATTATTGCGTCCTCCATGATTGCTGGTCGCTGTCTGGCTCCTTTGGGGCAGGTGGCTGGCCTGATGATGCAATATCAAAATGCGCGTACATCGTTAGGTTCGGTGGACATGTACATGAAGATGCCAGTCGAGCATCCGGAAGAGCGGCACTTCGTGCCTCGTCCTTATCTGGAAGGTTCGATTGAGTTCCGTAACGTTAGTTTTGCCTATCCTGAAACGACTCAGAACGTGCTCGACAAGGTCAGTTTTTCTTTGAAGGCTGGAGAAAAGATTGGCATTATCGGCCGCATCGGGTCCGGTAAAACAACGCTGTCCAAGTTGATCCTGGGGCTGTACAAGCCAACAGGTGGCACGGTCGTGCTTGATGGCATTGATAACCAGCAGATTGACCCAGCAGACGTACGTCGTTCCATGGGCTATGTCTCGCAGGATCCGACCCTGTTTTACGGCACCCTGAAACACAATCTGATCATGGGTACGCCTTACGCTACCGATGATCAGATGCTGGCGGCTGCTCGCCAGGCTGGTGTAGATGATTTCGCGCGTCGCCACCCGGATGGGTACGACATGATGATTGGCGAGCGTGGTGAATCCTTGTCGGGCGGTCAACGACAAGCGATTGCCGTGGCGCGTGCTTTGATTGGTAGTCCTTCTATCCTGTTGTTGGATGAACCCAGCAGCAATATGGATAACCAGAGTGAATCCGCATTGCGTCGCAGTCTGCAAAAAGAGTGCGAGGGCAAGACAGTGGTGCTGGTGACTCACCGTACCGCTTTGCTGGATCTGGTGGATCGCTTGATCGTGATGGATATGGGCCGGATTGTGGCAGATGGTCCTAAAGACCAGGTTATTGCCGCCTTGCGCAGTGGGCAGATTGGTAAAGCCCGGAGTGCAGCATGAAGATCAAAAACCTGACTAATTGGTTGCGTGCTCAACTGCAAGATACGAGTTCGCCGCCACCGGGCAGCAACATGATCAAAAATGCCTCCTGGACGGCCCGTTACCAGGACTTAAGAGGCTCCACGCTGCTGATCTGGCTGACCTTGTTGGCCATTAGTGTGCTGATCATTTGGGCCAGTCTGGCCAGAATTGATGAAGTTGTGCGTGGCGAAGGGAAAGTGGTTCCCTCCCGGCAAGTGCAAATCGTGCAGAGTCTGGACGGTGGTGTAGTCGAGGAAATCCTGGTGCGTCCTGGACAATCCGTGGAAGTGGGTGAAGTGCTGTTGCGCATTGATCCCACACGGGCTTCGTCTTCCCTGGGGGAAAACGAAGCGGAGTCCTTGTCCTTGAAAGCCAAGGCAGCACGACTGGAAGCGATTGCAGCGGGCCAGCCTTTCGACATGCCGGCTGAAGTGTTGGAAAAGGCCCCCGACCTGGCAGAAATGGAACGCCGTGTTTGGCAAGCCCGTACTGAAGAGTTGCGCTCCAATATCTCGGTGGCTCAGGAACAGTTGAACCAGCGCCAGCAAGAGCTGCGTGAAACTCAGGCTAATCGTGATCAGGCGGCATCCAGCTGCGGCTTGACCTCGCAAGAACTGCAAATGACCCGTCCTTTGCTCAAGAGCGGGGCAGTGTCTGAAGTGGATTTGCTGCGCTTGCAACGTGATGTGGCTCGTTACTGTGGTGAGCAAAAAGCCGCCTCGGCGCAGATCAGCCGTATTCAGGCCTCCATTCAGGAAGCTCAGAACCGTATTGGCGAAGTGGAAATTATCTTCCGCAACCAGGCTCGCACAGAATTGTCCGAAACACGAGCCAAATTGGCTTCTCTGGAACAAGGTCAGCGTGCCTTGGCCGACCGTGTGCGTCTGGCTGAAGTGCGCTCGCCGGTGCGCGGCACGATCAAGACCCTGGCTGCCAACACCGTGGGCGGTGTGCTGCAACCGGGCAAGGATATTTTGGAAATTGTGCCCACTGATGACACCTTGTTGTTAGAGGTGCGCATCAATCCACGCGATATTGGTTTTCTGCATTCCGGCCAGGCGGCCGAGGTCAAATTCACCGCCTATGACTTCGCTGTCTATGGCGGCTTGCCCGGCGTGCTGGAGCAAACCAGTGCGGACACCATTACCGATGAAAAAGGCAATTCATTCTACATAGCGAAAGTACGTACTGATACGGTGTATGTCGGTGACGACAAGCGTCCGATTCTGCCTGGCATGGTGGCCGAAGTGCACATCCTGACAGGTAAGCGAACGGTGATGCAGTACTTACTTAAACCTATTCTCAGGGCCAGGTCCAACGCCTTTACGGAGCGTTAAAACAGATTGGTCCGTACGGGGGAGTAGCGCTGACGATAGAGGTGTAACACCCGAGTCAGCCCAAGAGCTGATGGCTTATAGCTCGTGTTACCAGTAAGGGAAAAGCGGTATGCGACAAGTAAATTCGGTTTTATTTCTGACGGCCGATGAGGCGTTGTGGCAGCATTGGCGCCATTTGGATTCCGTGACCTGGCTGCCTGCCAGAGGGCAGGGCATGGACGATTTATTGCGTTGGAAACAACAGCAACGTGACCTGGTGGTCATTGATAGTGCTTTGGCTTTGTGGAACCACCCTCAGTGGAGCCAGGCTGTACAAGGCATGAAGGTCATTATTGCCAGCCCACGCCCATTGGATACCGAAGGTCAGGCGGTCCTGGCTTTGGGAGCCCGTGGTTACGTTCACGCCTACAGTTCCTCAGCCCTGCTGGTGCAGGTTTTGGATCATGTGGCCAGCGGTCAAATCTGGGTTGGGGAGTCCTTGCTGAGCCGTTTGCTCAGCGATGTCACTCGTCGGCTGGAACCTAAAGCTGGCTGGGAACGCACATTGACCAGCCGTGAAGTCGAGGTCGCGCAACGCGCCTCGCTAGGCCACTCCAATCAGCTGATTGCCAACGACTTGGGAATCACTGAAAGAACGGTTCGCGCCCATCTTCAGGCGGTTTTTGAGAAGCTGGATGTAACAGATCGTTTGATGTTGGCGCTAAAAGTACACGGCATAGCCTAAGGCATTGCTCGCCGTCTCGTTCGCATTGTTAAGTTAAGTCAATAACAATAAATAAAACAGCGAACTGGCGGCGACGCCAATATCGAGTAGCGGGTCAAATCGCTATTCTCTGATCAAAGAAAGTCAATTTCAGGCTGCTGCGTGGCGGCGGTCTTTTTTTAGGAATCAGACAGGCATGGCACTGGATACTGTTTTAGTGACACGAGTTGAAGGTACGGCATGGGTTCGTACCAGCGATGGCTCCAAAGTAGCTGTCAAAGAAGGGATGCGCGTCCCCGTTAACGCCGAAATCATTACCGAGACTGGCGCCAGCGTCGAACTGGAGATTCCAGGCAGCCCGCCCATGACGATTTCCGATAACCGGGAATTCCTGGTTAGCGGCGATATCGCGGAAACTGATGTGGACGCTGTAGCCGCTGCGCTGGCCAACCCAGACGATCCAGCCATCACGGCTGTTTTGGCTGCTTTGGAAGCCGGCGATGACCCGTTCTCCCAGCTTGATCCAACCGCTGCCGTCTTGACCGGTGGTGGCGAAGGCGGTGGCAGCAGCTTCACCCGCCTGGTCAGCATTGTGGAAACCACACGCCCATTGGCTCTGGAATACCCACGTCCTGGCGTGCCTAACGTCGAGAACGTGCGTTTGGGTGGCTATAGCGGCACAGGCGATGAAGACGCCGGTCCTCTGGTCCCTCCCTCCGTTACCGTCAAAATCAATGACGACGGCACGGTTACCTTCACCTTCACCGAAGTGCCTTTTGGCTTTGATATCGAAGATATCGTGGTCAGCGGCGGTGGCCGTATCGAAGGTCTGACACCTGACAATAAAGATCCCAAGACCTGGACGGGCACGCTGGTTCCCCCACCGAACTACGAAGGCGACATCACTGTCACCGTACCGGACGGCAGCTACACCAACGAAGTTGGCACTCCAGGTAATGGCGGTGAAGACACGACCACGGTCGACACTTTGCCTCCAGAAGCTGAAATCACTATCGACCCTATTACTGAAGACGGCGTCATCAATAAAGACGAGTCCGAAGGCGACGTCACCATCACCGGTACGGTTGGTAAAGACGTCAAACCAGGTGACAAGGTCACTGTGACGGTTGGCGACAAAGAATACGAAACCACTGTTAACCCAGACGGTAAGACCTGGAGCGTGGACGTTCCTGGTTCCGAGCTGGTCAACAACGAAAAAGTTGAAGCCAAGGTCACGACCACCGATGAGGCTGGTAACAGCACCACCGCCACGGACGAGAAGCCTTACGACGTTGATACCGACGCCCCA